>MDTG01052894.1_pt1 | contig 10509 bp, 9 predicted proteins | sample 811421 | NCBI WGS metagenome assembly MDTG01 (sample SAMN05326645, study PRJNA326480) | marine metagenome | isolation source: seawater | place: Pacific Ocean: South East | collected 2011
CCGAACCCGATGGGTACCAGAAGCAACGGCTCAAATTTCTTGTTGATCGCAAGATAGAGAAGACCGAGGCCGATGGCGATCATGATCACCTGGCCGATCTCGATGTTGAACAGGCCACTGCCTGTCCAGAGTGTCATTAATTTTTCCATGGAATGCTGGCCCTTTATGCGATTGTCAGCATTTCGTCATCAGGGGAGACGGCATCACCGACCTTGATGAAGACTTCACCGATTGTGCCGGCTTTCGGCGCGCGAACCTCGGTTTCCATTTTCATGGCCTCGAGGATAATCATCACATCGCCCTCTTCCACGGTGTCACCCGGAGAAACCAGAACCTTGAAGATGTTGCCGCCCAGCGGTGCAACCACAGGCTCGCCTTCACCCGCTGCAGGTGCCGGAGCCGAGGAAGCAGCCGGTGCGGAAGCGGCACCGCCCTCGCCCTGGATCTGGCTGATCTCGCCACCTTCGGAAACGGCAACCACAAACTTCTTGCCATTCACTTCAACGGTGTAGGTCTCAGGGCCTTCAGATTTCGCGGCCGGAGCAGCGCTTTCAGCGGTCGGAACCGGCTCGAACGCATCCGGGTTGTCACGGTTTTCCAGGAACTTCAGGCCGATCTGCGGGAACAGCGCGTAGGTGAGAACGTCGTCTTCAACGTTGTCAGACAGTTTGATACCCTTCTCGTCGGCCAGCTTCTTGAGTTCGTCAGTCAGCTTGTCCATTTCCGGCTCAAGCAGATCCGCCGGACGACAGGTCACAGGCTCTTTGCCATCCAGAACACGCTCCTGCAGTTCCTTGTTCATCGGCGCCGGTGCAGCACCGTACTCGCCTTTCAGGATCGCAGAGGTTTCTTTGGAGATGGACTTGTAGCGCTCGCCGGTCAGAACGTTCAGTACCGCCTGGGTACCGACGATCTGGGACGTCGGGGTTACCAGCGGGATGAAGCCCAGGTCTTCGCGAACCTTGGGAATCTCGTCCAGAACCTGATCAAACTTGTCGCTGGCGTTCTGCTCACGCAGCTGGTTTTCCATGTTGGTGAGCATGCCACCTGGTACCTGGGCAATCAGGATGCGGGAATCGGTCCCACGCAGGCTGCCTTCGAATTTCGCGTACTTCTTGCGCACCTGGCGGAAGTAGCTGGCGATTTCTTCCAGCAGGTTGAGGTCCAGGCCGGTGTCACGGTCAGTGCCCTCCAGAATCGCAACGACGGCTTCTGTGGGCGAGTGACCGTAGGTCATGCTCATGGAGGAAATGGCCGTATCCACGTTATCGATACCGGCCTCCGCAGCCTTGATGGCGGTAGCGGTCGACATGCCGGTGGTGGCGTGACACTGCATGTGGATCGGAATATCCAGCTCTTTCTTCAGACGGCTGACCAGATCATAGGCCACGTACGGCTTGAGGATACCGGCCATGTCCTTGATCGCAATGGAGTCCGCACCCATGTCGGCAACTTCTTTCGCCAGCTCTACCCACATCTCGATGGTGTGCACCGGGCTGGTGGTGTAGGCAATGGTGCCCTGGGCATGCTTGCCGGTCTTGCGAACGGCCTTAATGGCACGATCCAGGTTACGGGGATCGTTCATCGCATCGAAAATACGGAATACGTCAACGCCATTTTCAGCGGCACGTTCACAGAAACGGTCCACCACATCATCCGCATAATGACGATAGCCCAGCAGGTTCTGACCGCGCAGCAGCATCTGCTGCTGGGTGTTGGGCATGGCTTTTTTCAGCTCGCGGATGCGCTCCCAGGGATCTTCGCCCAGGTAGCGAATGCAGGAATCAAAGGTAGCGCCGCCCCAGGATTCCAGGGACCAGAAACCGACCTTGTCGAGTTTCTCGGCAATTGGCAGCATGTCATCCAGCCGCATACGGGTGGCAAGCAGGGACTGGTGGGCGTCACGCAGGATAACGTCCGTAATCCCCAGCGGTTTCTTTGTGTCAGTCATCGTGTCAGCCTTCTGTTTAAAGGTTCTAGTCTTTTACCGGTTCACTTCTTGTGGCGGGACCGGAATTGTGCAATCGCCTTCTTGATGGCCTCGGCGGTGTCAGGGTCAACCGACGCGGGCGCCTTCGGCTTGGCACGTGGCGTTTTGGCCGGGGTTGCCGGCTCTGGCGGCGCAAACCGTCCTATGAGCTTGGACATGAGGAGTGTCGCGAACACCAGAATAATGAGGAACACGAATACAAACCCCATTCCGGCAATCATCAGATCGACGGCTTGTGACATCAGGTCATTCATATCGAACAGCTACCTGTATTGATTTATATTTCTCCCGATCTGTGCCCGGACTGACCAGTTAGACTAAGGTCTAACACGCTTCCGCGACAATTCGGGGGGCAAAATCCTGCGTAATTTACCGTTTTCAGGGTGCCCGGGCAACCTGAATGCAAAAATCTATACGGGGTTTCCGAGCGTCGCGGCCCGAAAAGACACGCATTTATACAGACGAAGCAATTCTCATTCAGGCATATCGAACGCGTATTTTCCGCCCCTTGACCTTGCCACTTTCGAGCCTGGCCAATGCCTTAGCTGCAAGCGACTTCTCTACCGCGACAAAACACTGATGATCAAACAGATCAATCTTGCCGACAGCTTTGCCAGGCAGGCCTGCTTCGCCCGTCAGGGCACCCAGGACATCGCCGGGACGAACCTTGTCTTTGCGACCACCGGCAATGCACAGGGTCTTCATGGCGGGCACGACCGGTTTCAGCGGCGTCGCCAGGAGTTTCTCTGTGTCTCCCCATGTCACGCTGCGGCCTCTTTCGGACTCGATGCGGGTAATCTTGTGCCCCTGGGCCGGCGTGCAGAAGGTAACAGCATGACCCCGCTCCCCTGCCCGGCCGGTGCGCCCGATCCGATGGGTATGCACTTCGGGATCCCGCGCGGGCTCGGCGTTGATAACCAGGGGCAGAGACTTTATGTCGAGGCCACGGGCAGCCACGTCGGTGGCAACCAGGATGGAGCAGCTCTGATTGCCAAACCGCACGAGCACGCTGTCTCGATCCCGTTGCTCCAGATCGCCATGCAAAGGCAGCGCAGAGAAACCCCGCTCACCAAGTTCCGCCGCCATGTCGTCACACTGCTGTTTGGTGGTGCAGAAAACGATGCAGGACTCGGGCTGACGCTCGGAAAGCAGCGCTACGATGGCATCCGATTTGGAATGTGGCGACACTTCGTAGAACAGCTCTTCAATGTCCGGGTTGTCACCGGCTTCCTCGGCCCGAACGTCTACCGGGCTTTTCTGGTACTGCTTGCTCAATTCACGGATGGGCGCCGGCCAGGTCGCCGAAAACATCATGGTCTGGCGTGATGGCGGAGTCTGGGACAGGATGTCTTCCATCGCTTCCTGAAAACCCATATCCAGCATTCGGTCCGCCTCATCAAGCACCACGGTTTTAAGCCGCGCCAGCGAGAGGGTCTGCTTGCGCAGGTGGTCCTGAATCCTGCCCGGGGTACCCACAACAATATGAGCGCCATGGCTCAGGGACCCGATCTGGGGGCCGATGGCAACACCACCACACAGAGTCAGCACCTTGATATTGTCCCGGGCCCGCGCCAGCTCACGGATAGCTTTGGCGACCTGGTCTGCCAGCTCACGGGTCGGGCACAGCACGAGCGCCTGAACCGCGAACAGTCGGGGATTGAGCCGCTCAACCAGGCTGATGCCAAACGCCGCCGTTTTTCCGCTACCGGTTTTGGCCATGGCAATGATGTCTTTTCCCGCCAGCCCCGGCGCAATGGCCTTCGCCTGAATCTCCGTGGGTTGGGCAAACCCCAGCTGGTTAAGGTTCGAGCACATGGCGGTAGACAGGCCAAAGTCGTTAAAAGAAGACATAGAAGAAAATCCCGGATTCAGCGGAAGCTGGTTATGAAGGCAATAATGAGGGCGTATACTAGGCCGAAATGATACCAGAATATGCAACGAAAGAACGGAGTTACTGATGGCATCCCTGCAGGATCAATTGCTGAAGGCCGGCCTTGCCGACGAGAAAAAAGCCAAGGCCATTCGCAGCGAAAAACGGAAGAAAAGAAAGCAGCAACCCAAGGGTGCTGTGGAAGTTAACGAGGCCGAGACCCGTGCACGTCAGGCCCGTGAGGAAAAAGCAGAGCGGGATCGCCAACTCAACCTGGAGCGTCAGCGCGCTGCCGAAAAGAAAGCCATCCAGGCCCAGATCCGGCAACTGGTAGAAACCAACCGGCTGGACCGGAGCCGCGGCGAAACCTCCTATCAGTTTGTTCATGACAAGAAGATCAAGAAGCTCTTCGTAGACGACACTATGGTCGATCAGCTATCCCGCGGCCGCCTGGCAATTGTTTTCGTGAACGATAACTACGAGATTGTGGCGGAAGGTGTTGCCCGAAAAATCATGGAGCGGGATGAGAGCGCCGTGGTGGTACTTCATGATCGCAAACAGGACGATGCAGGCGAGGATGATCCTTACGCAGGCTACGAAATCCCTGATGATCTGATGTGGTAACGCACTACTCAACCGCAGATACACCCTTTTGGTACTACATGCACCCGGGAAATACATAGGTACTACTCATAACCCCAAAACTTCTGACTTGGCCTATACTTTAGTTATATCCATAGAACGAAGGGGATTAACCATGAGAGTGAAAAAATCATTGAGCTTGATAGCTGGCGCCACGTTACTGGCGTCTTTGGCCAGTATGCCGGTTGCCGCCCAATCGGACGACCAGGTTTTCGGACGGGAACTGATGACCCAGCAAGAGCTGCAACAGCACCGGGAAACCATGCGCAACCTGAACACCGACGCCGAGCGTGCGAAGTACCGCCAGCTCCACCATGAACGGATGATGGAACGAGCCAGAGAGCGTGGCGTTGAGCTCAGGAACGGCATGGGACAGGGTTCCGGAAAAGGCATGGGTAAAGGCCAAGGCATGGGCCAGGGTATGGGGCAGAAAAACGGCCAGGGTATGGGCCAGCAAAATGGACAGGGCGCCGGGGGTGGCGGTAACGGCAAGAACCAGCAGTATAAGATGAAAGGCTCAAACAGCCAGTAGTCGGACATTGCTGTTCAGGGCCACAAAAAAATCGGGGCTGATTGTCAGCCCCGATTTTTATTTGCGCCTTTTACCTCGAGATTATTCAGGCATTGCGTAGACGCTTACGCGCCCACAAGCCGCCCATCGCCATCAGCACCAGGCCCGGCAGAACCGGATCGAACGGAGCACCTGGTTTGCCTGCGGTGCAACCAAAGATGGTACCGCCGCCACTACTGGACGCTGCAGTGGGCTCTTCAGGCTCGGGTTCAACCGGAGTATCTGGAATCATCGGATCATCAACTGCACCATTCAGACCGGTAACCCTGAACGTGAAGCTACAAGTCGTACTCACACCATCACCGGTACAGGTTGGCCAATTGGCAGCCGCGCCCACTGAAATTGTGGGGTTGATATTGACGTTGGCGAGATCTTCAATCGGGCCTTGAACATAACCGGCAACGCGTTCATATGCCGCTTCATCAGCCAGAATCGTCGCGTTTACAGCCTCAACAGTTTCGAACGAACCGTCTGCCAACTCATACAACCCATCCTCACCCTCATCAGACCTCCATGTAGCGTAGAGGGAGCCGTCTGAAGTATTGAGCACTTTCGGAGGTTGATTAGCCCACTCGGCGAAGGCATCAATGGCTACAGCCTCGCCATCGATCAGGACTTTGAAACCCTCGCCCGTATTGTTGTAATCGGCAACATACAGGCCAGCAGCAGAAGACTGATTCAATGAAATTGCATCAGGTACAGTATCTTGGGCATCCCCCTCACCCAAGGTATCCACAATTGGCCCTACATCGTCGGCTACGCTCGGGTCGAAGTTAATGCTGTTGGGATCCCATCGATCAGCGAGAGTATCTACCGTATTGTCGCCATCGGCATCTACCTCAACTGTCGTACTAAAGACTTTTTCATAAGTCTGCCAATCCGGCGCGGAAGCCGTTCCGGCGTTATAAGCCAGAAGGATCGAGTCGTTGGCCGGATTACCATCGTGATCAATAAACCATCCCGTGGGCGTTTCGCTCAGCGTCCGCCAATCACCAAACAAAGAACTGTACTGCGTGGCAATGGTGCCATTGGTTTCAAGCACATCTCCATCATCAGCCGTAGCAAGCGATTCAGTAAATGGAGCAACCTCGGTGCTGAAGAAAGGCAATCCCTCAACTTTACTACCGCCGAAAAGGCCGCCGGGGTACTTACCAACAGGCCCGATACTCAGTTTAGCGCCATCTGCAAAGCCGAAACCCAGACCATCACCAACAGATGAACGCATAAACTCGCTTCCAACCCCAAAACCGAGCTCGAAACGGATCGCATTCAAATCACCGCCAACCGAATTGGAGGCGTCGGTAAGATTGGAAAACTTGCCAATCACCCGATAGAGACTTACCGAATCATCGGCTGACACATCGACAACAATGTCGATGGGACCATTGGTTTCGGTTGTTTTAAGCTTGAAACGCTTTCCGGAATCAGGCGGGGCTGTACAGTTGTCGCCGGGGGCACGATCGGGCTGGGCCATCAGGCAACCGGCAAAATCGTATGTCTGCTGGGCGGTGAACGGCTCGTTATAGACCTTGATCCCCAACCCTACATTGCCAAAATCGTTAACCGGATCGAGCCACCCAAAGCTGGCAGTTCCCTCTGTATCGGTATACACCAAGGTTTTACCTTCAACCGGTGGAACCGCAAGGTTTTCTTCGTTCACTCCCTCCATCGTTGCCGCAACAGCCACACACGGCAGGCCAATCATGGAACAAAACACGGCGCTAGCAAGTCGATGTCTCGCAAAATCATTTTTTTAGTAGTCATAATGCTTTCCCTAATGCAGTTCAGAAAATCCAAAACATAGAGCAGTTCAAGATTACCGTTCATTCACAATCGTAAAGCACAAAAACCGATAAGCAAATGCTTTTTAGTTACAACTAGTAGAACAATCTAGCACGAACAGTTCTCATGCTTTTGCCAGAAGCGCAAAGCTGCAACATCGCGATCGGCCGTATACCCAGCCATGAGGCGCCCACGAACAGGAATCTCAAGACAATTACCTGTGAAAGAAAACTCCATTACACCGCTCGCAGTTGCAGCCAGTCGTTCCTGTCTAGCCACCGAATCGATAGGTGTGACTTTTTGTCGCACCCTCAAAGCCGAGCAGACCTGAATACCAATCAGGCAGTGTTCACCTTCGAGTCCTTGTAGGCTCACTGCTTAATGATTTTATATTTCGGAGAATTGCTGCATTTCCGTATCAAATAAACTCGTCCAGAAACTATCTGTTACGGTATGCCTCTGGATTCTTTTGATAAAAGCGGCCTTAATAGCTGCAAATAAAAGATTCCAAATTTCCTCGGTGTATCAATTTCGTTTGCTGCCTCGCGCTAAAAATGAGGCAAAACCACGCTTTGATGCTGCCCTCAAGCAAGTAAGGAAAACCATGACAGTCTCGAGCTTCCTCACCAACATGACCATCCGGACCAGATTGGCTGGCGGCTTTGCGGTTCTCCTGCTGCTGACCATCGTAGTGGGATTGGTAGGTGATCGGGCCCTGGAGAGCTATGGCCAACGTTCGAACATTGTTGCCATGCTCGGGCAGGTAAACACCAACCTGACCGAAGCCCGGGTTGAGGAGAAGAACTTTCTGCTGACCGGTGAGGCGCAGGCTGTTGCCCGGACTCAGGCCCAGGGCGACCGGGTTCTGGAGCTGACCAATGAGATCAAGCCGCTGCTCGCAGTCGCCAAGGATATTGAAACCTTGGGCCAGATCCAGGCAGACGTAAAACAATACCAGCGGCTCATGGGCGAGGTTGAAACCAACATTGGTGAACGGGAGGCAGCGCTCGAGCGCCTTGAAACCAGTGCCCGCATCTTCGGATCTTCTTTGAAGGCCCACAGCTCTCTGTTCTTCGCTTCAGCCATTTTCGAGGATATGCGTCGCTCTGAACGCAAGTTCCTGATCGAACATGATGACGCCAGCGTCAAGGCTTATCTCGATGATGCGAAAAGAGTCCAGGGCCCGCTGAAATCAGCGGCGATCACGACCGAGGAAAAAGACCAGATCAATGCTGCGCTGAAGACCTATGTCAATGAATTTCAAACGGTCGTGGATCTCACCAACTCCGGAAAACAGCTGTCGGATGATATGGTCAGCCCAGCTCGCAGTGCCATCGAATCGGCAAATAACCTTCGGGCACTTCAGACTGAGAAAATGGAGGCTGATCGTGAGCAGGCTTCCTGGTTGATCTTCGGCGCGACCGGTATCGCCCTTATTCTTGGCATCCTGATGGCCCTACTCATTACCCGCGCCATCGTCTCCCCTGTTAACCAGGCAGTGAGCATCGCCTCCGAGGTGGCTTCTGGCAACCTGACCGTGGATATCAAGGCCAGCGGTACCAACGAGATCGGACGACTGATGGCTGCCCTGGCTACCATGGTGACCAGCCTCCGGGAATTGGTAAGAAGTATTGAGTCGGGGGCCTCCAATATTGCAGCCTCGGCAGAAGAACTCTCAACTGTTACCAGCCAGACCAGCGATGGCATCAATCGTCAGAAGCAGGAAACCGATCAGGTTGCTACCGCCATGAACGAAATGACCGCAACCGTTGGTGAGATCGCCCGCAGCGCCGAACAGGCCTTTTCCGTGGCCGCCGATGCGGCCAGCCAGGCCAGCGACGGTGAGCGGGAAGTCCGCGCGACCGTAGATCAGGTCAACAATCTGGCACGGGAAGTCAGCCAGAGCATGGAGACCATCCAGGGACTCCAGAAAGAAACCGCGAACATCGGCACCGTTCTGGATGTGATCAAATCCGTCGCCGAGCAGACCAACCTGCTGGCGCTGAACGCCGCTATCGAGGCAGCGCGGGCTGGTGAGCAGGGTCGCGGCTTTGCCGTGGTGGCCGACGAGGTGCGCTCTCTCGCACAGCGGACACAATCATCGGCCCAGGAAATCGAGACTCTGGTAACGTCACTTCAGAACAGCGCCGGTGACTCGGTGTCCGCGATGGAGTCCAGCACCACCATGGCCTCGAACACCCTTGAACGTGCCACGGCAACCGGAACGACCATTGAGCGCATTGCCCGTGCTGTAGAGGAGATCAAACAGTACAACAGTCAGATTGCCACAGCTTCCGAACAACAGACTTCGGTGGCCGAGGAAATCAACCAGAACATTACCAGCATTCGGGATGTTACGGATCAGTCCGCCGCCTCATCGAACCAGACCGCCAGCTCGAGCAGCGAACTGGCAAGGCTGGGCAGCGACCTGCAGAACCTTGTTTCACGTTTCAGGCTGTAATTGAACAGCCTGCTGCCTAATCATCCCGATTCCAGTACACCCGAACGAGGTTCGATTCCTTGGTGTACTGGATGTCCAGATTACCGTCGTACGCTCGCTCAATAGCCTCCCCGGTGCCCCGGGGTAGATGCAGATCGGTGAATTTCACCACCAGCTCTCCCTCTGGACCGTCTTCCACACTCATAAGACGTTTCATCGGGTGCTCGAGCTTTTCTTCCTCGACCTTGTTGTGGATGAGTTTCAGGATTGCATCTCGATGCTTACCCAGAAAGCCCCCGGAGAGAGTCAGTATTCCAGCTGGCATATTATCCCGGATTCGCTCACAAGCCGGACACATAAGCTCGTTAAGCTCGCCTGCGGGTGGCGTTGCCCACTGCCAGCGCCCTTTATGGAAAGCTGCACCGCACTCGGAGCATATCGCTGGCTCCTTGGGCTTGGATCTGGCTACGTATGGATCGTGAATCTCTTCTTTGAGAAGCCGGTCATCCCGTCCGTGGCCAGCTGCAACACTGTCTTTGCCGCTCATGCCCTCACTCCTTTCCCTGATGACGGAATCTGGTCGTTCATTGCAGCCCGTGACGGTCAAAAATTTCCCTGACCTCACGTTCGGTCTCTGCAGGCACGATGACCTTGACCAGCTTGGCGTCTTCGTCGATGTAGATGTTATCCCGGGGAATGCCGGTCGCAATCAAGTCATCCCAGGTATTCTTGGCCTGGTCGCGATCCCGATAGGCGCCGTTTACTGTTTTGCTCATGAGTGAAACCTCCTGTTTGATTTCGATTTCCTTACATCTGAAAGAATAGGCAGGGAGGGTGGAGCTGTGCAAATATTGATCAACCGGAAATTGACGGAGAGCAAGACTGGAAGGCTAAAGCAAAACGCCCCAGCCTGTGGGGTGCACAAACTGAGGCGCTTTGGACTTTATTTGGCACGGCTGGGAGGATTATTCGGGCCTTTGGCCCTCACCCCTTCGGGGTCGCCGTCGCATTGCTCCGGCGTTCCTCAACCCACTGCGTGGGTTTCGGTCGAACCTCTTATCGGTTCAAATCCTCCCAGCTATACAAAGCAAAACGCCTCAGCCTGTGAGGTTCACAAACTGAGGCGTCTTGATCTTAATATGGCGCGGCTGGGAGGATTCGAACCTCCGACCGCCTGGTTCGTAGCCAGGTACTCTATCCAGCTGAGCTACAGC
>MDTG01146919.1_pt1 | contig 10509 bp, 4 predicted proteins | sample 811421 | NCBI WGS metagenome assembly MDTG01 (sample SAMN05326645, study PRJNA326480) | marine metagenome | isolation source: seawater | place: Pacific Ocean: South East | collected 2011
CACCAACAAGGACGAATTCGTTGAAGGCATTGCCGACGATTACGAGGCGGTGCGCGAAAGCCGGGCGGGCAAGGGCGGCTCACCGCTGCTGCCGCTGGAGGAAGCGCGCGCCAATCGCTTTGCCGCCGACTTTTCGAAAAAGCCTGCTGCGCCAGCCAAACCCGGTCTGCATGTCTATGACGACTGGAGCCTGGCCGATCTGCGCGAGGCGATCGACTGGACGCCCTTCTTCCGCGCCTGGGAGCTGGCAGGCAATTATCCTGCGATCCTGCAGGACGAAGTCGTGGGCGAAAGCGCGCGCAGCCTGTTCGCCGATGCAGAGGAAATGCTGGACCGGATCGTGGAAGAGAAATGGCTGACCGCCAGAGGCGTCGCCGGGTTCTGGCCTTGCAAGGCTGTAGCGGACGATGTGGTGCTGGATGATGGCACGCTGCTGCCCATGCTCCGCCAGCAGGTGAAGAAGAGCCGCGACCGCAACAATTTCTGCCTTTCCGATTTCATCGATCCCGCAGGTGACTGGATCGGCGGGTTTGCTGTCGGCATCCACGGCATCGAGCCGCATCTGGACCGTTTCGCCAAGGATACCGACGACTATTCGGACATTCTGCTGAAGGCCTTGGCGGATCGCCTTGCAGAGGCCTTTGCCGAACGATTGCACCAGCACGTGCGCACGGATCTGTGGGGCTACGCCGCTGAAGAAGCGCTGTCGAATGAGGACCTGATCCGCGAACGCTACCACGGCATCCGTCCCGCGCCCGGCTATCCGGCCTGCCCGGATCATACTCTCAAACCTGTTCTGTTCGACCTGCTCGATGCGCGCGGAAATGCGGGGCTGGAACTGACAGAGAGCCAGGCAATGTTGCCGACAGCGGCGGTGAGCGGTTTCTATTTCGCCCATCCCGACAGCCAGTATTTCGGCGTGGCGAGGATAGGCGAAGACCAGCTGGCGGACTATGCCGAACGGCGCGGTATGGCACTGGAGGAGGCAACGCGCTGGCTCCGGCCCAATCTCAGCTGATCGGGTCTTGGCCTGCTATTCGGCCAGCGTCACGTCGACGGCGGAATCCATATTTTGCGGCGCGCTGCCGATAAAGGTGCCGTCGATCGGCGAAACGTCGGCATAGTCGCGGCCCATGCCGATCAGAATATGATCCTCCCGTGCCAGGCAATTGTTGGTGGGATCAAAGCCGACCCAGCCCAGTTCATGTCCGCACCACACGTTCACCCAGGCATGCATGGCATCAGCGCCTACGAGCTTAGGCTTGCCCGGCGGCGGCAGGGTGCGCAGATAGCCACTGACATAGGCTGCCGGAATCCCGTGGCTGCGCAGCGCCATGATCATGATGTGGGCGAAATCCTGACATACGCCTTCGCGCCGGGCAAATGCCTCCTCTGGTGGCGTGCGGCTGGTGGTGGCTCCGGAACTGTAGGTGAATTCGCCGTGTATCGCCCCCATCAAGGCAGACACTGAAGGCACGATCGATGCACCGGTCTGCAGGTGGTTTTCCGCCCAGTTTCCGATTGCGTTGTCGATCCCCGCAATGCGCGACGGGAACAGGTACGGCACCGGGGACGTGATCGACAGATCGCGCTCAATCGCCGCAGCCGCGCGCACCTGCGCCGTCTTGGGGCCATCTGGCGGGGCGGGCGGTGGATTGATTGCCATTGTGAATTCACTGGTGATCTCCAGCTTGTCGAACGGCACGCTGAAGCCAATCTGCGTGGTGTTCACACAGTAAGGGCCTGCAGTGTCGTGCCGTTTGCCTGGCAGCGGCGTCACACGCAGCACGCAATCGCGCAGTTCCTGCCCCGGCCAGGCCCATGGCACCAGTCGCAAGTTGAATTGCGCCTGCGCGACCGGAGCGGCGTATCTCAAAGTGCTGACGTGCCGCACATTATAGATCATGCCAGCAGCCTGACAGGTGCCTTGCCCGGAGATTGATCGTCCTGAAGGAAGAACCGCTTGCTGATTGCCTCTGACAGGGCAGCGAGATCGCCGCCCAAGCTTGCCATATCGCCTTTCGTGAGAGCGTTCGCGTCGAAGCCTTCCAGCCGAACGCGCAATTGCCGGGCCAGCCGCAGCGGCTCCTCCGGCATTCCGTCATCATGCAGGGGCGGGATGGCGGCAAGATGTTCCTCGATCCGTGCCACCTGAAACGCCAGCCCGCGTGGCTGTGCCGGGTCCAGCAGAACCATATCGAACACCGGGCCGATGTAGGGCATGGCCAGATAACGGCTGCGATACAGTGACTGGCCATCGACCAGATCCAGCAAGGCGGAAAGATCCTGCGCGCTGGCGCTGCCGGGCACGATGGCCTGCGCGGCCTGAAGAATCATGGAGCCGCGTTCCAGCCTCAATCCCATGTCGAGAAAGCGCCATGCTGAGCCGCGGCTCATCCCGTCGGCCAGCAACCATGACACCGCCGCAAAACGTTCGATCATCCGGTCGCAGGCCACTGCCATGCTGTCCAGATCACCGGGCACGTATTTGGGCACTGTGCGCTGGATCGCGCGCCAGCTATCGCGCGTCAGCCAGTCACGCAGCAATTGCGCGATCTGACGTTCGCGCCCTGCCAAAGAGCGTACCGAACCGCTGTACTCATTGCTGCCCAGCGCGGCGCCCGCCAATCGGGAAAGTGGCCATCCCACGCTTTCGGGAGGGACAGCGCCCAACGATCGCAGAAGATTGGTCAGCCGGTTCACTGTGCTGCCCGTATCCGGCACCGGTCCGGCGGTTGCCACCTGCTGGGCCAATGCGCGGATTATCCGCACGCTCTGGTGCGCGCGCTCGCCATAACGTGCCAGCCAGAAAAGGTTGTCGGCAGACTGGCTGGACAACAGCCCCTGCTCGCGGCGAACGTCCAGCCGTGCAGGCTTGAGCAATTCCGAAGACACTTCCCGGGCCGCTTCGTCGACAATGCAGACATCGGTCGAAATGTCGCCCATGCCCATCAGCGAAGTGCGCAAATCGCCGCGTTCGGACACGCGGGCAAAGCCGCCCTGCAGCACCACCCAATCGCCGTTTTCATCGCGCGCCAGAAACGCGCGCAGCGTGAAGCCGCGCGGCTCGAACCGACCATCCGCCAGCGCTGGTGTGGTCGACAGGCTGACGATTTCCTGCGCGGTGTAATCCATTGGCCGCGCTGCCATGCCGCGCTCGATCTCCGCGCGTTCATCGGCGCTCAGGCTGCTGCCGGCACGGGTATGACCGTCGGGCAGCCCCACCAGCGGCCGGCGGAAGGCCGAACTGACGACAAGGTTTTCCAGATTGGCCAGGACGTGCTGGCGCTCCCGCTCGCCCCCGCACCACCACGTCGCGGCATTGGGAAGTTTCAGCGGTTCACCCAGCATCGACTTGGCAAGGCGCGGCAGGAAGGCAGGCATGGCACGGCTTTCGACAACCCCGGAGCCCGGCCAGTTGGCGACCATCAGCCCTTCGCCTGCCGCCGTGATAAGGTTTGCGACGCCAATTTGCGAGCGGGCATCGAAATTCATCGGATCGATATCGCGCGTATTGATCCAGCGCCACAGGGCATCAACGCGCTTCAGTCCGGCAATCGTGCGCACGAACAGCTTGTTTTCGCGAACTGTAAGATCACGCCCTTCCACCAGAGAGAACCCCAGGTGCCGCGCCAGGTGTGCCTGTTCGGGGTAGGACTGGTTGAAGCGTCCCGGCGTCAGCAGCGCCATGCGCGGATCGGCCCGTTCGCAACCGGCGGCAAGTCCGCGGCGAAACGCGTCGAAGAAGTCTCCCTGATTGCGAACGTGGACGGACGCGAGCAGCCCGCCGGTGGCCCGCCCGATGGCAAGCCGGTTCTCCAGCGCATAGCCAATCCCTACCGGGAATCGGACCCTGTCCGACAGCACGCGCCATTCGCCCGTCGGCCCGCGCGCAAGGTCGACAGCGTACACATTGAGAAAATGGCCGCCGGTTGGCTTCATACCCATAAGACGCCGGGCAAAGTTGGCGCTGCCGGAAATGACCGCCGCCGGCAATTGACCGCTGCGCACCAGTTGCTGTTCGCCGTAAATATCGGCGATGACGCTTTCCAGCAGATCGGCGCGCTGGATCAGCCCTTGGGAAATATCTTCCCATTCGTCGGCACCGATCAGGATCGGCATCGGGTTGAGTGGCCAGGGCCGCTCCTGCTCGTCCCCGGTCAGGCGAAATGCGAGGCCAAGATCCTCTACCAGGCTATCCATGTAGGGCTGGAGCGAAGCCAGATCGCAATGGCATTGATTGGACAGCCCGCCGGCAAACTGGCGCCAGGCAGCTTTGGTTGCCTCAGGCGACGATGCGAAGATATCCGCATCCGGATCAGGCGCGACGTAATAGGCCAGCGGATCGGTGCCCGGATCAGGTCCGAACAGGTCCGCCCCTCCAGGCGCGTTCGCCGGGGCTAGCCTCTGCCCCGTCATCCCAGCCGCGCCGGCCGCCGCAGGTCGAGCGTCATCGGAAATTCGCCTCTCTCCTCCTCGGCCGGGATCTGCACTTTCCCCGGCGTATGGCCGTGTTCCTGAAAACGTGCCTTGCGCCGTGCTTCAGCCTCGAAATTGTTTATCGGAACATCATCATAATTGCGTCCGCCCGGATGTGCCACATGATAGACACAACCGCCCAGCGAACGGTTGTTCCAGCTGTCGAAAACATCGAAAGTCAGCGGGGCGTCAGCTTCCAGCAGCGGGTGAAGGCAAGTGGCTGGCGCCCATGCCTTGTAGCGCACGCCGCCCACGGCTTCGCCCGGTTTGCCGGTAGGGATCAGCGGGATACGACGACCGTTGCAGCCGATCACATGGCGGCCCGGCGTAAGGCCGCTGGCGCGCACCTGCAGGCGTTCGGTCGAGCTGTCGACATAACGCACAGTGCCACCGACCGCGCCGGTTTCGCCCAGCACGTTCCACGGTTCCAGCGCGTGGCTCACTTCCAGTTCCACACCGCCGGCGTGGATGGTTCCGTGGACGGGGAAGCGGAACTGGTGCTGCGCCTCGAACCAGTCCGGATCAAAATCGTAACCGGCGCGGCGCAGGTCATCCAGCACGCCGAGGAAATCCGCCCAGCAGAAATGCGGCAGCAGGAATCTGTCGTGAAGGGTAGTGCCCCAGCGCACCAGCGCGCCGTCCTGAGGCTCCCGCCAGAACCACGCCAGCAAGGCCCGCAACAGCAGTTGCGCAGCAACGCTCATCTTGGCGTCAGGCGGCATCTCGAAACCGCGAAACTCGACCAGTCCAAGCCGCCCTGTGGGTCCGTCAGGCGAATAAAGCTTGTCGATGCAAATCTCGGTGCGGTGCGTGTTACCGGTCACGTCCACCAGCATGTTGCGGAACAACAGGTCCACGATCCATGGGAATTTCGGTGCCTCACCCGGCGGCGGCACCTGACTAAGCGCCACTTCCAATTCATACAGACTGTCATGCCGCGCTTCGTCGATCCGCGGTGCCTGGCTGGTGGGGCCGATGAAAAGGCCGGAGAACAGGTAGCTGAGCGACGGGTGGCGCTGCCAGTACAACACGAAGCTCTTCAGCAGGTCCGGGCGCCGGATAAACGCGCTTTCCGTGAAGCTGGCCCCACCCATGACCAGATGGTTGCCGCCGCCAGTGCCGACGGAGCGACCATCAACCATGAACTTGTCCGCCGTCAGCCCGCACTCGCGCGCCGCGTCGTAAAGGCGGGTGGTAACATCCACCAGTTCGTCGAATGTCGCGGTGGGATGGATGTTCACCTCGATCACGCCGGGGTCGGGAGTGACTTTCAGCACATTGATGCGTGGATCGGGCGGGGGCGGGTAGCCTTCGATCCGAACAGGCAACTCCATGGCCTCGGCAGTGGCCTCAACCTCTGCCACCAGTTCGAGAAAATCCTCCATGGTCTCGACAGGCGGAACGAATACGGAGAGGTAGGTGCCACGCGATTCCACTGTCAGCGCGGTGCGCACGGCGCCTTCGATGATCTCCTGCTCGACAATTTCCTGTCGATTGCCTTCAGCCTGCTCCACGCGCTGGTGCCGCTGCTCGCGAGGGGTTGCGGCGATCTGGCGATCGTTCTGCGCCTCCTGCGCACGCTGCTCGCGGAAATCGGCCAGCGGGGCGCCGGGGTCGGTTTCCACGCGGGGGTGGATATAGGGATAGCCGCTTTCCGGCACATGCGGCAGCGAGCCGAGGGGCAGACGATAGCCGAGCGAACTGTCACCCGGAACGGCAAACAGGTTGCCGCGCCGCAACCGCCATTGCTCGCTTTTCCAGCGGCCCGGCTCCTTCGCCTGCTGCGTTTGCCACCGCTGGATCGGCAGCACGTAGCCAACCGGCTTGGTCAGCCCGCGGCTGAAAGTGTTGACGATGCGCTGGCGTTCCTCAGGATCGTCAATCTTGGGATCAAGTGGTGAGACATTGACCGGCAATTCGCCTTCGCGCTCGATCCATTTCTCGGGATCTTCATAGACCGGTTGCACAAACTCCTGGCCCACGCCGAGATTGCTGGCCGCCGTATGCAGAAACTCGGCAGCCTGATCGGGGCCAACGGTTTCTTCAACCTCTGCGTCCGGGTCGCTGGCGATCAGCCCCGGGTTGTTCCACAGGGGCTTTCCATCCTTGCGCCAATAGAGGGTGTAACCCCAGCGAGGCAGGCTTTCGCCCGGATACCACTTGCCTTGCCCGTGGTGCAGCAAGGCGCCCGGCGCGAAAGCTGCGCCCAGCTTGCGGATCAGCTTGTCGGCATATCTCGCCTTTGTCGGACCCACCGCATCGCCGTTCCATTCGGGAGCCTCGCCGGCGTTCTCGGCCACGAAGGTCGGCTCCCCGCCCATGGTAAGGCGCACGTCCTGCGCAGCGAGATCGGCATCCACCCTGCCGCCTAGATCCAGCAAGGCGCGCCAACGATCGTCAGTGAAAGGTTTGGTGATGCGCACCGCTTCCTTCACCCGCTCCACGCTCATGGAGAAATTGAAATCGACTTCGGCAGGTTCGGCCAGCCCTTCAATCGGCGCTGCGGATCGATAGTGCGGGGCCGCGCACAAGGGAATATGCCCTTCGCCGGCAAACATCCCGCTCGTGGCATCCAGTGCAACCCAGCCCGCGCCCGGTACGAAGGCCTCGGCCCAGGCGTGCAGGTCGACCACGTCCTGCGCGACCCCCTTGGGGCCTTCCACAGGCTCAACGTCGGCCACCAGCTGGATCGAGTAGCCCGAGACAAAGCGCGCGGCAAAGCCAAGGCGACGCAGCAGTTGAACCAGCAGCCAGGCAGAATCGCGGCACGAGCCGCTGCCCAATTCCAGCGTCTGCTCGGGCGTCTGAACGCCGGTTTCCATGCGAATGACGTAGTCGATCCGCTGTTCAAGCTTGCGGTTGATCTCCACCAGGTAGTCGATAGTGCGCCCGGCATAGCCCTTGTGGCTCTCCACCAGTTCCTCGAACAGCGGGCCTTGCGGCTCGCAATCGAAATAGGCGGCAAGGTCGGATGTCAGCTTGTCGTCATAGGCGAAGGGATATTCCTCCGCGGCCTCCTCGACGAAGAAATCAAACGGGTTGATCACCGTCATGTCGGCGATCAGATCAACTTCGATACTGAATTCACTCACCCTTTCCGGAAACACGATCCGCGCCAGCCAGTTGCCATGGGGATCCTGCTGCCAGTTGATGAAATGTCCTTCCGGCAGGATTTTCAGCGAATAGTTGGGCACCGCCGTGCGCGTGTGGGGCGCAGGGCGCAGCCGAATCACCTGCGCCCCCAGCTTTATGGGGTGAGAATACTTGTAATGGGTGCGGTGATTTAGGGCGGCGCGGATCATGCAGGCGATTAGACGCCTGCTCTTGCTGCGATGCAACATCAAACTTGCATATCTGCCAGGCGCCGTGATCACGCAGTGCCATGACGGTATCTTTACTCTGCCGCGCCGCCGCCAAGCGCCACGAACAGCGTTGCGCGGTTTTGCAGCCACCCGCGCTGAGTCGCCAGCAGTTGCTGTCGAGCGCTGAACAGGTTGCGCTCCGCATCCAGCACTTCAAGGTAATCGGCCACGCCTTCGCGATAACGCAGGCGGGCAATGCGGGCGATACGTTCCTGCGCCTCGACCGCGCGTTGCAGCGTATCCACTTGCTCGGCAAGCCAGCGTCGCCCTGCCAGAGCATCCGAAACTTCGCGGAAGGCGCCTTGCACTGTGCGGTCGTAATTGGCGACCTGTTCCACCTCCAGCGCCCGCGCCAGGTCCAGATCGGCCTCGCGCGCACCCCAGTCGAAGATCGGCAGCGAAATTGTGGGGCCAAAGCTCCACCCGAACCCGTCGCCCGAGAAGAGGCCATCAAGACTATCCGAGGAGAAACCCGCATTTCCGGTCAGCGAAATGGTCGGGAACAAGGCCGCGCGCGCCGCGCCGATGTTGGCCCGGGCCGCGCGAAGCTGTTCTTCAGCCGCGACAATGTCCGGTCGGACCAACAACAGGTCGGAAGGAATGCCCGCAGCAAGCCTCTGCTTGCTGCCCTGCGCGGCCAGGGTCAGGCCACCGGGCAGGCCCTCGGGCACTCTTCCGCCGACCAGCACGGCTAGCTGGTTGCGCAGCCGCGCCAGCGCCAGTCGCTCGCTGGCGAGTTGCTGTTCGGCCTGAGTCAGCAGCGTTTCTGCCTGCCGGTAAGGCAGCGCCGAAGTCACTCCGTTGTCCAGCCGGAGCCTGGCGATCCGCAAGCCTTCGCGGCGACTTTCCGCCGTGGCTTCCGCGAGCGCGATCTGCTCTTCGGTCTCGACGATCTCGTAATAGGTGGTAGCCGTGTCCGCGATCAGCGAGAGGTAGAAGGCCCGCTGAGCAGCGACTGTGGCGAGGTATTGCGCGCGCGCCGCATCGCTCAGGCTGGCGATTCGTCCCCAGAAGTCGAGTTCGAAGCTGCTGACGCCCACGCCGACATCGAACCGGTTGAAAGTCACTGCGTCGGGCGCACCTTCGACATCTCCCGTGTCAAGCGAGGGATTGACGCCAAGCGGCTGGCGCGTTCGCGTCCCGCTTGCGTTGGCGACCACTGCGGGCAGCCGTCGGCTGTCCTGGATCCGATAGCGCGCGCGAGCCTGTTCGATCCGCGCGGTTGCTGCCAGCAGATCACGGTTGTTGTCCAGCGCTGTGCCGATCAGCTGCACCAGACGCGGATCGGCAAACCAGTCACGATAGCTCAGCTGCGCGGCAATCACCTCTCCATCCGGACGATATTCCGGATCGAAAATGGGCGCGGTTGCCGCGTCCGGGCGCACATGCTCGGGCGCCATGCTCGCGCAGCCGACCAACCCTGTCGAAAGAAGTGCGACAGCCATCAGGCGTTTCATCGGGCTTGCTCCCCTTCGTCCTGCGGGTCTGGCCGGGTTTGCGCAGGATCGTCCAGATGTCCGGCTGCGTGCGGTTTCCGGCGGCTGATGTTCCTGCGCACCAGCAGATACAGCATCGGGATCATGAAGATGCCCAGCACGGTTGCCGCGACCATACCGCCCATTACGCCGGTGCCGACCGCGATGCGGCTTGCTGCGCCTGCACCGCTTGCCAGAACCAGCGGGACCATACCCATCGTAAAGGCGAGCGAGGTCATGATAATCGGGCGAAGCCGCAGGCGCGCGGCGGCCTTCACTGCGTCGATCCGGCTGAGGCCGCGTTCTTCCTCCTCGATCGCAAACTCTACGATAAGGATCGCGTTCTTGGCGGCAAGGCCGATGATGGTGATGAGGCCGACGTTGAAATAGACATCCGCCGACAGGCCCCGCAGCATCGAGAACAGCACCGCTCCCAATACGCCCATGGGAACAATCAGCAGCACCGCCAGCGGGACCGACCAGCTTTCATAAAGCGCCGCAAGCACCAGGAAAACGATCACTACCGACATTCCCAGCAGGAGACCGATCTGGCCACCGGCCTGTTTCTCCTCGTAGGATATCCCGGTCCATTCATAGCCGATACCCTGCGGCAACTGGCTGGCGAATTGCTCCATTTCCGCCAGCGCGGCACCCGAGGATTTGCCCGGTGCGGCCATGCCAGAGAGGGTCATTGCAGGGTAGCCGTTATAGCGCGCAAGGCTGGCAGGTGCGGCCGACCACTGGGCACTGGCAAAGGCGCTGAAAGGCACCAGCTCGCCTTGCGCATTGGGCACACGCAGGGCCAGCACGTCTTCGGGCGTCATGCGATAGGGGGCGTCTGCCTGCACCAGCACCTGCAACACCCGGCCCTGCCGGTTGAAATCGTTGGCATAGGCAGACCCGAACGTGATGGACAGCGCGGCGTTGACGTCGGCCAGCGACAGGCCGAGGGCACGGGCCTGTACCCGGTCGATATCTATTTCGACCTCAGGGCTTGGCCCCTGGTCCTCAGGCCGCAGATTGGCGATGACATCACTTTGCGAAGCCACGCCAAGCAGCTGATCGCGCGCAGCGGTCAGGGCATCGCGCCCGACGCCGCCCCGGTCCTGCAGTTTCAGTGTGAAGCCGCTGGCCCTGCCGAGCGACGCGATAGCTGGCGGCTGGATCACGAAAGCGATGGCACCGTCGATCTG
>MDTG01402229.1_pt1 | contig 10509 bp, 11 predicted proteins | sample 811421 | NCBI WGS metagenome assembly MDTG01 (sample SAMN05326645, study PRJNA326480) | marine metagenome | isolation source: seawater | place: Pacific Ocean: South East | collected 2011
GGTTGATGAGAGTGAAGAAACAACTCATTATTCAATTGTTGATAAGGATGGTAATGCTGTATCAGTAACTACAACAATTAATTCTGGTTATGGAAGTGGAATAACTGTAAGTGGCGCAGGCTTTATATTAAATAATGAAATGGATGATTTCTCAAGTAAGCCTGGCGTCCCAAATTTATTTGGACTAATTGGTAATGAAGCCAATGCAATAGAACCAAAAAAACGTCCTTTAAGTTCAATGTCACCAACAATAGTTTTAAAGAATAGTAAACCATTTTTGATTCTTGGGACACCTGGTGGATCAACAATAATCACTACAGTTTTGCAAAACATACTAAATGTGGTTAATCATGATATGAATATTAAAGAAGCGGTCTCTGCCCCTCGATTTCATTCACAATGGTTACCAGATATTCTTTATTATGAAAAAAATGCTTTAACCAAAAAATTAATTCTGAATCTTAAATCTAGGGGTCACAATTTAAAGCAAAGAGAAAATATTGGTGAAGCGAATGGAATTATGATTAATGAGAGTGGGTTTTGGGGGGGGGCAGATTCTAGAGGTGAAAACTCTGCTATTGGGTATTAAGCAGTAGATTCAACCGCTAATTGACCACAACCTGCATTAATATCAGTTCCTTTACTCCATCGAACAGTTACATTAAAAGGAGCATGTCTTAATTCTTTTAAAAAAGTTTTAATTGTGACTTCATCAGGTCTACTAAAATCACCGCCAATATCATTATAGGGAATTATATTTACTTTACATTCTAAACCTGCTAGAAGAGAAATCAACCTTTTACCATCTAAGGGAGAGTCATTTATCCCTTTTAAAAGAACATATTCAAATGTTATTAGTCGCCTTGTTTTTTGATAATAATATTTTGCTGATTTAATAAGCTCATTTAAAGAATGAGTATTGGTAAGGGACATAATTTTTTTACGCTCAATTTCTGTTACAGCATTAAGACTAATTGCTAATTTGAATTGATGATCTTCTTCCGCTATTTTTCTAATTTTTGGTACAATGCCCGCAGTAGAAATAGTTATTCTTCTTGCGCCAAAACCCATTTTATGATTTAGAAATTTGGCTGCATTTAAAACATTTTTATAATTCAAAAAAGGTTCTCCCATTCCCATAAATACTATATTTGTAATCTTGTATTTTGAAATTCTTTCTAAATGAAGAACTTGATCAATAATCTCATACTCATTTAAATTTTTTATGAAACCCATAGAAGCTGTTGCACAAAATTTACAATCTACAGCACATCCAACTTGACTAGATAAACAGACAGTGGTCCTCTTTTTTTCATGCATTAAGACTGATTCAATGCTATGACCACTTTTTGTTTTAAAAAGAAATTTCTTAGTTGGCTCGTTATCTGATCCGCTTATATTATTAATCTCTAGCGGGTGCAGCGCAATATTGTTCGACAATTTATCTCTTAAGTCTCTTGGAAGATTTTCCATTTGCTCCCAATTCTCAATGAAATTATCAAATATCCAATTTTGAATTTGCTCATATCTAAATGATTCAGCCTTGACCTCTTTTAAAAGTTCTAACGCTTCTATTTGATTTAATTCTATGAATGATTTTTCATTGTTAGTCATATAAAGAATTTCTATTAAGCAAAATGGTCATACAAGACATTTGCTTCATTCAAAGTGGACATGTAAGTTTTCAACCCTTTTTAGTTCATCAAAAATATATAGAAAGATACTGATGAAAGACAAAACAGATATAGAACTACTAAAAAAGCTAGGCGAATTAAAATCAGAATTCTTTAATGAAATTGGTAAATCGATAATTGGTCAGCATGATGTTCTTGACCATATTTTAATAGCCTTACTTTGTAAAGGGCATACGCTAATTGTCGGTGTTCCTGGTCTTGCTAAAACATTAATGATCCAATCATTAGCTGACATCTTGAATCTAAATTTTAAACGAATTCAGTTTACTCCTGATCTAATGCCAAGTGATATAACAGGTACTGAAGTAATTGAAGAAGATCAATCAACGGGCAAAAGATCTTTTCGTTTTTTTCAAGGACCTATATTTGGGAATATTATTCTTGCTGATGAAATCAATAGAACTCCACCAAAAACACAAGCAGCATTATTAGAGTCAATGCAAGAGCATAAAGTGACAGCGTCTGGCAATACTTATAATCTTGAAGAGCCTTTCTTTGTATTAGCTACCCAAAATCCAATTGAGCAAGAAGGAACTTATCCCCTTCCAGAAGCACAATTAGATCGATTTATGTTTAATGTCTTAATTGATTATCCAAGTCAAGAAGAAGAAGTATCTATAGTTAAATCCTCAACAACTGGTAATAGTCCAGAACTAAAAAAAATAATTTCAAAAGAGGATATAATAAGTTTTCAAAAATTGATTGGTAGAATCCCTGTAGCAGATAATGTTATTGACTTCGCAGTAAATTTGGTTGCTTCAACTCGACCTGGCAAATCTTCAAAAGATTCTATTAACGAATGGATAGATTGGGGGGCTGGACCTAGAGCTTCACAATGTTTGATTATGGGTGCAAAAGCACGTGCCGCACTAGATGGAAGACCTACCCCAGATATTGAAGATGTAAAATCGATAGCATTACCAGTTTTACGACATCGAATACTTCCTAATTTTAATGCTGAAGCTGAAGGGATGAAAGTTGATGATATTATCACTCAACTTTTAGAATAATTTTTGGATAAGAACAAATATTTAAATCCAGAATCTATTGCTAAGCTAGACAATATGTCTTTAAGAGCACGCCTTGTGGTTGAAGGGTACTTATTAGGCCAACATAAGAGTCCATACCATGGATTTAGTGTTGAGTTTGCTGAGCATCGTGCGTATGGACATGGAGATGAGATTCGTTATATAGATTGGAAATTATATGGGAAAACAGATCGTTATTATATAAAACGATTTGAAGAAGAAACAAATTTAAGATCTCATATTTTAATCGACACTAGTCAATCAATGAAATTTAAAAGTAAAAATATTACTAAACTTGATTATGCTAGTTACTTAGCTGCAGCGCTTACACACTTGATGCTTAGTCAAAAAGATGGGATTGGTTTAATCCTCTTTGATGAAAAAATAAAAAAGTTTATACCACCAAGAGCTTCAAAAACACACGCTAAGATTATTATGGAAACATTAGATACTATTAAATGCGGAGATGATACTAAAATAAAAAATACTCTTAATTATATGGCAGAGAGAATAAAAAAAAGAGGGTTGGTTATACTTATTTCAGATCTTATGGATAATCCAGATGAAGTTTTAATGGGTTTGAATCATTTTAGGCACAATAAACAAGAAGTTATAGTCTTTCATATTATGGATCGTCAGGAATCTGAATTTAATTATAGCGACCGTATTCAATTCAAAGACATGGAAACAGGTGAATTAATTACAACGGACCCTTGGCACATTAGGAATGCATATCAAAATCAGATTGAAAAATTTAAGAAAAAATACCAACGTGGGTGCCGAAAGCAACGAATTGATTACATACCACTCTATACTGATCAATCATTAGATATTGCTTTAAATGAATATTTAAATAAAAGAAAAAAATCAGGATAATTATATACTATCCACCGCGCTTCTTTGCTCTTTCATAATAACGTGTCGCACCTTCAGTGTCTCCTTGCTTAATAAGTACTCTAGCCATTCCTTTATAGTGTTCAGGGTTTTCTGGGTCTAGTGCAATTAATTCTCTATAAAACTTACTCGCTCTTCGCCATTTTTCAGCGCTCTCAAAAGTTTGAGCAATCCCCTCTAGCGCTTCAGTGTCATTTGGATTTAAATCATAGGCCGACATGAAATTATCTTCAGCATCTTGGAAATTGTTTAACTGCATATGTAAAACACCAAGATTAAAATATAAATTTGCTTTTGCTGTTTTATCTGTCTCAGCTTTAATTGCATCAGCAAAAGTTTCTAAAGAGTTTTCTTTATCATCAAGGTCATAATAGAGTCCCGCTAGCATTGTTATTGCTCCACTATCTGTTGGATCAATGTCAGAAGCTTTCTTAATATAAGTAATTGCTTCTTTCTTTTTACCTGAGAATGAGAGAATCTGTCCTAAAGCCATATTAGGTTGAAATTCATTTGGCATCAGCTCAACTGCTTTCATACCACTTTCAATAGCTTTTTCATTATTACCTAATTCATAATAACTTGTTGCTAGTAACGAGAATGTTTGTCCTTCAGAGGGGTCAATACTTGCTGTTTGTTCAAAAAGTTCTATAGCATTTTTTAGAATGGACTTATCTTTTACTTCTCTGAACTCATTTAATTTTTGAATACCTTTATTAAAGTTTTCAACCCAAAACATATAACGATAATTCTTTACTAATTCTGTGATAGGTCTACTATTAATTTTTGCTTCAGGATTTATCTTAATAGCATTATCAAATATTTCATTCATTTCTAACCATTGACTTTTTTTAGCATAGACATGATATCCAATTTGAACCATCACCTCAGCATTTGCTGGCTCTACTTCAAGTGCTTTAAATAAAAACTCTTCTGCTTTTTCCCATTCTTCATCTTGAATTGCCATTTTTGCAGTTGTATACTCTGCTGAACTGCCACATCCCCATAAAAATAAAATAACAAATACTGTAATTGTGTTTTTTAATAATTCTTTATAATACATGTTCTCCTCAAAAATTTACTATTCATCTTATTTAGAAGTTATAAGGTTTAATTCCTCTATTCAAGCGTAAAGGGAATTTTCAAAAAAGCGTTAAACTAAGTTCTTTAATCTTATTTAAGTTTAATTGAGCACCAGTTTGTTGAATTATTTCTTCTGCAACAAAGCCACCAATCTTACCTGCTTCAATTGAACCCAAGCCCTTACATAGAGATGATATAAATCCTGCTGCATACATATCCCCTGCCCCTGTTGAGTCTTTAGCAATTATAGGTCTTGGAGGCAATAATGTTTGAGTATTGTTTTCAACAACTATTGATCCTTTCTTGCCAAGCTTTATTCCTGCAATATTTACTATCTTACCGAGCATACTTGATGAAATATTATAATCTTCAGTATTAAATAAAATTTCGAGTTCAGATTTATTGGCAAAAACTATGTCTATATCTTTTTCTATTATTTGTAAAAATTCTTCTTGATTTCTTTTTACAACAAAAGGATCAGCAACATCAAATATTATTTTAATCTTATTTTTCTTAGCAAAATTAATTGCTGTTTTGATTGCTGTTTTCTGAGAATCCGTATCCCACATGTAACCTGTAAAATAGAGAAATCTTGATCTTGATAATTTTTCAATATCGAGATCATCTTTTGAAAAGCGTTGACACATTCCTAGATGAGTATTCATTGTTCTTTCTCCATCTGGAGTTACAATAATAATACTTGATCCTGTAGAACCATCTCCTTGAACTAGGGCAGGAATTACTCCAAACTTCTTGGCCTGCTTTATATATATTTCCCCAAATTTATCATTTCCAATTTTACCTGTAATTAGAGAATTTATACCAAATGCTGAACACGCTAATAATGTATTAGGAGCAGATCCGCCAGGATGATAAATGGGTATTAATTCACTAAAATATGAAAGGATTTCTTTTTGACGTTTTTCCTCCACTAAATGCATAACACCTTTATCTAATCCTAGATTATTTAAATCTTTATCTTTAGCATTGATAATTATATCTATTAATGGATTTCCTATCCCATATATGATCGGTTCATTCATTTATATTTATTATGGTTTTCTAAAAAAAAAATAAAAGGTAGTCTTTGCATTTTACTTAACTTTTTATTTTAGTCAAAAGTTAAAATTAATTTAATTTATAAAGTTAGTATCATTTTCTTAAAACTTGACCTCTAAATAAAAGGCCTTGTATATTCATCCTCTATGGACTCAAAAACCTTTGCAATAATCACAGATGTTCACTCGAATGCTGCTTCACTAAGACAAGGCCTTTCAGTAATTGAAAAGCGTAAAGACATTGATCAAATTATTTGTTTAGGTGACTGTTTCGCATTGGGTCCTGCTCCAAAAGCAACGATTAAACTACTCAAATCAATTCCAGAATGTATTTTCATTCGGGGAAATCATGATAGATACCTTTTAGAGGAGCTATGGAAACAAGAAAGACCAAATTTAGAAGGGATGTCTCCCGATGATCCTATTTGCCAAGCAATTGTTGCTAATGAAGAATGGACAGCAAATGAACTTGGGGATGAAGGCGTTGAGTTTTGTTCAACTATGAAAATTGCACATAGAGAAATTATTAATAACACTTTAATTGAATTTACCCATGCTTGGTATCAAAGAGATGATATACCCCCAACTATGGATGAAGCATTGTCTTGGAGAAATCATGTTTTAAAAGGGAATGCAGAAATAGATAAATTTATTTTTGTTCATGGCCATGTTCATACTCCTAGAAATGAATCAAAAGAGAATCTCACCATTTATTGTCAAGGTGCTACTGGACTCCCTTTTGATGAAGACCCTAGAGGTGCAGTTGCTTTTTTAACTGTTGGACAAAATGTTGAATGGGATGTAGTTAGGTACGATTATGATAAATCAGAGACTATTGATCTTCTTGAAGAACTAAAACCACCTTTCTATACAAATCTGCAAAATACGGTAAAATACGCATCTATTAGAAACGACCTTTAAGGTCAACTTTTTTTCTTTTAATTTATATATCTTAATCGGACCTAATAATGTCATATTTTGATCATAGTGCAACTACCCCTATCCACCCACTCGTTATGGAGAAAATGAACTCAACATCTGAAGCTCATTTTGGGAACCCTTCAAGTATTCACACCTCAGGAAGAAAAGCAAAATCAATTATTGAATCTTCGAGAAGAATGATTGCTGAATCACTTCATGCCTCTAGCAATGAAATTGTTTTTACAGGAAGTGGGACTGAAGCTAATAATTCTGTTCTTTGGTCATTGATATATGAAAAAAATAAACATGTTATAACTTCATCAATTGAACATCCTGCTATTCTAAAAGTATTAGACAGCATCGCTCCTTTTGGAATTACTTATACTAAGTTACCCGTAAATAAATTTGGTGAAGTAAATCCTAAAAACCTTGAAGAATCTATAAAAGAGAATACGGGTTTAATAAGCATAATGATGATAAATAATGAAGTTGGAACAATAAACCCAATAAAAGATCTAATAAAAATTGCTGAAGAAAAGAATATTCCGTTTCACTCAGATGCTGTACAAGTACTTGGGAAAGCACCCTTATCAGTTAAAGATGTTCAAGCAGACTATTTAAGCTTTTCAGGTCATAAATTTTATGGCCCGAAAGGTGTTGGTTTTTTATACAAAAAAAATAAATCTAAGTTAAATCCTATAATTATTGGTGGTGGTCAAGAAGATCAGCTTAGAGCAGGTACAGAAAATATTTCTGGGATTGTTGGTTTAGCTGAAGCAGTACGTCTTTCTATAGAAAATTTAGATAAAAGAATTTTGCATTTAGAAAAATTAGAATCTGAATTCAAAGATAAATTATTGCAATATTCTTCAAATGTCATTTTTAATGGACACCCTGAGAAACATGCCCCTGGAGTAATAAGTGCCTCTTTTTTAGGTAAAAGAAGTGATATCCTCTTAGCAGAATTAGATAGACAAGGAATAGAAGTCTCAAGCGGTTCAGCATGTGGTTCCGGTTCAGTCAAACCTTCATTTGTTCTTGAAGAAATGGGATTATCTGAAAGTCAAAATACCTCTACTATTCGAATTAGTTTCGGACGCAGTAATTCAATGAAAGATGTAAATATCTTAGTTAATGCTTTAGTCAAATTTACTAATGTCTGATACAGTAATTGTTGGGATGAGTGGCGGTGTTGATAGTTCAGTAACAGCAAAAATTCTTAAAGACCAAGGTTATAATGTTGAGTGTGTCTTTATGAAGAACTGGGAAGGAGATGAGGATAATTGTAATGCTGAAGAAGATTACAAAGATGCTCTCTCTGTTTGTGATCATTTAGATATACCATTACGAAGTGTAAACTTTTCCAATGAATATTGGAATAAAGTTTTCCAACATTTTATTAATGAATATGCTAACGGAAGGACGCCCAATCCTGATGTATTATGTAATCGTGAAGTAAAATTCAAAGCATTTCTAGATTATGCATTTGAATTAGGTGCTGTAAAAATTGCCACCGGACATTATGCAAAGATTAATGAATCAGAAGATCAATTTGAATTATTAAAAGGTCTCGATACAAATAAGGATCAGAGCTATTTTTTATATTTATTAGGTCAAAATGAACTATCAAAGAGCCTTTTCCCAATTGGCGATATAGATAAAGTTAAAGTCAGAAAATTAGCTGAAGATTCTGGGCTTATTAATTATGCAAAAAAAGATAGCACGGGTGTTTGTTTCATTGGTGAACAAAAATTCTTTAAAGAATTTTTAAAAAAATATATACCTGTAAAACCTGGGCTAATTCATACTATCGATGGTAAAATATGTGGAGAGCACGATGGGCTCATGTATTATACAATGGGGCAAAGAAAAGGTCTAGGAATAGGTGGAGGTTATGGACTTAAAGAGGAACCATGGTTTGTTGCTGATAAAGATCTAGATAATAATATTTTAATTGTGGCTCAAGGTCACGATCACCCCTCTCTTTTTCATCAAGGCTTAGAAGCTGATCAACTTCATTGGATAAACGAAGCACCTAAAAGTTCAATGAAAAATATTTCAGCTAAAATTAGATACCGTCAAGATGATCAGGATTGTAAAATTACTGAATTATCAAAAAATAATTGTAAAGTTATATTTAATAACCCTCAGTTTGCTATAACACCTGGGCAATCAATAGTCTTCTATCTTGGAAATAAATGTTTGGGTGGAGCCATTATTGATAAAAGATTTTAAATAAAATTCGCTGGAACATTTACTATCTTTTGTTTGTAGTTTATATATGTATATGAAATCAATAATTAAAAGAATCGCAGTACTTTTGGTATTCATCACTGTTTGTCTAGGGCAACTTCGTTCTTCTTTACCAGAAAGAACACTCCCTGTAAACAGTCAAGGCTTATCTCAGGTAAGAAGTCTTCCACTATTTGATACTAATAGGCTCAATATGAATCATAGTTTTGGTATTAGTATGATGAGTGCAGGAAATCAATCAATGACAATGGGTGCCTATACCAATCAGATGAATTATATGTTGAGAGACAATCTAATGCTATCCACTCAATTTAGCTTAGCTTCACCCATGGGTGGAATGAACCCATATGCCAATAATGGATTAAATGGCGCACAATTATATTATGGTGCAAGTTTAGATTATAAGCCTATGAAAAACTTATTTCTAAAATTTTCTATGAATAATTACCCGCGAAATAATTACGGAAGACCGTTTAATCGCTTTTATAATATTCGTTAGTGGGTAAGTTAAAAAGTTTAAAGATTTTTAAATTTTTTTCTACCTCCAGTAGAAAAAAAACTCATGCTGTTAAAGCTCAAAAGATGGGAGTAATTAATTCAGCAATAGCTATACTCTCATTATTACTTGTTGCTTTTATTTTTTCATTTTCCGAAAGACAAACACAATCAGGTGTCCCAATCGAAGTAAAATTTCCTACTATGAATGACACTCCAAAATTAGCAACCGAAATTTATGAAGCAAATCCAGTTATGGATATTCAAATTGAAATTTTAAATGGTTGTGGTGAGCCTGGTATCGCTGCAAAGTTTTCAGATCTTTTAAGAAATATTCGTGTAGATGTAGTTAGGTCTGAAAATGCAGATCATTTCGACTATGATAAAACTATACTTATTCAAAGAAATGAGAATATTTTTGGAATGAAACATGTAGCTAGTGCTCTTGGTTTTGATATAAATAATCCCAACCAAGTAATTACAGCTGCTGACCCTAATCTCGATGTTGATATAACTTTAGTTATAGGAAAAGATTTTAGATCTATTTCATCTATTAAATCATATCTAAACAACTAATAAATAACTTTGTCATCTTCTTCAACTCCTATTGCTGTCACTTCAAGTGATCTTGCTAATGAGATTGCTAAATTTGCTTTAGATAAAAAAGCTGAAAATGTAATCAGTATTAATGTTGAAAAACTTACAAGTTTTACTGATCAATTTGTAATATGCTCAGCTGATACAGATATTCAAGTAAAAGCAATAACTGATACAATTAGAAAAAGTACAAATCATAAACCTGTTAGAATTGAAGGTTATGAGCAATTAAATTGGGTCTTGCTAGACTACATTGATGTTATTGTACATGTATTTAAAACAACTGAGCGTAACTATTATAATATTGAAAAACTTTGGGCTGATGCACCAAAAATAGAATATAATGACGAAGATTTTATCTCTATTAAATCAAGCTCTGACTGATGCTCTTTCAAATCTGGATTATCCAGATAAAGAGATAAAACTATCTCCATCTAAAAACCCTGAGTTTGGAGATATTTCTACAAGTCTACCATTAATTTTATCCAA
>MDTG01275385.1_pt1 | contig 10508 bp, 12 predicted proteins | sample 811421 | NCBI WGS metagenome assembly MDTG01 (sample SAMN05326645, study PRJNA326480) | marine metagenome | isolation source: seawater | place: Pacific Ocean: South East | collected 2011
ATATATCTAGTATATAATCTATGTAGTAAGCATGCAAAAAAAATCAATTGTAAATTTATCTAAATTTGCTGTTCCCTTTAAGTCTAAAGGAAGGTTTTTTAGGGAAAAAAAAACAGATTTGAGAAATGATTTCCAACGAGATAGAGATAGAATTGTTCACTCAACTGCATTTAGAAGACTGAAGCATAAGACGCAAGTTTTTGTGAATACATCAGGAGATCATTTTCGAACAAGAATTACTCATTCTCTTGAAGTATCTCAAATAGCTAGAACATTATCTAAATATTTTAATTTAAATGAAGATTTATCTGAAACACTTAGCCTAGCACACGATCTAGGACATACTCCTTTTGGTCATGCAGGTGAGGAAGCTTTAAATGTCTGCATGAAAAATAAAGGTGGATTTGATCATAATATACAAACTTTAAGAATAGTTTCCATTTTAGAAAATAGGTACTATGAATTTAAAGGTTTAAACCTCTCTTTTGAAACAATTGACGGATTAATAAAACATAATGGACCTATTAAAGATTTAAAAAAAATTAACCAAATATTAGGTAAAAATTTTTTTAAAAAAAAAATTAATTTTTCTTTAAATTCTTCACTTGAGGCACAGATTGCATCAATATCAGATGACATTGCATATAACAGCCATGACCTAGAAGACGGATTAAAGTCTAATTTATTTAAATTAAGTGATTTAAAAAATGTAGCTGTGCTTAATAAAATCATCAGCAAACATATAAAAAGATTAAATAAATATTCTATCGATTTAGTAATTAGGCAAATTATAAGAGAAATTATAAACGAAATGGTGAAAGATGTAATAATAACTACTAAAAATAATATTAAAAATCATAAGATTAAAAATATAAATGATATTTACAATAAAAAGCACCAATTAGTTTCATTTTCTCAGAAAATGAAAAAATTTGACAAACAAATAAAAAAATTTTTAAAGCAAAAAATGTATTTTCATAAAAAAGTGAATTCTAAAACAAATTATGGTAGAAAAGTAATAACAAAATTATTCACAACAATAAAAAAAGATCCCATTAAATATATAAATATAAAAAAATACAGCAATTCAAATACAGATCGAATAATTTGTGATTATATTGCTGGAATGACTGATAGATATGCAATAAATTTATACAATAAGATTAAATGAATATTTTTGAAAATAATTTAAACGAGATTATAAAACTTATTAAAACTGAACAAAATGTTCTCAACCTCAATAACATTGATAATTTACAGAATATTACTTTAGAGGTTCCTCCCCAAGAATTTAATTTTGATCTATCATGCAATATTGCAATGGTACTCGGAAAAAAAAATAGTCAAAGTCCAAAAGAATTAGCTGAAAAATTAAAAAAAATATTTTTAGAAAAAATAAGTAATTTTTCAGAAATAGAAATAGCAGGACCTGGGTTTATTAATATAAAACTTTCTAAATTGGCTTTAGTAGATAATATTAATTTCATTTTAGAGAACCATCAAAATTACGGATCATTAAATGCAAATGAAACTTATAATATTGAGTTTGTCTCAGCTAATCCTACTGGCCCAATGCATGTTGGACATTGTAGAGGTGCTGTTTATGGAGATGTTTTAGCTAATTTGCTTAAGTTTAATGGAAACAAAGTTACAAAAGAGTATTATATCAATGATTATGGAAATCAAATAAAAAATTTTGCAGAATCAGTTTTTTATAGAATTATAGAAATTAAGTACAATAAAAAATTTCCAAAAAAAGAAAATCTTTATCCAGGTTCCTATATAAAAGATATTGCCTCTAAAATAATACAGGAAAATAAAGATTTAGAATTTAAAGATTTTAACAAAGATTTTGAATTAATAAAAAAAGTTTCATTAAAAATATCTATGGAACTTATAAAAAAAGATCTTAAACTTTTGGGAATAACACATGATAACTTTTTCTCTGAGTCTGAAATAGTTAATAAAGATTTAGTTAATGAAGCTGTTAGAAATCTTCAAAAAAAAAATTTTGTAGAGGAAGGATATCTCCAACCACCAAAGGGTGAGATTAATGAGGATTGGAAAAAAATTAAAAGATTAATTTTTAAATCAACTTTATTTGGAGATGATACTGATAGAGCCCTTCAAAAAAATGATGGTTCCTGGACATATTTTGCTAATGACGTTGCCTATCATATGGATAAAGTAAATAGAAATTATGAAAATTTAGTTAACATTTTAGGTGCTGATCACACTGGTTATGTTAAAAGAATTACTGCTGCGGTTTCTGCATTATCCAATAATAAAACCAAACTTAATTGTAAAGTTTGTCAGTTAGTAAAGTTATATAAAAAGGGAAAACCTTTTAAGATGTCAAAGAGAGCAGGAGATTTTATTTCTGCCCAAGACCTATTAGTTGAAGTAGACAAAGACGCAATCAGGTTTATGATGTTATATAGAAGTAACGACGTAGAATTAGATTTTGATTTTGATAAAGTCAGAGAAAAAACAAAAGATAATCCAGTTTTTTATGTTCAATATGCTTTTGCAAGGATTTGCTCTATTTTAAGAACATTAAATCTAAATATAATTGAAAAAATAGAACTCAATAAAAAAGATTTTAATTTAAATGAAACAGAGGAAAAAATTTTAAGAAAAGTTTTCGAGTGGCCCAAAATTATAGAATCTGCTTCAAGAAAATTTGATTTACATAAGATCCCTTATTATTTGTATGAACTTTCAACTTTATTCCATTCATATTGGAGCAAAGGAAATGAGGATGAAAAATACAAATTTATCGAAAATAACAATATTAAAAGAAAAGAAATTTTAGCTATTATTTATTTAGTATCTATAGTCATAAAAAACGGAATGAATATTCTTGGCGTATCATTACCAAAAAAAATGTGATGAATAAGATATTAAATTTTTTATTCTTAATTTTAATTTTTATTTTTTTTCTATCTTCGTTTAGATTCTACTCATCTAACAAAAATATTGATGCCAAAATTTTTAATCGTAATAATATTAATCAAATTATTAATAATAAAATATCAAATTTACCAACATTAAATAATGATACAAATAATGTTATAGAGTTTAATGATGGATATTCTAACGATAATAAAAATGACAAACCTCGAAGTTTTTGGAAGCTTTTAAAAAAAGAATGAAAAAAAAAGCTTTAATTATCAGTATAAAAAGTTTTGAATTAACTCCAAGAGAGAAATTACTTTTAGCAGAGGAAAAACCTTGGGGGTTAATCTTATTTAAAAGAAATATTAAATCTTTAAAACAAATTAAAAAATTAATTACAGATATTAGAAAATATGCAAAAGATAGAAAATTTCCTATTTTAATAGATGAAGAAGGTACTAAAGTTTCAAGACTAAGGGGTATAATTCACAACAACTTTAATGCAAATTATTTTGGATCTTTATTTAAATTAGATAAAAAAATTGCAATTAATTTATATAAGAATTATTTGAAATCTTTATCTAGAGAACTTAAAGCTATAGGTATAAATGTTAACACTATTCCTGTTTTAGACGTCTTAAGAAAAAATACCAATAATATAATTGGCAATAGAAGTTTTTCCGATAACAAAAAAATAGTTGATATATTGGGCAAGATAACAGTAAAAGAGTGTCATGCTCAAAAAATTATCAGTGTAATTAAACATATCCCTGGACACGGTTGTTCTGATGTTGACAGCCATTTAAAAACTCCAAGAGTAAATTTAAACAAAAAAATACTAGATAAAATAGATTTTTATCCATTTAAGTCAAATTCTGCTAAATTAGCTATGACAGCACATATAGTATATTCAAAAATTGACGCTAAAAATGTTTCAACTTTTTCAAAAAAAGTTATTAATAAAATTATTAGAAAAAAAATTAAATTTAAAGGTATTATAATGTCTGATGATATTTCAATGAAAGCTTTAAAATACGATTTAATTACTAATGCAAAAAAATCTTTTTCTGCAGGATGTAATTTAGTTCTATATTGTGCAGGAAATATTAGAGACAACTTTAAATTGATTAAAACTGTTCCGTATATTGATAAATTTACTTCAAAAAAAACATCAGAAATTTATAAAATTTTAGGGTAAAATTATTAATGGAATCAAAAAACTTAAATCAAATTTCTGTAAATATTCCAAATTACAATGGTCCATTAGAAGTATTATTAGATTTAGCAAAATCACAAAAAGTAGATCTAGCAGAAATATCAATTACACAACTTGCAGACCAATTTCTAGAGTTTATAAAAAAAGACAAAAATTTAAATTTAGAGACTGCCTCTGAATATTTGTTAATGGCTACATGGTTGGCATACTTAAAATCTAAGTTATTGCTGCCAGAAGATGAAGAAGATGATTTTAAAGCTTTAGAGGTAGCAGAAAGATTAAAATTACAATTAAAAAAACTTGAATTAATAAGAATTTTATCAGATCAAATGCTGCAAAAAAAAAGATTGGGGATAGATATATTTACCAGAGGAATGAAGGGAGGTATCAGGTCAATAAATACGCCCGTTTACGAAGTTTCGCTGTATGAATTACTAAAAACTTACTCAAGCATACAAATGCAAAAAACATTTCAAAATATTAGTATTCCAAAATTACCTGTTTTCAGTACAGAAGAAGGTATTAAATACATAAAAAAAAATTTAGAAAAATTTAAAGATTGGAAAGATATAAATGAAATTATACCAAAATTTTATTTAAAAAATAAAATGAAAAGAACAGGAGTTTCAGGAATTTTTGCTGCAAGCCTAGAACTTACTAAAGAAAGAATAATTCAGGTTTCTCAAAAAAAACCATTTGAAAATATTATGATAAAAAAAGTATAAAATGACTAATAAAAAAAAGAACAATATTATTAAATTTCCTGGAACTCCATCTAAACTAGAGAGGCAAGTTGAAGCAATATTATTTGCAGCATCTGAGCCTCTTGATTTAGAAACAATAGAAAAACGACTTCAAACTAATAGTAATATAAAAAAGACTTTAGATAATATCAGAGATAATTATAAAAATAGAGGAATCAATCTTGTTTGTATTAAAAATAAATGGTCTTTTAGAACTGCAGACGATCTCTCAAAATTAATGGCTCTTCAAAAATCTACTCATAAAAAACTTTCTAGAGCTACGATCGAGACACTTTCCATTATTGTTTATCATCAACCTGTTACAAGATCAGAAATAGAGGAAATAAGAGGAGTCTCTTTTGCCTCAAATACTTTAGAAATTCTTCTTGAATTAGATTGGGTAAGGCCGGCTGGTAGAAAAGATGTCCCTGGAAAACCAATACAATACGCAACAACCGAAAATTTCTTAAATCATTTTAATATTCAAAAATTGTCAGATTTACCTACAGTTGAAGAATTAGGGTCGGCAGGACTAATAGATACGGCTAGTATCGATAATTCTATTTTTGGTACTGGAAAATTTTTTAAAGAACAGTCTATTGAGGATAAGAAAAATGACATTTATAGAGATATAGATGAAGCGATAAAAAAAGCTCCTGATGAAGAAAAATAAACATATTTTTTTAATCTAATTTATTGTATATATTTATTGTATGGGAAATATCGGATGGACAGGGATTATAATTATAGCGATTTTAGTCGTCATACTTTTTGGTAAAGGAAAAATATCAAGTATCATGGGCGATCTTGCTAAAGGAATAAAAAGTTTTAAGAAAGGCATGTCTGACGATAACACCTCAGATCCAGATAGTTCAAACAATAATTCAGATAACACGAATTCTGATAACAAATAACCTAAAATGCCTCAGATTGGTTGGTTAGAGATTTTAGCAATAGTAATTATTGCTATTTTAGTTCTAGGACCAAAAGAGTTTCCAATAGCTTTAAAAAAAATAGGATCTTATTTTGGTAAGTTAAAAAATACACTTAGCAACTTTCAAAGAGAGGTTAACTCAGTAACTGAAAACATTGATATTGAAAAAGATATAGCAGATAAAAAAAATATTAAAAAAAAAGAAAAAAATAAAGAAAATGAGTGATAATTCTTTTACTAGTCATTTTGTAGAATTGCGTTCGAGATTAATTAAATCTCTTATATTTATTTTTATAATTTTTGTTATTTCATACACTTTTGCCGAACATATTTACTCATTTTTGGTAAATCCGTATGCAGAAGCAGTTAAAGATGATCAAAACTCTAGACGTCTGATTTATACCGCTCTACATGAAACTTTTATTACTTATTTAAAAGTAGCCTTTTTTTCTGCAATTTTTGTTGGTAGTCCATTTTTATTGATTCAAATTTACAAATTTATTGCTCCTGGATTATACAAAAATGAAAAAAAAGCTTTATTACCGTATTTGATTTGTACACCTTTACTTTTTTTATTTGGAGGTGTGCTGGTTTATTATTTAGTGATGCCTTTAGCAATTAAATTTTTCCTATCCTTTGAAACAATAGGCACCAATACAAATTTACCGATACAATTAGAGGCAAAAGTAAACGAATATTTATCTTTAATAATGAGATTGATTTTTGCATTTGGAATAAGCTTTCAATTACCAATATTATTAAATTTATTAGCCAGAATTGGAGTTGTAAATTCAGAATATTTAAAAAAAACAAGAAGATATATAATTGTTATAATTTTTACATTAGCTGCAATTTTAACACCTCCAGATCCTATTACACAAGTAGGTCTAGCAATACCTTTATTATTGCTTTATGAATTATCTATTATAACAGTACGATACATTGAAAAAAAAAAATAAAAAAGAAAATTTAGAAGATGTATAATTTAAAAGAATTACGAAAAAATTTAAATAATCTTAAAAAAAAATTTGATGATCGTAACGTAGAATTTGATACAAAAAATTTTATAAAAAAAGATGCATTGAATAGAGACTTAATTAGTAAAAAAGAAAAACTTGAACAAGAAAAAAAAAAATTATCAAAATCAAAAGATAAGTCAAATTTTGATAAGTCAAAAAAAATATCTACAGAAATCTCTGATCTAATTAAAAAACAATCTAAGAGTCAAAGTGAAATAGATGAAATAATTTTTTCATTACCTAACCTGGCTCACGAGGACGTGCCTGTCGGAAAAGATGAAAAATCCAACAAATTAATAAAAAAAAAGGGTAATATTAAAAAATTTTCTTTTAAAGCTAAATCTCATATCCAACTTGGAGAGAGAGAGCAAAATATTGATTTTGACACCTCTATTAAATTATCAGGCACAAGATTCGTAGTTTTAAAAGATAAATTTGCGATGCTTGAAAGAGCACTAATAAATTTTATGTTAGATACCCATGTTAATGAATTTAAATATGTAGAGATTTCCCCACCGTTAATTGTAAATGAAGATGTTATGTTTGGAACTGGACAACTTCCAAAATTCGAGGACGATCAATTCGAAATTAAATTCGATAACTCTGATCAAAGAAAATTTTTAATTCCAACTGCTGAAGTAGTTTTAACCAATTTAGTAAGAAAATCGGTAATTGAAAAAGATTTATTACCAAAAAGATTTGTAGCATCAACACCATGTTTTAGAAAAGAAGCAGGCAGTTATGGCAAAGATACAAAAGGAATGATTAGACAACACCAGTTTTATAAAGTCGAACTTGTAAGTATAGTTGAGCCAAATAAATGCTTAGATGAATTAGAAAGAATGTTAAGTTGCGCAGAAAGCATACTTGAAAAATTAGAAATACCTTATCAAGTAGTTTTACTATCCACTGGAGACATGGGATTCAGTGCTGAAAAAACTTACGATATAGAAGCTTGGATTCCGTCTGAAAATAAATACAGAGAAATATCTAGCTGCTCTTCATGTGGTTCTTTTCAAGCAAGAAGAATGGGAGCAAAATATAAAACTAAAAGTGGCAATGATTTTGTAGGGACTCTAAATGGTTCTGGTCTTGCAGTTGGGAGATTGATGATAGCTTTATTAGAGAATAATCAAAATGAAGATGGTTCAATTAATATCCCTAATGTATTAAAAAAATACATGAATAATCTTGAAAAAATTTAATTAAAATTTACTTGTTTAACTAAAGTTTTTAATATAATTGTTCTTTCATGAGTGGACAGGGAATTGCACAGTTTATACCATTAATATTAATATTTATAATTTTTTACTTCTTTTTAATTAGACCTCAGCAAAAAAGAGTTAAAGACCATAAGGCTATGGTAGAATCATTAAAAAGAGGTGATGAAGTAATTACATCAGGTGGAATTATAGGTATTGTTGAACGAGTTATGGAAGATGACCGTATTGAAGTAATGATAGGTGAAAATACAAAAGTTCAAATTATTAGATCTACAATTACAAGTTTACTAAAAAAAGAAGAAGTTAAAAAATAACTCTCTTTCGTGCTTAATTTTTCTAAAATAAACGTTTTATTAATTTATTTAATATTGATATTTGTGTCAATATTTTCATTCTTAAATTTTCAAAACGAAAAAGATCAATTTATTAAAAAAAAAATTAATTTAGGCCTGGATTTACAAGGAGGGTCATATTTATTACTTGAAATTAACTCAGATAGTTTGGTGCAAGAAAAAATTCAGTCTAAGGTTATTCCAATAAAAAAATTACTTAAAGATAACGGAATAAAATACGAAAATTTTAAAATAAATAAAGATTACCTATCTTTGTCATTAGATGATATCGAAAAGTTTGATCTACTTTTTTATTTAAAAAAAGATAATTTTATAAACCCTTATATTGATAATTATAGATCTCATGAATTAGAATATGAAAAAAAAGAAAATAACCAAATTAAAATATCTTTTTCAAAGTTCGGTCTTTTAACTATAAACAATGCAGCATTAAAACAATCTATAGAAATAGTCAGACGAAGAATAGATGATATTGGAACTAAAGAACCAACAATACTTCAAAGAGGTGAAAAAAGAATTCTAGTTGAGCTACCAGGTTTAAAGGATCCAGAAAGAATAAAGGTTCTTTTAGGTAAAACCGCACAATTGAATTTTAGATTAGTTGCAGACAATAATGAATTTGGAACTGATGAATTAATCTCTGAAAACGGTGAAAAACTTAATATAAGTAAAAGAATAATAATGAGCGGAGAAAATTTAATTGATGCTCAACCTAGTATTCAAAATCAAAATAATGAGCCTACTGTCTCTTTTACGTTAGACAGATTAGGAGCTCAAAAATTTGGAAGGGCAACAACAGATAATGTTGGAAAAAGACTAGCGATAGTTCTGGATGGTGAAATTGTCAGTGCTCCAAACATAAATGAACCTATTACATCTGGTAATGGGATGATATCAGGGAATTTTACTTTTCAGGAGGCAACCGATCTAGCTTTATTGCTAAGATCTGGAGCTTTGCCAACACCGTTGTTGGTAGTAGAGGAAAGAACAGTAGGACCAGATTTAGGAGAAGACTCAATTAAATCAGGAATAACGTCTTTAATAATTGGTTTTATCTTAGTTATTTTATTTATGTTTTATAAATATAAAATTTTTGGACTTATCGCTAATACAGCATTGGTTGCAAACTTATTAATGTTAATAGGAGTGCTTACAATTTTAGAAGCCACATTAACATTACCTGGAATAGCGGGCATTATTTTAACAGTTGGTATGGCAGTAGATGCTAATGTTCTAATTTTCGAGAGAATTAGGGAAGAGTTGAAAACAGAAAAATCCTCAATACATGCTTTTGACACAGGATATTCTAGAGCAAAAATTACTGTTTTAGATGCAAATATAACTACTTTAATTGCCGCAGTAATTTTATTTGCTTTCGGCTCTGGACCAGTTAAAGGTTTCGCAATCACACTAGGAATTGGGATTATTACAACTCTATTCACAGCTTATTTTTTAGCTAGGCATCTTACTTCTTTGTTAGTTCTAAATAGCAAAAATAAAGAAATTAAAATATAATGACTAAGTATAATTTTTCATCAAAATTTAAACATGCTAATATTTTTTCAATAACTATATTTCTTATAAGTATTATTTTTATCACATTCAAAGGCTTAAATTATGGAATTGATTTTCAGGGAGGTACGCTAATTGAATTGAGATCCAATAATACCGATGTTTCATCGATAAGGGATGTTCTCAAAAATATGGATTTAGGAGATATAAATGTTAAGAAATTTGGTAAAGAGGGTGATTTTTTAATAAAAGTTGAGCAAATGGAAGATGGCAATAAACTTATTCCAGAAATAAAAAAGAAACTTTCAGAAAATTTAAATGCTGATGTTAACTTTAGACGAGTAGAAAATGTAGGTCCAAAAGTAAGTGCAGAATTATTACAATCCGGTATAATTGCTATTTCATTGTCGTTAGCAGCAATGCTTTTTTATATTTGGATAAGGTTTGAATGGCAATTTAGTATAGGTTCTATCGTAGCATTATTTCATGATGTAATAATAACACTCGGTATTTTTTCATTTTTATCGTTAGAGATAAACCTTTCAATAATTGCTGCTGTTTTAACTATTGTTGGTTATTCAATGAATGATACCGTAGTAATATATGATAG
>MDTG01297485.1_pt1 | contig 10508 bp, 9 predicted proteins | sample 811421 | NCBI WGS metagenome assembly MDTG01 (sample SAMN05326645, study PRJNA326480) | marine metagenome | isolation source: seawater | place: Pacific Ocean: South East | collected 2011
CATAAAAAGGAGAGGTTCAAGTGCTATATAGTTTATTAATTTCCCTGGTAGATGAATTTTCAATATTAAACGTTTTTCGTTATTTAACTTTCAGAACTGGACTATCAGTTATGTCTTCAATGTTAATTGTATTTTTAATTGGCGCTCCTTTTATAAAGTTTATTGAATCACATAAAATTACAGGCCCAATAAGGGAAGATGGTCCAATTGATCATATTGTAAAGAAAGTAGGTACTCCAACAATGGGTGGAGTTCTAATATTGATAGGAATTCTGTTCGGAACATTGCTTTGGGCTGATTTAACAAATTCTTATATTTGGGTTTTATTAATGGTAGCTACAAGTTTTGGATTATTAGGAGCAATTGATGATTATTTAAAAATAAAACATAATAATTCTAGAGGTATATCTTCTGGCATGAAAATAATCGTTCAAATTATACTTTCTCTTATTGCTGTAATTTTGTTAATAAAATTTGGAGATTCCAATCATTTAAAAAATCTTTATTTTCCATTTTTTAAAAATTTAATTCTTCATTTAGGTTTATTTTTCATACCTTTTGCAATTTTTGTAATCGTTGGATCTTCTAATGCTGTTAATTTAACTGACGGCTTAGATGGATTAGCAACAGTTCCCGTTATGTTAGTTGCTTTATCGTTTACTTTAATTTGTTATGTTGTTGGCAATACAGTCTTTTCAGAATATTTGATGATACCTTATATCGCAAACGTAGGTGAAGCTTCTATTTTTTGCGGATCAATAGTTGGATCATGTTTGGGCTTTTTATGGTACAACGCGCCACCAGCAAAAATTTTTATGGGCGACACTGGATCTCTATCACTAGGAGGTTCATTGGGAGCAATAAGTATAATTTCAAAACATGAAATAGTATTAGGTATTATAGGAGGCCTGTTTGTTTTGGAAACAGCTTCAGTTATAATTCAGGTTTTATCATTTAAACTTACCGGTAAAAGAGTTTTTAAGATGGCTCCACTTCATCACCATTTCGAGAAAAAAGGATGGGCGGAATCCACAGTGGTTATTAGATTTTGGATTATATCAATCATTCTTGCTATCATAGGTTTAGCTACACTCAAATTGAGATAGTGAATGAACTCGTTAAAAAAATATCAAGATAAAAAAATTGCAATATATGGTTTAGGAAAAACAGGGGTTTCAGCAGCAAAAATTCTTAAAAAATTAAAAGCAGAAATTTTATGTTGGGATGATAACAAAAAAATAAGAAAAAATGCAAAAAACTTAAATTTTCCCTTAAATAAATTTTGGGTAAATAATAATTTTATTGATTATATTTTGATAAGCCCAGGAATAGATATTAATAAATGCAAAATAAAAAAATTTTTAAAAAATAATTTAAATAAGATAATAACAGATCTAGATATTTTTTTTGAGATAAATAAAGATTCGTCACTTATATCTATTACTGGAACTAATGGAAAATCAACTACTTGTAAATTAATAGAAAAAATTTTAAAAACGGCAGGGCATAATGCTATTGCAGTTGGCAATATTGGAAATCCTATATTAAATTTAAAAAAAAATAAAAAAAAAACACTCATAATTTTAGAAGTTTCGTCTTACCAGTTACAATATTCAAAAGTATTTAGATCTAAACATGCAGCCATACTAAATATTTCACCTGATCATCTTGAAAGACACAAAAACATGACTAATTATACAAAAATTAAATCTAAATTATTTTATGGACAAAGCACTAATGATTATTCTTATATAAATTCAAACAACATTTATTCGAAAAATATAAAAAAAATTTTTAAAAATAAAAAATTAAAATCAAAACTAATTTTTATAAATGGGTATAGTTGTAAGTTTTTACTAAAAAAGATAAAAAATGCTTATTTTAAAAGCAAAGGCAACATAGAAAATTTAGCATTTGCATACTCAATAGTTAAAAAGTTTAAGATAAACGATCGAATAATTTTGAGAGCATTAAATAGTTTTAAAGGCCTTCCTCATCGTCAAGAAATAATATTTTCAAATAATAAATTTACCTGTGTTAACGATTCAAAAGCTACAAGCTTTAACTCATCTTTACAATCTTTAATGAAATTTAAAAAAATCTATTGGATTCTTGGAGGGCTTCCTAAACATCAAGATAAATTTGATTTAAAAAATGTGTCTAAAAAAATAGCCAAGGCTTATATTGTGGGCAAGAAAATTAACTTTTTTATAAAAAAAATTAAAAAAAATTTACTATATAAAAAATCATACAATATCAAAAATGCTATTAATGATGTTTTGACAGACATCAAAAAAAATAAAGATACAGAATTTACAATTTTACTTAGTCCCGCAGCCGCTTCTTATGATCAATTTCGAAATTTTGAAGAAAGAGGAAATTATTTTAAAAAAATTATTATTTCTAAATTAAAAAAATTAAATGTTTAATTTTAGTAGAGAAAATACAAGTAATTTAGCTAAATGGTGGAGAAACGTTGATAAACAAATATTGTTATCTTTTATTTTACTTTTTTTATTGGGATTATTTTTTTCATTTTCTTCAACTTCTTCGCTTGTAGGGGAAAAATTAAATAAAGAAACTTATTATTTATTTCTTAAACATCTTATTTTTGTTTTGATATCACTTTTTTTATTAATCTTTATTTCAATTCAAGAAAATAAAAAAATAATAAAACTATTGACGCCTTTTTTTATTATCTCAATAGTTTTTCTCTTTTTAGTCCCTTTGATAGGAGTTGAGGTGAAGGGATCAAAAAGATGGATTCAATTTTTATTTTTTCCCAGATTTCAGCCCATCGAGTTAGTGAAGCCTATGTTTATACTTTTTGTGGCAAAGACTATTATACTTAACGATAAGATGAACATTTATAATAGGTATGCAATTTCATTTTTTAGCTTACTTATTATAATTGTTTTATTAGTTAATCAGCCCGATCTTGGACAAAGTTTATTATTAATATTGTCATGGCTAGCAATGATATTTGTTTCAGGTTTTAATATGTTTATATTAATAATTTTAGGATTAATTTCTATAACAGTATTTATAGGTTTAATTTATTTTTTACCTTCCAAATTTGGCTATATTTTTTCTAGATTACAAACATTTTTTAATCCTGGAGAAGGAGATAATTTTCAATCACAAAAAGCTTTAGATGCTATTAAGCAGGGAGGTTTGACAGGTCAAGGAATGGGTGAGGGAATATTGAAAGAGAAAGTTCCGGAAGCTCATACAGATTATATAGTAGCAGTTATATCAGAAGAATTTGGAGCATTATTTGTATTATTTATAATAATTATTTTTTTATATATCGGTTACAGAGTTTTAAAAAAAACTATTATTATTAATAATGAGTTTTTAAAATTAACTTTGATAGGATTACTAACATTGCTTATAACACAAACTTTTATTCATATTGGAGTTAATGCAAGATTACTTCCGACAACAGGAATGACACTACCATTTTTAAGTTATGGGGGTTCGTCGCTTATAGGAAGCGCAATAGTTTCTGGAATTATTTTAAACTTTACCAGAAAAGATGTTTTGAGAGATGCAAACAATGACTAAAAAAATTATTTTTGCTTCAGGCGGTACTGGCGGTCATATATTTCCAGCAGTTAATCTAATGAAACATTTTTCTGAAAGAGGTTACGATATTATTTTGGTAACAGATTCTAAAGGTAACAATTTTATTTCTGATTATTCTAAATTTAAATCTTATATTATTCCAGCAGATACCCCAACAAATAAAAATTTTATAAAAAAAGCATTTTCAATATTTGTAATTTTATATTCAATAATTAGATCATTTATTATTTTAAAAAAGGAAAAGCCCAATTTAATCATTGGATTTGGTGGATATGTTTCTTTTCCAATTTCATTCACATCAATATTTTTTAATTGTCCACTAGTAGTCTATGAACCTAACTTAATATTAGGTAAAACAAACAAATATTTATTACCAAAAATAAAAAAATTATTTGTTGCATTTAACGAACCAAAAAATCTTCCTGATAAGTATAGGAGCTTGGTTCATAAAACAGGACCAATTTTGGGAAAAAATTTTATAAATAATACGAGTGAAAAAGTAAAAAATAAGAATAATTTTTCCATTTTAATTTTAGGAGGTAGTCAAGGCGCGGAAAATTTAGGAAAAGTTATTCCACCAGTTATTAAAGCAATTAAAGATAAAGGTTTTAATATAGAGGTTAATCAACAATGCTTAAAAAATCAAAAAAACTATTTATCTGACTTTTACAAAAAAAATAAAATAAAAAGTAATATTTTTGAATTTGAGAAAAATATATTAGATTTACTTTTATCTACAGATTTAGCTATTTCTAGATCTGGAGCTTCGACAGTAGGAGAGTTTATTTATACGCGTACACCATTTATTGCTATACCATATCCATATTCTACAGATAATCACCAATATTTAAATGCTAAATACTTTAATGAAAAAAAATATTGTTGGTTAATTGAAGAGTCTAGTTTAGATAATCAAATCTTATTCAATTTAATACATGAAATTCTTATTGATAAAAGCAAATTAAAAAGTATGAAAAGTAACATCGAAAAAAGTTATAAAAGTAATGCTTATGAAGAAATAGAAAATATAGCAAAAGGTATTTTTAAAAATGAAAATTAATATAGCTAGCAAAGAAATAATTCATTTTATTGGCGTGGGCGGAATAGGAATGAGCGGTTTAGCTCAAATAATGAAAAATATGGGTTTTGCTGTTCAAGGCAGCGATTTAAGTAATAGTAAAAATACAGACAGATTAGTTAAATCGGGAATCAAAGTTAGCATAGGTCATGATAAAAAAAATATTAAAAGAGCAACCATGGTAGTAATTTCTTCTGCTATCAAAAAAAATAACAAAGAAATAATTGCAGCAAAAAATAAAAAAATACCAATTTTTACAAGAGGGGAAATGTTAGCTAATATTGTTACTTTAAAAAAAAATATTGTTGTAGGAGGTTCTCATGGAAAAACTACCACAACATCATTAATTGCAAATGTTTTAGTAGAATCTGGACTAGATCCTACAGTTATAAATGGAGGAATAATAAATTCTCTTAAAAACACAGCACAACTAGGTAAGGGAGATTGGGCTGTGATTGAGTCTGATGAATCAGACGGAAGTTTTTTAAAGCTACCAGTTACTTATTCTATTATTACTAATTTAGACAAAGAACATCTAAATCATTATGGAAGTTTTTCAAAACTCAAAGATAGTTTTAAAAACTTTATGGAGAAAACACCTTCAATAGGAAAATCAATAATTTGTATAGATGATAAAAATCTACAAGGTTTAATTAACAAATGTAAAAAAATAAATTTTTTAACATATGGTTTTCAAAAGAAATCAAATTACCAAATAGTAAATGTAAATAAAAAAATAAATTACTCAATTTTTGATTTAAAAATAAAATCAAAAGAAAAAAAGGTAAAAAGTATAAAAAATATTCATGTAAATTTATTAGGTGACCATAATATTAAAAATGCAACAGCAGCAATAGCTCTTGCTTCAAATATCGGAATTAAGATTAGTATTATAAAAAAAGCACTAAAAAAGTTTTCAGGAATTCAAAGACGATTCACTAAAATTTTTTCAATTGGTAAAAAGGAATTTTACGATGATTATGCGCATCACCCAACAGAGATAGCAGCGGTATTAAGCAGTGTTAGGGAAGTTAATATAAATAGAAAGATAATTTGTGTTTTTCAACCTCATCGATATTCAAGATTAAAAATGCTTAAAAATGATTTTGCTTCATCATTTAAATTTAGTGATGAAGTCATATTATGCCCAGTTTATTCAGCAGGTGAAAAGTTGAGATATAATTATAATCAAAAAAATTTTTCTAATTTAATAGCTAAAAAATCAAATACTCAAGTAATAAATATTTATAGCAAAAATGAGTTAGAAATTTATTTAAAAAGAAATTTATTTAATAATGAAATGGTAATTTGTATGGGCGCAGGAAGTATATCAAGCTGGATAAGAGAAATAGGAAATAGATTAAAATGAACTTAACAACACAGATAGAAAATATAAAAAAAAAAATATCTGGAAGAATTTCTTTTAACGAAAACCTTTCAAAATTATCTTGGTTTAATCTTGGAGGGCCAGCTTCCGTCTTATTTAAGCCAAAAAATATAAACGAATTATCTTTTTTTTTAAGAGAAATTAAAGGAGAAAAAAATATTAAAATATTAGGAGCAGGATCAAACATTTTGATTAGGGATGGTGGTTTTGACGGCATAGTAATTAAATTAGATAAAACATTCTCTCACATATCTCTTTTTAACAAAAATACAATTATAGCTGGGGCTTCAGCATTAGATAAGACAGTTTCAAACTTTGCTTATGAAAATTCTATTTCAGGGCTAGAATTTCTTTCTTGTATACCTGGAACAATAGGAGGTGCTATTAGAATGAATTCCGGATGCTATGGAGAAGAAATTTCAAAAATTGTCACATCTGTTCAAGCTATGGATTTAGAAGGAAAAATAAAAGTAATCTATTCCAAAGATATTAATTTCGTTTATAGAAATTGCAATTTGGATGAAAATTTAATTTTTATTAGCGCAACCTTAAAAGGTATAAATGTTGATAAATCAGAAATAAAAAAAAAAACTGAAGATTTAAAGAATAAAAAAGAAAAAACTCAACCGTCAAAAATAAAAACTTGTGGTAGCACTTTTAAGAATCCTCCCAATAATAAAGCATGGAAATTGATAAAAAATTCTGGATGTGCTGGCATGAAAATTGGAGACGCATATATTTCAGAAAAACACTGTAATTTTTTTGTTAATAAAGGAGGAGCAAAATCAGAAGACTTAGAAAATTTAATTAATAAAGTTAGAAATAAAGTATTAAAAGAGACAAAAGTAAACTTAGAGCTTGAATTACAAATTATTGGGAAAAAATTATGAAGAAAAAAATTGTTGTATTGATGGGAGGTTTATCTGACGAAAGGAAAATAAGTTTTTTATCAGGAAGAGCTTGTTTAAAAATACTAAAAAAAAAAAGTTTTAAAGTGGAAGAAATAGATGCCAAAGGTTATTTTGTTAATAAATTAAAAAAAATAAGACCAAAAGTAGTATTTAATGCGCTTCACGGAAAATATGGTGAAGATGGATTTGTACAAAGTATTTTAGAAACATTAAAAATTCCTTATACGCATTCTGGTGTTTTATCTTCAAGCTTAGCAATGGATAAAGAATTATCTAGATTAATATTTAAAAAAAATAATTTAAAGGTTCCAAAATATTTTGTTCTGAAAAAAAATGAAGAAAAATATGTTAAAAAAAAGATGAAATCAAAAAATATTGATTTTCCAATTGTTATAAAACCTATTAATGAAGGGTCCAGCTTGGGAGTTTATATTTGCAAAAATAAGATAGATTTTTTAAAAAATTATAAAAAACTTAACAAAAAATATGAAAAAATTATTATTGAAAAATATATACCAGGTAGAGAAATTCAAGTAGCTGTAATGGGAAAGCGTGCTTTAGGGGCAATTGAGTTAGAACCAAAAAGGTTGTTTTATGATTATAAAGCCAAATATTCTAATCAAGCAAAAACAAAACATATCATGCCCACAAAACTTACAAAAAAGAAGTACAAAGAAGTACTTAATTTAGCAAAAAAAGCTCACGAAATATTAAAGTGCAGAGGTGTTACAAGATCAGATTTTAGATTTTTTAATAATAAATTCTATTTATTAGAATTAAACACTCAACCCGGAATGACAAAACTTTCACTTGTGCCTGAAATAGCAAAATATTGCGGAATAAATTTCGAAGATCTAGTTCTTTGGATGGTTAAAGATGCAAGTACCAATAGATGAAAAATACTTATAAAATAATTTTTTTACTAATATTATTAATTTTGCTTTCCACATATACTCCCAAAGGTTTAAATTCATTACCAGAAAATAATTTAAATTTTTTTAAAATAAAAAATATTCAGGTCACAAATGCTAATTTTATAAACAAAAATATAATCATAAAAAAATTAGATAATATATATACAAAAAATATTTTAACAATTAATAAAAAAGATATAGAAAACCCACTTAAAGATATTGATTTTTTAGAAAAAATTCAGGTTAAAAAAAAATATCCTGACACTATATTTATAAAAGTTTTTGAAACATTTCCTATAGCTATAATAACTAAAAAAGAAAAGAAATATTACTTAGATAGTTCTTCAAATCTAATTATCTATAACAAAGATTTAAACTTTTACGATGTATTGCCAAATATTTTTGGAAAAAATGTGGAAAATCATTTTGCTGATTTTTTGAAAAAATTAGAAGAAAATAATTTCCCATATAAAGAAATTAAAAATTACTATTATTTTGAAGTAGGTAGATGGAATTTACAACTTTCAGATGATAGAATAATCAAATTACCTGATAGTAAAATTATTAGTGCTATTAAAAAATCTATTCAACTATTAAATGATAAAGAATTTAAAAACTATAATATAATTGATTTAAGGATCCATGATAAGATAATAGTAGAGTAGATGGATTCCAATAATTTAATAGGAGTAATAGAACTTGGAGGAGTAAACATTAAGTGTGTTATTTTCTCGGTAAATTCTGATAATGCACTAGAAATATTGTCCGCATCAGTTACTAAATCTGAAGGAATTTATAATAGTAAAATAGTAAATTTTTCTAAAGCTGCAAATTCAATTAGATTGTGCATAAGCTCAGCTGAAAAAGAAGCAAAAGTTTTACTAAAAAAAATTAATGTAGTTTTTGAACAAACAGAATTTTTATGTACAAAATTTTCTAAACATAAAAAAATTGATGGAACAAAAATACAAAAAGAAGATATAGAATTTTTACTTAAAGATGCAAAAAAACAAGTTACCCAAAATGATAATGCTCAATCTATAGTTCATATTTTTAATCACAATTATATAGTTGATGGAAAATCATTTATAGAAGAGCCAATAAATATTTATGCCAATTCTTTAAGTCACGAAATGACTTTTGTTACTGCACCCAAAAATAATCTAAAAAATATTAAAGAAGTTTTCATTGACTGCGATATTGAAGTTGAAAGATTTATATCTTCCACTTTTGCTTTAGGCGCTGAGCTTTTAAGTGAAGATCAACTTGAAATGGGATCGATACTGATCGATCTTGGTTTTGAAAAAACAAGCCTAGGATTATTTAAAAATCTAGCTTTAATCCATTCAACAACTTTACCATTAGGCATAAATCATATGGTGAAAGATATTTCCAAAGTTTGTTCTTTGAATTTAGAAGATTCAGAAATTATAAAAAATAATATTGATTATTCATTCATTGACAATGCAAACATGTTTGATGAAAATAATTATTTAAAAGAAAATTATTTAAAAAATTCCAATTTAAAAAAATTAAGCAAAAGTTTAATCTCAAATATTTTACAAGCAAGATTAGACGAAATTCTAGAAATGATAAAAAAACAAACATCATCAACAAGTTTAAGTTTTGGTAATAATATTTTTATTACTGGAGGAGGATCGCAATTAACAAAAATAGATACGTATTTTTCTAATTTTTTAAAAAAAAATGTGAAAAAGTTAAATGGAAAAAATAAAGAAGATAAACAAAAAGATTTTTACAGAAACTTTAGTTCGTGTTTAGGAGGGGCTAAAATCATACAAAATGGTTGGGAAACAGAAGCTATACCCCAGGGCCCTGATAAAAGTAATGAAAAAAAAGGTTTTTTTGCTAAAATTTTCGGATAATTTTCAAATTATTAACTTGTATTCTTTGGTAACATAATTTGTATTCCAAGAATTTGTTACCTTTTGTAAAATTTTAATGTTTATGAACTTACAAAAAACAATTAAAGAACCTATCGAATTCAAAGGAGTTGGACTTCATAACGGTAAAGAAGTAAACATTTGTCTAAAACCATTAAATAAAAATTCTGGCATAATATTTAAAAGGGTCGACTTAGACTCGGACTCTGACAAAAATATAATAGAGGCAAAGTACAATAATGTTCATTCACCTGTGCTTTGTACAAAAATTAAAAATTCTTATGGAACATCAGTTTCCACAATTGAACATTTAATGGCAGCCTTTTATTTGGAAGGAATCGATAATGTTCTAGTCGAAATTAATGCCCCTGAAGTACCGATATTAGATGGTTCAGCTTTTGATTTTGTTGAAGCTATTCGATCTTTTGGAGTTGAGGAACAAAATTCACCAAAAAAATTTATAAAGGTTTTAAAAAAAATAGAGATAAAAGATGGTTCTAAATTTATTTCAATAGAACCTCTCGAAAAAGATTTAATTATAGATTTTGAAATAGTTTACAAAAACCCTTTAATTAGAACACGAAGAAAAAAATTTAAGTTAAGTGACGGTGACTTTGCCTCAATATATAACTCAAGAACATTTTGTTTATATGAAGATATTGACCAAATAAGAAATTTAGGATTAGCCAAAGGAGGTTCTTTAGAAAATGCGATTGTGGTTAAAGA
>MDTG01402295.1_pt1 | contig 10507 bp, 5 predicted proteins | sample 811421 | NCBI WGS metagenome assembly MDTG01 (sample SAMN05326645, study PRJNA326480) | marine metagenome | isolation source: seawater | place: Pacific Ocean: South East | collected 2011
TCTTTCAAAAATAAACCAAATTGAGTGCCAATTCCCATTTTTTGGTATTTGGGACGTATCGCAAAATACACTTCTGTGGTTTCTGGATCTATACTGTTCTCCTTCTGAAATCCTCCACGCCCTACAAAATGAACCCTCCCGTTTTTTTCAATAACATATAAGACAAAACACAAATCAAAACCAGGGGCCCATGAAAAAATGCCCGCCTTCAAATCGTTTAAAGATGTGTTCACGCCCGCAGTATATCTCTTAAACGTTTTTAAGAGTAAGGCATCGTTCCAAGGACCCAAGTGTCTTAACTTTTGATATACTTCTTTTTCCTCAGATAGCATAGACCTTATACCCGCCACATCTAAATGAGACCCGCTAAACGGTTGAAAGACAACTTCCCTTCCATCTTCAAGAGAATATCGATACGACAATTTTGTAAATACTTTTTGGAGTCTTAGATCTAAGGTGTCAGAAAGAAAAGCCTTACTTCCCTCTTGCAAGTTATTTATTTTAAGTCTTGCATCATCTTTATCCTGCATTAAAGAAAAATGATTCCAGGCAAGAACAGGTTCAAAGACAAGCATTATGGATAAAAAAAATAATTTCTTCATTGCACCCCGTTAATTTTATATTTTGTTCATTATCTTTTTGATTAACAGAGAATTAATTAAAAATCAATCCATATTTTTCAACAACTTACGCACCAAATGTTCGCCAACGAAAAGGAAAAATGATTCTTAACTCAATCACATCTTTCTGAAATATAGGAATACTGTTAATACATAGCTTAGAAGAGAAGTGTAGTATTGTGCTTAATTGCTTTCCCACACCCTTTCAGACTTTCCTTTGCGTATTTGTCCCTTTTTCTTCTACACAAATCTTAAGATCTTTAATCGTATCTATCTTGTAAGATCTTATAACCTCTAAAACTTCTAATCGATAATGCCTCTCGATCCAATCAGCTGAAAATTGTGAGTCAGTGTTAATATAAAATACATCATCAACAAGTTGAAATCGCGTTGAACGAAACCATGAGTTATATGTATCCTCTCCCATAGACCCCATTAACCCTTGCCGAATCATTTTACACTCATCATGTTCTTCTAAATTGGATATTTCTTTTTTTAGATTATTCTGTTTTAATTCTTTTTCAAAAGATAGTTTTTCTTGGATAACACCCGAAGATACCCACTCTTCTTCTAGTGCTTTTTTAAAAAAAGCGATCGGATTTTTAATTTGGTCCTGACGACTTTTAATTGATTCAACGAAGAAATCTATTGCCATAATTATTTGTTTTTCGGTATAATTTTTTATCGCTTCCTTAATAATATTTTCTGGAATTCCAATTGATTCTAACTTTTTTTCAATAGAATTTGCATTCTCATCTTCGTTTATCAAGTCCATAAGTGCTTTTTTAGCCGTTTTCTTTTGTGCAAGAAATCTAAAGCCCTTAATTTTCCCTCTTTCAGAGGTTATTTCATATTTTAGCTCTATATCTGATTTAGAGTTAATCTCATCTACGGCCTTATTAATCACCCTTTCGACAAATTGTGAATACCTTTTTTCGTAAGCAGTATTCTCTAAATAAGTTAACTTTAACATTTGAGCATATGGTATCCAGTTAGTGGTAACAATATTTGTCTTTTTAGAACTTAATTCTCCAGAAATAAATTCCCATAACAATATAGAATATTTTACCTTAAATAACTTTTGTATATCTAAATCTAGCTTTGCATAAATATTGGGTTGAGATAATAATGCCCTAAGGGGTTTTGAGTAGGAATAATAAACATCCCCAGCTTTTATAGATGCCGAGGCCAATAATGTAGAGGCGGTCCATTTAGATTTTTTATCTTGCTCAAATATATTCCATTCAATTTTAATGCTAACTAACTCTTTTAAACACTCTTTTAAATTATCTGGCGTTTTACTATTTAAGGACCATCCGATTCCTTTCATTAAAGATTTTATAGAAATTTGGTGCTCTTTGTCTTCATCTATTGAGCGTTCAGCATTTTTTAAAAGTAGGTTAATCAGCTTCCTCTGTACGATAGATAAAGGGGAACTATTATGTACTGCCGCCAGATGTTTATTTAAAATATTAGTTACAGTATTCATGAATGTCTCTATTTACACATTAAGTGATGTAATACTACATTTAGTGTAAGTTTTATCATGCTTTTTAAAAAAATCAAACCATTATCTGGACTTAAAAACCAAGGATACTTCCCCTAAATTTATTACAACTATAAAACGGTGCAATTGTGACTATAAAACGGTGTAAAGACTATAAGATGGCGTAAATAGGAATATAAAACGGTGCAATTGTGACTATAAAACGGTGCAATTGTGACTATAAAACGGTGTAAATAGAACTATAAAACGGTGCAATTGTGACTATAAAACGGTGCAATACAGTGTAAAAAACCCAATGAAATCAATAATTATAGAGCGTCCCTAAATACTTAAAGGTTAAATAAAGTAAATATTTAAACTCTTTAAACGCCTAAAGAAGGGTTATTTGGGAACAACTCTAATCATAAAAGATTCTTCAGGTTGAGTAAGGCGGATTATGTTTTTTTGATAAAATTCAATTCCCAATCTCTCAAAAATAGTACGAACTTTTCCTATTGTTAAAACACTAGAGTTTTTAGGAGGGTAAATAGGATCTCCAATTTCCAATTTAATAAGAGCGCCCTCACTAATCCCACTTAATTCAGATAGCTTTTTAAAGGTAAGCCTTAGAGCTGCCCGGGCAGCTCGCAATTGAAAAACGGTTATCTCTGTTGAAAACTTTATTTTTTCTATATTCATTGAAGCACTGCTATAATATTTTAACACTAACTCTCATTACTTGAATATAAACAAGAATGCAAACAAAAGTGTATAGTTTTAGAAACGCGAATGTCCTGTGTTTGCCCTTTCTCAAGCAAAAAATATTATAAAACAAACAAAAGGTCTCCCTATAGAGTTCGAAGTACCAGGCGTTCCCATTCGTATGGTCGTGTGCTCAGAGACAAAGGGGTATTGGTCGCAGAATATACAAGTAATCAAAAGGCTTTCAAAGAGAGTGCTTTTCAAACGATATGGAGACATTAAGAGGGAATATTTTGGGGCAGCACGCTCGGGGCTTTATAGGTAATGCTCCTAAGGAAGGTATTCGTAACTATGCATAAAATCAACTTAAGAAAATGGACACAGAAGAAAAGCTTAGAAAGCGTGCCCTTCTTTTCTAAACCATGGTTCTTGGGGGCAAGGTGTTACTCTCGAGGTTTTTTTTCTTAAAATTTTCAGAGGCTCCTAATAGTGGACACACAGGCTCTTCAATTGTCAAATATGTCTTTCATATCTGATTGAGAAACATTAACATTTTGATCTGACTGTATTTTACAAAAAAGAATATAGTAAAGTACGATTTGTCGGCTCAGAAAAACGAATATAAAATATGTCTTGTTAGCCCTACGGCCCATAAATTTTTAGAGCAGACCAACAATCTTTTTCCTTCCGTAGTTCAATGGAATTATTAAGGAGGGTACGGATTAGTAATGTATACTTTTTATTATTCCGCGCTCACCCCGATTTAAAATAAACGTTTTTTTGTCCATCAATAAATTAATATAAAAAATCGTTTTTCTTGGCTTGCATGATTTTTTGTGTTAATGGTGTTAAGTGTCGCCTTTTCTAAAAAAAAGAAAAGTTCGCTACCGCGAACTGAAAAAGAGGAAAAATGTTTGAAAATAAAGGTATTACCCAAAGAGTGATGGCGAAGATGATAGAGTCAAATCCTTCGACCATTAATAAGTTTATATCAATAAATGGGTATCAGCCTATCCCACAGACTTCACAAAAAAATTTACGTTACTCAATAGTGGACACAAGAAAAATACTAACCTCATTGTATTCTTCTAAGCACATCCCTACAAAAAAAGTTTTGTCTTTTTATAACTTTAAAGGCGGGGTGGGAAAAACTAGTATGTGTTTTCAAATAGCTTCTTTTTTATCCTTAATTGGATATAATGTTTTAGCCGTTGATGGGGATCCACAGGGACACTTGTCCACGTCTTTCAACTATGATGGCTCTGAGAATTTATATACTTTGTATGATGTTATATCTGGAAATCTTATAATCAATGATGTTATAAAGCCTGTTTATCCCGGCTTAGATATTGTTCCCGCAAACCTCTCTCTTACAAAAATAGAAAACTTACTAAACGAGTTGCCTAAACGTGAAGAAAGGATACAGATTGCGCTGCAAAGCATAAAGGAAAAATATGATTTTATCATATTTGATACCAATCCTACGATTAGTCATCTTAACAAAAATATAATCAGCTATTCGGACTTTCTGAATGTAGTAGTGGAAACTCAGGCGTATGCTTTGAATGGGCTAAAAATTCTAATGTCTGATCTGGATGATTTTTATAATAAAATGCAAATGACGCCACCCGAATATATTATTATTCCAAATAAGTATGAAGACAGGGCCTCGAATTCTGTGGAGGCTATGTCTGCTCTTGTAGAGTATTATTCACAATCACTTAAGCCAGATTTTGCCGTAAGGAAAAGTGAGGATTTTAATACATCCGCCAAAAACTCAATGCCTCTCCCTTTCTTTGCTAGAACAAACTCCATCGCACTAGAAGATGTCATCGAGATGAGTTTGTACATAATGGGAAAAATATCTGAAACAGGAAAAAAGGACTAGGATATGGGAAAAATAACAATTAAGAAAATATCAAAAGACTTAGATAAAAAAGTTCAGCCTGGCAGTAAGTCTATTAGATCCTCATTAAGTGACGAGCATATAGGAGAGTTTTATAAGATTCCAATTGAAAAGCTTCTGCCTTATCATAAGCAGCCACGTACCTTATTTGATCCAGAAGAATTAGAGAACCTTTCTAAAACCATTGAAAAACACGGCATACGACAGCCGTTAACAGTTATATTAAATGATAAAGGGCTATATGAGGTGGTGTCAGGGGAAAGAAGGCTTAGGGCGGCAAAAATCGCAGGAATCGCTCGGATTCCCTGCATGATTTTAAAGGATAAAGAGCAAGCGGAAGAGCTTTCAATTATTGAAAATGTTCAGCGTAAAGATCTTCATCCTTTAGAGTTATCAAGTGCTTTAAATAAATTACTTGAAAAAGGATATAAGCAGAAACAAATTTGTGAAAAACTATCTCTTGGGAAAAGTTATGTATCAGAAATTATAAAATTAAATGACTTGGGTGAAAAAACAAAGACGTTTGTTATGGAGAAAAATATAACTTCAAGAGATATTCTAAGAGATTTATCGTCTGGAAAAAAAACTTTATCAGAAGTAGCAAAGATCGTCTCTTCTACGCACAAACAAGAATATAGACGTAGTAAATCGGTTTTTAGGATTGGAATTCTAGATGGGGAATATATTGTGCAAAAAAACTTCTTGGATAAGCTCACAAAGGAGCAAAAAAAATCTCTTAAAAAAGAGCTAGATTTAATTATAAGCGAGCATCTATCCTACTAGATAGTTCGCGACAGCGAACTCGTGGGGAAAAATTTTAAATAAAAGTCCTTGATTAAGTACCTTTAGGGGTTTTTAGGAGAGTACCAAATAACACGATCAAGTGTTATACAAGTGTTATAAAAGTATAGATGATAAAAATTAGATGAGAAAATAAAAAGCAGCTAAACTGAATGTAAGTTGCTTCTTGAGGAGATCTTTCCATGGATATCAAGATATAGGAACCTCTCCTCATTTGGACTCTTGAATGTAAAGATAATCATGAACACATTATACTTTTCAAATTATTGGAGATTCAATATTGGAAGAGAGAAGAACAAAAAAAGTACGATTGTATTATTGAGGCTTTATTGCGCTCGCATTTAGCGAATGGTTTTATTTCCCCATCTTCTTTTTCCTTAAGAAAAAAAGGGGGGTGTAAAAATTTTTGTACTCTATATGTTCTTTGGTTTTGTATAAAAAAGACACCTTTTTAAAGAGGAGGGTGAAATAAAGACTGTATCAAAGCATCATCTGTATCCTGGTTATGGCCCATAAGGATATGAGCTCTTTTTCAACCTAGAGGGGTATTAGTGTTGATTTTTCAACTTCAGAAAGGGGTGCCTCTGAGTGTAGTCTATTCTTAGCATTCAGTATACTTACATGAGGAGACGCATGTTTAAAGTTTGGTTTGTCGTTTTATGGTTTATAGCGCAAGCAAGCATAGTATGTGGGTCCTCTGCGGGATGGACCAGTGGAAGTGAGGATGGTGATAGTGACGGTTTAAATAGCAGCTATTCTTCTGGAGGATCTTCTAGTCCTATCTTATCCCAGGAAGACAGCTCTTCTGAAGCAAGCGATAGGGAGGATAGTAATGCTGCCCCTTCAGGTAACGGAGCGTCTTCTTCAAATGCATCGCTTGATTTTTCACAATTTCAGTTTTTCTCACAACATCCCGGTACGTATACCCTTCTTTCTTTAGATACTGTCAATGCTCCTTTTTGTTCCAATAAGAAGGACAAAGAAGAGGAGGAAGAAGAACAAGAAGATAAATCTGTTCCGATAGGGCAAGAGTTTATCTCCATCCAAAAATTTCTAAGCCCTTCCCTACTGAGTGATAGGAGCAAGGTTTCACTAGCTCAAAGAAAAGAAGACGTAGACAAGGAAAATTGGTTGCGATTAAATCGCCCGCCAAGTACAGAAAATTGTTTTGTGGTTAGATTGTATAGGGTGCCTCCTCAAGAAAAATCAGAAATCCTTTTAGAGGATATCCTCAACCCACCCCAGGAACAAAGTGATAGTGAGGGTGGCAGTTCTTCTGAGGACGAAGGACCTCCTCAAGAAAAAACCTATTCGCATGTAGCCTCTCTCTTATTTTTTCTCCAAGAAGAGGATCCATCCAAAGCGATGATCTACGGTTTTAAACAATGGCGACAGGTCATCAACATGCAAACCATTGTTCCGCAATGGGGCTTACACATAGTGTTTTCCAATAGATTGTTTAAAGACGGGACAATTAAAGGAGGTTCTGCGCAGAAATATAGGGCATCAAACCCCCTCTCTCACAATGAACGAACAGCCAAGCTAAGGAATCTAAAGGAATTAAGATTTGAAGTTGGCTCAGATGAGCTACAAATGATTGAACTTTTGCCAAAATTAGGACAAGAGGGACAGGCAACACATTTGTGGAAAGCAAAAGATTATTTAAGATTCACAAAACATATACCGAAGAAGAAAACAAAAGGCCAAAAGAGTGAAAAGGCCTCGAAAAATGCATCAACGAAAAAGAGCTCCTCTTTTCAGTCCCTCCAAGGTGCCATTAAGTTTTTCAGACAAAAAAGCGACTTAGTTCAAGAAGCAAGGCTTTACCTGGATGCATACGTAGATGATTCTGAGCTAATAGAAGAGCTTCAAAACGAACTTGTAGAACCAAAGAATAGAGACTTTATACTACCACATAGAGTTATCTGGAGCACTATGAGAGAATTGAATATCTCTTTTCAGTTAGTGGGTCATGAAGAGACAGACACTATACAGGATATTTTAACACAATTTTCTCAATTATCTGATCTCCTAACCTGCACAAGTAAAAATGGAAAAAGATCTGAAACTTACCCCATAGGAGCCCGCATTTATAGCTTGCCGATGCCTTATGACGACCGCTTTTATCGTTTTGATAGGGGGCGTTGGTATGAAGTAGATGCGTCTAGGTTTCAAGCTATAAGAGAGATTTTGAGAAAATATACAGAAGCACAGGAGGACTTAAATCTTCCAAAATATAGAATGAAAGATGCGCGAGCCGGCAAAGATAAAGTAGCGCAGGCTGGCTCCTCCAAGCAAAAGCCTGCAGATTACCCTGCAGATTACCAAGAGAAGAGTTATAATGAATATGCTGTTGATTATTTACAAAAAAAGGGGTACGAGGCAAAGAACTTCGACCGCCTTAATGTCCCCTTAGCGTCCTTGGGAACAAAACTAAAAAGTGGAAAAGATAAAACAGATGTGTTTGAATTTTGCGATATTTATTTTACAGACAATAAAAAACAACATTATATAATTCACGTGAAGAGAGGGAGAAAAGAGCTCAGTAAACACCTAGAACAAGTACACCGAACCATACGGTATTTCACAGATATCCTTGATAAACGTCCTGCAGCGAATTTAGCCCTCCAAACACTCAAACGAGATTTACTAGCAAAATACGCCTCCAATTCTAAGAAAAATACTTCCGTAGGAACATATTTTAGGAATCAGTATAAGGAACAAGCAAAACAAAAAATGGATCCGCAAGCTTTTGTTGATAGAATATTAGGAGTAACACAACGAAAAGGCACAGGCGTAATGAGTGCCAATAATCTTCGCAAAAAGCTCCAAACTCTTAATCAAAAAAAGAAAAAAGAAATTATCGGAATCCTTTCCGAAATATTTAAAGATCACCCTGATAAGTGTTTAGAGATTTTGGATATACTTGCTCTTTGTCATTCAAATAATCCTAAATTAGATATTCAAGAATTCCTTAAAGAAGCAGAGGGGTTTCTTGCTAGTTCTGATTCTGAGGATCTAACAAGAATTTTAAAAACGTTGGGGACAACCCCACAAAAACATAGAAAAACAATCCATCATGTGTTGGCTGTCATAGATGACAGAGCAGCGAAAGATATATTAAAACAGGAAAAAGAAAAGAAGGAGGAAACAAAAAAAGCTGATCTTTATGAACCTCTATACACACAAGAAACTGTTCTTTTTGATAATAAAGATATATGGGCAATAGATGGAGTCAGAAGTTTGGCCTGTGAAAAAGGGTTTAACTTTAAGATTGTTGTTATTAACGCACAAGAAACACCCGGTTGGGATGTGTTTGGCCCTTTAAATAGTGACTCTGAGTCAGAAAATGAGGAAGACTCTTCTGAGGAAAAAGATCTGGGAAAGGCAAAAAGCCAAGCGTCTTCCTCACCCAATGCATCTTCAAGAAAAGAAAATAAGAAATACAGAAAAACCCTAAATAAAAAAAAGGACGTCAACGCTGAAAGTAGAGAAGAAAGAGACCTCATAACAAAAGGAAAAGAACAAGCAGAAGGACAATATAAAACTAAGGTAGGATTTAATGGTGTTACTAATGAAATTTTTATAGATGATGAAGGTCAGGAATATTTGAAAGTTGAGATTGAAGCTGATGGGGATTGTTGTTTTTATGCTCTTGGAATTGGCAGAGAAGAGACAATAAATAAGCTTAAAAACTATATTGATAGCTGTGAAAGCTCTTTAGCAGAAGCGGGGCAAGATAGAGTGTCTGTAGGGGAGTGTTTTTCTAAATACAGTTTATTATCTACTCTTTTAACAACGACACGGGAGAGGGCTATAGAAGCTTTTCAAGGGCACGATATTAATTCTTGGGCAGAACAGATTATAGAATATCTGAATGAAAAACTTACGCCACACGAAAAAGAACAAATTACTCAATCATTTAATACTATAATAGAACAGAAATCCTCTCTAGATACTTCATCTATCGACTGGAATGCTGTAGAGCTATCAATAAAGATAGTCCAAGACATTTTTGAACAGAAATATTCTTCATTACTAGAATTACATAAATATCTTGAATTTGAGCAAGCTTTTGTTGCTGATATTTGGAAAAAAATTGGGGAAAATACACTTTTAGATAAACTAAGATGCTATTTAGAAAAAAAAGAGATACTAAATGAAAGGGGGGATATATTAAGAGATCCACAAGAAAGTGATTTAAATTTCACAGAACAAGGCGATGAAGAAGATAAAGAGCTTGCTAACTTGAGTGAGACGCAAAAAAAATATATTCGTTATCGTTTAAAATTTTTAGTAACAAGTAGTGAAGAAAAGAAAGAAATTTTAGATAATTTTTATATAAAAGATAAAAATTGGTTAGATCCCTCAGCTGTAATGTTTTTGGGGCCTGAATTAGGGTTTAAGTCTAAACTATACAGTGTTCTTTGGCTTGACAGCCTTACTTCTGATAATGTTCTTCGTAGTAGGGTTCGGCTTGACAGTGCTACTCCTGATGCACATGAGCTTGGTGGCAAGCGTTGTCGACATATTATATACAATGGGGAAGATCATTATGATCTGTTATGTCCTATTGTTGTTAACTCTTAGAGGTTGTTCTAAGTTTTGTAGAAAGGACAGTAATTTTGGTTTGACCGCATGAACGAGAACCACTCTTTCACCTGAAACTTAACTTGCTCGTCCAATAAATTATACAAACCTTGTATCCACAACATTTTTAAAATCAAAATGGTATTATAGGTCGGTTGGTCAACCTTACCAAGATGAAAGGTTTTGTTATATCCTATTGTTGTTAACCAAGAATGACCGTAATATTATAGCTCTATTGGCGTAGACAATAGTATCAAGGTATCTCTTTTCTCAGAGATTTCTAGAATCTCAAGAAAAAGTTATTTCTATGAATATTAGTCCACCAATTCCTACAAATTCTGTTCCTGTTCCTTTATTTGACTGAGCGTGACACTGTTAATACTTTAAAAAGTGCTGTTGGAA
>MDTG01129490.1_pt1 | contig 10506 bp, 13 predicted proteins | sample 811421 | NCBI WGS metagenome assembly MDTG01 (sample SAMN05326645, study PRJNA326480) | marine metagenome | isolation source: seawater | place: Pacific Ocean: South East | collected 2011
AGGTAGAATGATGTTTAATTATCCAACAAAGAGCTACAGCTGGGAAGAGTTTTTTAACGACCGTGAAAAAATGTTTACTTACTATTTCAAGAAAATATTACCAAATTATGATAATCTTTATTTAAAATATTAAGGTAATATTTTTTGTCAATTAAATAAATACCCTAAATCTTTTGGCTCATTAAATGAAACCCAGTCCTTTATCACATAGCCACCAGGTTCATATTCCAAAAGTAAAATGCTTATATAAAAGTATCCTTCATAAATAGGTAAATCTACATATCCATCTTCCCAAATTTTTTCATAATAATAGTTTGCTGGTAATGGTTTGAATTCTTCTCCAATTAGTTCGTATCCTTCTATCTCTCCACCTTTATATTGATATTTCGTTGCATATAATACCAATTTTAATAGGCCTGTGGGGCTGTTATTATTATTTTTTATCCGATAACCACCAATGTATCCCTGCCTACCATCAAAATGATAAGTCCAATCACCCTCGAGGCTTTGAGAGTATGATATAGTTAATACAAAAGAGAAAAAAACTAATAATAAATATCTAAGCACAACTCAAATTTATTAAAAAAAATAATAGATTTGGATTAAATGGCGCTTATCAATTGTCCTGAATGTAGTAAACAAATCAGTGATACCTCTCAAAAATGCATTGGATGTGGTTTTAAAATCAATGATGCAAATAAGAAATCAGATAAAAAATTAAAAATAATTTTAATTTCAATTGTTGTAATAGCATTAGTTTCAGCTGTTTTATACACAACAAGTAATTATGGAAATGAGTCAAGTAGTTCATCAAATAACACTAAAGATACATACTCTGATTCAAAACCATCTCAATCTAAAATTGACGAATCTAAAAGTTTAGAATTAGTTGATGAACCAAAGTTAATGTGGGATGCAGTGAATGAGGTTTACGATATAATAGATAACAAAGCATATGACGTTGATGGTAATTATCTAGGTTCTTTTTCAGATAATGGACAAAAAAGTGGGAATTGGAAACAATACTATTCATTTGGTAATGAATTTATAAGTTCGGACAAAATACCAATAATTGCATATGAAGGTAATTATACTAATGGTTTAATGAATGGAAATTTTAAACATTATTACCCTGATGGTACATTAAAACACGAGGGATTTTATAAAGATGGTACACATCAATTGAAAGAAAAAAGTGGAATTCCTGGAGTTGGAAGAGAGGGTTTGCATATATTTTATTATAACAACGGAGCAGTTAGTACTAAGCTTCATTTTTTAAATGGTAAATTAGGCGGGTTGGGTGAAGGTTGGCATAAAAATGGAATAAAGCATACTGAAACTAATTATAAATATAATAAACTAGCTGGTAAATATCAAGAATGGGATGATAAAGGTAATTGTATAAAAAAAGGTAGATACAACTACAACAATGGTATTTTTTATTCAGATTAATTATGGCTTTAATAAACTGTTCAGAGTGTAATAAACAAATTAGTGATAAATCTGAGGTATGTGTGGGTTGTGGAGCCCCTCCTGAGGTTTTTAAATCAACTGTTTCTAAACCAACAAAACCTGTTATTCCAAAAGTAAATCTTTCAGATAAAGATGCTAATCTTGATTCTGGTTCTCATTTAAATTACCAAAATAATAATAGCACTCAGGATACATCAAATTCGTCAGTTAATGATACAGAAGAAATTAACTTTAATGATTCTGAAGATGATAACCCCGAATCAAAAAATATTGAAATAACTTTTGATAAATCTGATCCAAGGTATAAGGTATATAAAATCACAAACACTGTATTATTCATTTTAATAGCTTTCTTGGATGCTGGTTATGCTGCATCCCAAGGAATGAGAGCTAATGTTTTTGGATCTTTTGTAACCTTTATGATATCAAGGTATGTCATAAGATATTATTTTGCTAAAAGAACTGATTTTAGAGATGGAAGTGATATGTTTAAAATAGGAGCTTCGCTGATTATTTGGTTTATCGTTTTTATTTTTAAAACTATAATTGGACTTATAATTTTAAATGTTGCGTTATAGCCTCTTAAAAGTCTTTGGATTACTTGTAGTTCTTGTAATCTTATTAAAGTGGTCTTTTTCATTTCAAGAAAAAAAACAAATAAGAAAATTTATAAGGGAGATCAATAAAGAAAAAGGTTTCGAAGACCCATTTATAGAAAAAATTTACAATGATTTTTTAGTTATTTCAGGTTTTACTTCATCTAATCAATCAGTAAATATTAAACTAGCTAAATTCCCATTTATCTTAGATTGGATGTCAATGTACGATAAAGATACTGATCTAGATCTGTTCAGTGATTTATCTGGTATGGCAATTGGAATGGATGACGATTCAAAAATTGAGATATATATAGACTATGATGATTGGAATGATCTAACTAGATATGAGAAACGTAAACTTCTATATCATGAGTTACTTCACGATTGCTATAATTTAGAGCATGTCAATGATCAATGTGATATTATGGCACCCAATATAAATTATTGTAGTAATATTGATTTAAATCAAAGTTTGAAAAAAATAATAATTAATAGATGCAGAATATGAAATTAGTTAAATGTCCTGAATGTAATGCTGATTTAAATAATACAGTTGATAAATGTAATAACTGTGGATTCCCAATCAAGGATATAATAGATTCTAGTTTTAAGACTAAAGAGAATTCAATAAGAATTATTTCTTCTGATTGGATTAAATATCATTCGTTAATCAGTATAGCACTATCTTTAGTTAGTGCGTTATTTTATTATTTAGATAGTAATAATTTTGATTTAGAAGAAGTATTTTTTATAATGTCTATTCCTGCTGCATCATATTGGTTTGTTGTATTTATCGTGTACTCTGTCCTTAAAGCTTACCGGGATAATATTATCAATCGCGGATTAATGAGACTTTATATTATTATAAGTGTTTTTGGAGGTTTTGGGCTAAATTTATTAGGCTATTTTATTGGGTCTTTTTATATAAACGGATATTCATTGGATGAGGAAGTATTTTTTTGGATATTGTTCTTTTGGATAATTTTTTATTGGATTATAACAGTAATAAATTTAGCAATAAAAAGATACGGCAATGGAATTATAGCTAATAATGAAATTAAAATTTTTAATTATTTAGTAATATCTTTATCCATGATATTAATTGTCTATTTATCATTTAAAGACTATTCTTATAATAATGAAAACTATTCAACTTATAATACTTTTGAATTATGTTTTCCTACCGGGACTTTTTATATCTTTATGCAATTAGTTTTCTTTAGCTATATCTGGATTAAACAAGGGTTTAAAGAGGATAAATAATAGTATTTACAATTGTTTCAGTGGATGCCAATAAATTCCAATCAACTCTAAAAGATTTTGCAATTGCTTATTATCAAAAGCAAGGTGAATTAAGTCAAGTATTACCTTTAGACCACACAAATGGAAAAATACCAATTAGCTTTTCTGATCTTACTTTGTATCTACGAAATGCCTACATTAATGCTTTAGATCAGTCAAATGAGCACATTAATCAAGAGGACAGAGATTTGTTGGATGCTCTTAATGAAGTTGTAGAAACATTTCCGTTGAGAACAATAGACAAGCTTGGGTATACAGTTAGAGGTGGATTAGATGAATTTTTAGAAGAGAATGATATACAACTATCAATTGAGCAAAAAAATACCTTATACGGCAACTTAGATGATATTGCATTTGGTTCATATTTAGAAAGTCACAATCATAAACACCCACTTCTCAATAAGTATTCTCATATGGTTATTATATCAAATATCATTCTAAAAATAGATGATATGCTAAAACTTATAAGGTATGATAAGAGTGACCTTAAAAATATCCTAAGTGCAACTATTTACATGAAAGATAATCCAGCCTTGGTTTTATCTTCAGATTATATAAACACTGATAAGCTCTTAGAAGGCTTCAATTTCATTGAAAATTTAGTTAACCAAATAAAATCAATAACAGGTTGGAATTATATAAACTCAAGTAATATGCTTTGCGACTTATTGGAAGCTGTTAAAATATGCATCAGTAATATTAGCGTCTCTAAACATTTAATTACTGGTATTACTGAAATTTTGGATGAAAAGAATGTAAAAAAGACAACTCAGTATGTATTTATAAATGATGTATTATACCCTTTTGTTGATGGTCTAAAATCTCAAGAAGATATTCAAATAAGTCTTGAGGAAAATAATGAGATCACTAATAAGACCAATATTAATAGGCAGAAGAGGAGGGCAGTTGAGAAAATTTTAAGTAGAAAAAATTGATATAAAAAAATGCCCGCTAAAAGCAGGCATTGATTAATTGACTAGTGCACTCGAGAAGATTCGAACCCCTAACCCTCGGAGCCGAAATCCGATATTCTATCCAGTTGAACTACGAGTGCAATTCGTGAGCTAAAGTATGACTTTTAATGATTGTTTTTTCTAAAAAATAGTGGCCATAAAATCTACTGGCCAGACCAATTTGTGGCTGTTTTAATCTGCTTCAATCTGATTCTATTTGAAGTATAAAAAAGATGAAAAACAATTTTAAAATCAATGAAATTCTTGAGAAGCTTAAGATCATTGAAAAGATGTTAAAAAAACCGTCATCAGTTGATGATTATATCTCTGAGCGTGAAGCAAAAAAATTATTGACTAGAGGAACTACATGGTTTTGGGAGCAAAGAAAAAAAGGTCTTCCATTCTTTAAGTTAGGAGCAGAGGTATATTATAAAAAGTCAGATCTACTGATTTTAATGAAGTCAAAGTAGTTTCGATTTCAGATACTGATCAAAAGCCTTTTTGTAAGTGGAATCAACATGGATATAATCTAATTCCTTTTTGATGAGTAATAATTGATCTTTAAATGAAATCATATTCTTGATTTCAGGATGTAAAAATTTAACAAATTCATATTCTAAGTACGTTAATTTATGATATGTAAAGTATTCCTTTTCAATTAATTCTTTTACAATCAAATATTCAAATAATGTAGGTGCATTCTCATCAAATTTTGGTGAATCTAATTTAACTGTAACGTTACGTCTCATTCTGTAAGCCCTTTGTTTACATGCGTTTGAGCAGTATTTTTTGTTACGTCTTATTACGGTGTTACAGTTTTTACATTTAATCATGTATCAAAGATTTAAATTGAATAATCAATTTCTAAATTAGAGATTTAAATTGAAATGGATTGAAAAAAAAGGATGTAAGCCACAGAAAATTTTACTAGTATTATTTTTTATTATTATTGTGAAGCATTAAACCATACACTCATTAATACATGAATTTATCTCCAAATTTGAAATTTGTTGCACCTTATCTTGGTGCTTTGATTGGTTATAATTTGGGCGGTTTTATAGGAGCTGCTGCTGCATTCTTACTTACAAGGGAATTATTAAGTGATTCAGATACAAATACTCATAGTTCAGATTATAAGTTTGAGTTAGCATTATTGAAGTTATCATCACTTTTAATTAAGGCTGACGGTAAAGTTGAAAACTCTGAAAAAAAATATGTCAAAGACTATTTTATTAAAAATTTTGGTGAGTCATATTCAAATGAATTATTTAAAAGATTCAAGGAAATTGAGATGTCAGATGATATTTTGGTACTCACCAATATTGTAAAGTCCTCTATAAGTTCATCAAAAAATTATACAGTCTTGTATTATTTATACTCGATAGCCGCCTCTGATGGAATTATTGATAGCATGGAAGATGCATTTATATTGAAAGTTGCTAAAGGATTAAATCTTGAGTCAAGATTTGATTTCATTCGTTCTCAATTTGTGAAAGACGATTCCAGTAGAAAGGATTCAAGAAATACTAGTTCAAAATCAAGTCCCAAGATAAGTCAAGCATTGAACGATCTTGGTTTAAAAGATGGAGCAACAAAAGAAGAGATCAAATCTGCTTACAGAAAATTAGCTAAAGAATTTCATCCTGATAAGTTGGCTGGAATGAGTGAGGGTATTATTAATCTTGCAAAGGAAAAATTCCAGAAGATTGTGAGCTCATATGAATATTTAATGAAAAATTATGTCTAAAAAATTTAAGATAACTCTATATGGGGCAATTCTAGCTGGAGCTATTATTGTTAAGTTTATGAATTATCAGCCATCGTTTTCAGGTTCAAATACAAAATCACAAAAAGATAAGTTACGTGAGCAAGAGAGAATACGTAAAGAAAGACAAAGAACTAGAGATTTTGAAGAAAAATTAGAAAAGGTAAGGATACCGGAATTAAGCAAGCCATCTAAAGAACTTGACGATTATATTAATAATAATAGTTACGAATCGTCTGATGACAACATTATCCAACCTGTAAATGGGTTTTCTCCCTATGACTCATATTTTGGCAGAGGTAAATATGACAACAATGCATTGAATACTATAATAGTTCATACGCCCTCATCATCCAATATTGTCTTTCTATTGAAAGATGTATATTCTGGAAGAACAATAAGAAATGAGTACATAAGGAAAAACTCAACTTTTAATTTGACGAATATTCCATTCGGTACATATACATTTTCATATTTTTCTGGTAAAAATTGGAGTGAATCTAAAACATTAAAAAATGGAAGAATTAAAGGTGGCTTTACAAAAAATATTTCATTTTCAAAATCGGATAAGGTTAAGGATTGGATGGAATTTAATCAAGGATACCAAGGTCAATATGAAATAACTTTAACACAGATTGTAGGGGGTAATTTAGAGACTGAATCAACCAATGAGGATGATTTTTTTAAATAAATTTATATGAGTAGTGAATTAATCTTAGCAGTTGTGCTAACAATTGTGTTAGTAGCAGACTTAATAATAAGAAGTTTTAAGAAAAAAGTTAAAACAGATGATTCTCCTAAAATAGGTGAGGAGACTTCTAAGAAACGTCGTTTTAATTTTAATTATTTTATAAATCGGAAGAGAAATATAGTTACCTTTATTGTACTAGGCTTAGTTTTAAAACCTGCTGTTCACTACCAATTTTTTACAGAATTAGAGGAATATGTAAATACTGATAAAAAACTACCTGCAAATGAGAAACTTCATGATTTTGAAAAATCTTGTGCAATAAATTATGACTTAGTAAAAATATATGGTGATCTTTTTAGCAAAGCATGGCTGACCAAAATAAACGAAATAAAAAGTGAATCACTTTATGAATCACTTTATTGGTGGGCGAAAAGTCCTATAAAAATGGATGAAAATAATTACAAGCTGTATGATGAAGCGGGCAACCAAGTAATTATTGAAAAGGAGGGTGAAATGGTTAATTTTTTTATTCATCCTAAAGAGTCTCGTAAAAAAGATTTACAGTTTCATTTTGATAACATATTTAAGCTTAAACTGTGGCTATTTAGTATTTCATTTACATTTATGGGACTTATAGTCTTTTTATTCAATGATAAAATACAAGCTAGATGAGTAATGAATTAATCTTAGCAGTTGTGCTAACAATTGTGTTAGTAGCAGACTTAATAATAAGAAGTTTCAGGAATAAAAATAAAATAGATGATTCTCCGAAAATAGGTGAGGAGACTTCTAAGAAACATCGTTTTAATTTTAATTATTTTATAAATCGGAAGAGGAACATAGTTACCTTCATTATACTAGGCTTAGTTTTAAAACCTGCTATTCACTACCAATTTTATGCTGAGACTGAAAAATATGTAAACACAGAGTCAAAAATCCCTGCAAATGAGAAGCTTCATGATTTTGAAAAATCTTGTGTAATAAATAATAACTTGGTAAGTTTTTATGGTAATGTTTTTAGCAAAGCATGGTTAAAAAATATAAAAAATTTAAGAAATGAATTAGAGGATGATATTTTAAAAAATGGAAGTGAGAATGAAAAAACTCATTTGGAAATTCTAAACATAATGAATAATTCAAATAGTCTTCCAAATATTAGGGGTTCTAGTGATAAAAAATCTAAATTTTTTTCACCAATAAAAATGGATTATAATAATTACAAGCTGTATGATGAAGCGGGCAACCAAGTAATTCTTGAAAAAGAGGGAGAAATAGTTAATTTTTTCATTCATCCTAAGGAGTCACGTAAAATAAATTTACAGTTTCATTTTGATAACATCTTCAAACTAAAATTATGGATATTTTTAATATCATATAGTTTTATGGGACTTTTAGTTTTTTTATTCAATGATAAAATACAAGCTAGGTAATTCCTGAGTCATTTTTTTAATGGAAAGAGCATATTACAAAAGTGAAATTATAAATTTCATTAAAGAATCAGATTCAAGCATACTTGGAAAACTTACAGCTGCTCATAACAATAGATCACTTGAGGATCTTCAAATAAATGCTTGGAAAGAACAAATATCAATTCTGAAAGATCAACTTAAAGAATTTGAAGGTAGCGTATATTTTGAATTTACAATACCAAGAATGGGTAAGAGAGTAGACAATATTGTTATTTTAAATGATGTAGCTTTTATTCTGGAATTTAAAGTTGGTGAGACAAGCCACTTAAAGCAAGCGATAGATCAAGTTATTGACTACACGATAGATTTAAAAAATTTCCATGAAGGCAGCCACAATATTAAATTAATACCTGTTTTAGTCACAACAAATTCCATGAGTGTGACCACAGAAGTTAGTGAGGTGCTTTCTCACAATACCGCTGCTAAATCTAATAAATATGATTTAGCTGAAACTTTAATTAATTTTATTGGTAACTCAAATAATAACATTGATGTAGATTTTTGGGAAGATTCTATTTATAAACCTACACCAACAATTGTAGAAGCTGCTCAAGCGTTATACAAGGGTCACAATGTTAAAGAAATTACCAGATCAGACTCCGGTGCGATAAACTTATCTAAAACTTCAAAATGTATTAATGATATTATTGAAAAATCTAAATTTAATAATCAAAAATCAATTTGCTTTATTACTGGAGTACCTGGAGCTGGAAAGACTCTAGCTGGCTTAAATATAGCAGTTGACAGAATGAATGCTGATCAGGATGAACACGCTGTTTTTTTATCTGGAAATGGGCCATTAGTAGATGTATTAAGAGAGGCTCTAACTAGAGATGAAGTATTATCATCAAGGGGAAATGGTCAATTAATTAGTAAAAAGAAAGCAGCAATTAAGGCAAATGCATTTATTCAGAATATTCATCATTTTAGAGATGATAATCTTATTAATAGTAAGGCTCCAGCTGAAAAAGTTGTAGTTTTTGATGAGGCACAAAGAGCATGGACAAATTATCAAGCTAGTTCCTTTATGAAAAGGAAAAAAGGCATAGAGAATTTTAACAAATCTGAACCTGAATTTTTAATTGATGTGATGAACAGACATTCTGACTGGTGTACGGTTATCTGTTTAATAGGAGGTGGGCAAGAAATTAATACCGGTGAAGCTGGGTTAGAAGAGTGGATAGTATCCCTTAAAAATCATTTTACTGATTGGAATATTCATTATTCTGACTCAATAATAAAAAGTAAAAACTACCTAAAATCACAGGAAACAAAAAATTGGTTAGTAAAGAATGGTAAGAGTGAAAATGAATTGCATCTTGCTGTATCTGTTAGATCATTTAGATCAGAAAAACTCTCAAAGTTTATACATGAAATTCTAGATATGAATATTGATGAATCTACTAAAATATATTCTGAAATTAGGGAATCATATCCAATTGTACTAACAAGAGATTTAAAAAAGGCGAAACAATGGTTAAGAGATAAATCAAAAGGAAGCGAGAGAATAGGTTTAATAAGTTCATCTGGTGCAAGAAGATTAAGAGCTTTGGGTATTGATGTTAAAAATGATATATCAGCACCAAATTGGTTCTTAAATAAAAGTGATGATATTAGATCATCTTATTTTTTGGAAGAAGTCGCTACTGAATTCGATATTCAAGGTTTGGAAATAGATTGGGCTTGTATTGCTTGGGGCGGTAATTTATATATTGAAAAATCAGAATGGAAGTATCAGAATTTTAAGGGTAGTAAATGGCAAAATATTAAAAAAGAAATAGATAAAGAATATCTCATCAATACATATCGGGTATTGTTAACCAGAGCAAGGCAAGGTATGGTTATATATATCCCAAATGGAAGTGATATTGATCACACTAGGCCTGAGAGATACTATTTAGGTACATATGATTATCTAAGACAAATTGGAATACCCGTTATTTAATTATCAACATCCAATCTTAAATCAATTATTGCGTTAAATGTTTCATCTAAAGTTTTAATTATACTATAAAGTATTCATTATCTGATATTTAAAGTAATACATTCGAGTCCCAGAGGGATCACCAGAATCTTTTTAAATTGCTTCGACTCCTTTTTAAAGGAGTCGTTGTCAATAACTTACGAATCTTAAACTTCCGATTTTTACCTTTATAGTACTATTTATTAGAATTATTAATTATTAAAAGTCTTACTTTCGTATACTAATTGCACTCGTAGTTCAACTGGATAGAATATCGGATTTCGGCTCCGA
>MDTG01443390.1_pt1 | contig 10506 bp, 9 predicted proteins | sample 811421 | NCBI WGS metagenome assembly MDTG01 (sample SAMN05326645, study PRJNA326480) | marine metagenome | isolation source: seawater | place: Pacific Ocean: South East | collected 2011
TATGAGAATAGATAAATTTTTAAACGCAGTTAATATTACAAAAAGAAGAGCAGTTGCTGAAGATATGTTAGAGCATAAAGTTGTTTTTATAAACAATCTTGCAGTTAAAAAAGCAAAAGAAGTAAAACTTGGAGATATCATAGAGATTAGATATCTTGAACGAAGTGATAAGTTTAAAGTTTTACAAATACCAACAGTAAAATCAACGCCAAAGTCCAAAATGGCTGAATACGTAGAAAAGTTAGAAGGATAATTAAATGTTTAATACAGCAAAAATGAAATTTGATGATATCTTTGAAAATAGATTACCACAAGATGAAGTAAAAGAGTATTTAATAGAACTTTATGAAAGAGGTGAGACTGCTGCTGAAATAGCAGGTGCTGCTAGTGCTATGAGAGATCATTTAATTCCACTTCCAGTTCATTATGACTTGAAACAAAAGATTATTGATAATTGTGGAACAGGTGGAGACAAATCAAACTCTTTTAATATATCAACAACAGTTTCAATTCTTTTATCAGCTTGTGGTTCTTATGTAGCGAAGCATGGGAATAGAAGTATTACAAGTAAATCAGGTAGTGCAGATATGCTTGAAGCTTTAGATATAAATCTTAATTTATCTTTAGAAAACTCTGCAAGAATGTTAGAAGAGACAGGTTTTACTTTTATGTTTGCACAAAACCATCATCCTGCAATGAAATACATCATGCCGATTAGAAAAAGTATACCACATAGAACTATTTTTAATATTCTTGGACCCTTATCAAATCCAGCAACTGTATCAAAACAATTAATTGGTGTATTTGATAAGTCATATATTAATAAAATTGCCTCTGCCTTAGATTTGTTAGATACAAAAAGATCTATAATAGTATCATCAAATGATGGAATGGATGAAATCTCAATATCAGATATCTCTTTTGGAACATCATTATTTAATGGTAAAATAGAAGATTTTGAAATCAATCCTGAAAATTATGGTTTAAAATTAGCACCTAAAGAAGAAGTAGTAGGTGGTGATGCTAAGTTTAATGCAAATATTACAAGAGAACTTTTATTAAATAATATTACAGGAGCTAAACTAGATATTGTTCTAATAAATGCAGCAGCCGCTTTAATTGTTGATGAAAAAGCAAGAGATTTCCAAGATGGAATTGCAATGGCAAAAGAAGCAATATTAAATGGAAAAGCAAAAGAAAAACTTGAACAAATTATAAAAGTTTCAAAACAATTATAGGTTTAATTTTGCAAAAAGAGTTTAATTTAGATTTAAAAAATATTAATATAGTTGTTGATGAATTAATAAATATTATAAAAAAAGATACAATAATAATTTTAAGAGGGGATTTAGCAAGTGGTAAAACAACACTTGTTAAAAATTACGTAAAAGCTTTAGGCTTAAATGATCTAGTTACCTCTCCTACATTTTCATTACAGTCAGTTTATTCAAACAATATTTATCATTATGATATATATAATAAGAGTTTAGATGAGTTTATAGCTCTTGGAATGATTGAAGAGTTTGAACATAGTGGAACTCACTTTGTAGAGTGGGGTGATGAAAAATTGCAAAATCTTTTAATTGAGTATGGATATAATGTAATTTTAGTAGAAATAGAAAAAAGTGATAATAAAAGGTTATATAAAATAAATGCATAAATTAAGAATAACAGATATAACAAAAGCAATCAAAAAAACACAAATATTACATGGAATTTCCCTAGAAGTTAATTCAGGTGAAATTGTTGGTCTATTAGGACCAAATGGTGCTGGAAAAACTACAACTTTTTATACAGTTTGTGGTTTAGTAAAACCAACATCTGGAGAGGTTTATTTTGATGATAAAGACATTACTAGTCTTCCTTTACATAAAAGAGCTTTAAGAGGAATAGGTTATTTACCACAAGAATCATCTATTTTTAAAGATTTATCAGTTGAAGACAATTTAATGTTAGCAGCTCAAATTGTAACAGATGATAAAGCTGAACAACATAAGCGTGTTGAAGAGTTACTTGAAGTTTTTAATATTGAACCAATACGTCAAAGAAAAGGTGTTTCTCTTTCAGGTGGTGAAAGACGTAGAACTGAAATAGCAAGAGCTTTAGTTTCTCATCCTAAGTTTTTACTACTTGATGAACCTTTTGCTGGAGTTGACCCAATTGCAGTTAAGGATATTCAAGAAATTATTGCACAATTAACAAAAATTAATATTGGAGTTTTAATTACAGATCATAATGTAAGAGAAACTTTAGAAATTTGTGATAGAGCTTATGTTATGAAAGCGGGAGCTTTACTTGCAAGTGGTACAAGTGAAGAAATTAGACAAGATAAAAAAGTAAGAGAACATTATTTAGGAGAAGACTTCAACTTCTAAAATAGTCAAAAAGTAGTAATTATATTTTACTTACTACTTTATTTCTTCCTGTTCTTTTAGCTTCATATAAAGCTTCATCCGTTCTTGTAATAAAACTATCTTCATTATCATTTTGATTTAAAATAGATATTCCAAAACTTACTGTTATATTTAGATTCATTTTTGTTAATGAATTTTCATAAATTGTAGTTCTTATTTTTTCTGCAACAATACTAGCACCTTTAATATCTGTCTCAGGAAGCAAAATAAGAAATTCTTCACCACCCCATCTAACAACAGTATCATGTTCTCTTACACTTTTACTTACTATTGTAGAAATCTCTTTTAATACTTCATCTCCAATTTGATGCCCATATTTATCATTTACAACTTTAAATAAATCAATATCAAACAAAACTAAAGATAAACTAGTATTATACCGAAGGGCTCTTCTTATCTCTTTTCCAAATAAACTATTAAATTTATTTCTATTAAATAGACCCGTTAAGGTATCATGCGATGCTTGATATTCTAATAAATTAGATTTTTCTTTTAGTTCTGTAATATCAGTTAGTGATATCACATAAAAATCATTTATATCATCATAGTTATCAACATTTATAGTAAATATTCTTATTTCACCTTTAGAGTTTTTCATTTTGGTAACTCTATCAACTTCACGTAAATTTTTTATATATTCGTAATAGCATGTTTGCTTATCTAAAGTAGATTTTGAAATAAAACCATACTCTTCAATAAAATGATCAAAAATATTATCTGATAACTTAGTAAACTCTTCTATTGAATCTACCTCAAAAAACTCTAAAAACCTTTTATTTACATTTTTTATTGTTTCATTATTAGATAATATAACAATATTCTCTTGTGTATCAAGAATAGATTTTAATTTTTGTATTTCATTATCAACTCTTGTTTCTAAAGATATATTTAAATTTTCTAGTTTTCTTTTTAAATATATAGGTTCTATTGCTTTTATCATACTTTCAACAAGTTGATATAAGTCTATTGGTTTCATGGCATAAGTATTAACACCAACACTAATAGCTTTTTTCAAAAAATTTGGATCATTATGAGCACTAGTAATTACTATTGGTGTTTCTTTATTAATTTGTCTTATTTGTTCACACATTTCAAGACCATCCATTTTAGGCATATTAATATCAGAAACAATTAAATCAATAGTGTCTTTATTCTCTTTGAATTGCTCTAAACCTTCTAATCCATTTTCTGCTAAGTATACTTTTTTTACTAAAGAACTTAGTAGTTTTCCTGTAAATTCTCGTACATCCATTTCATCTTCTACATATAAAACAGAGATATTTTCTAATATTTCTTTATTCATAATTATCTCCCTTTATAAAGTGTGTTAACTTTGGATCAGCAATTGGTTCTGAGAAGTAATAGCCTTGTGAGAAATCAACTCCTAACTCTTTAGTTAATTCAAAAATCTCTTTATTCTCAACATATTCAGCAATAGTTTGTAAATTTAAATTTTTTGCAAACTCAACGATTGTTTTAGTAATCTTATATGAGTTTTCATCTGTTGCGATATTTTTAATTAAAGAGGCATCAATTTTTAAGTAATCAACATTCATTTTTAATAAGTGCTCAAAGTTTGAATATCCTGAACCAAAGTCATCAATTGCAACCTTACATCCTAAAGTTTTAATCTCATCAATAAAGGAAATTAGCAAACTGTAGTTTTTAACATTTTCATCTTCAAGTATTTCAAAAACTACTTTTTTAGCTATATCATATTCTGCTAACATCTCTTTAATAAATACTAAAAATTCTGGATCTTCAATATCTTCATATGAAATATTAACTGAAAATTCAAAAGGTAAATGTTCGAATTTTTTGAAAGATTTTTCTATAACAATTTTTGTTAATTTTGTATATTGATTAGATCTTTTTGATATATCTAAAAAGAAAAATGGTGCTACAACTTTTCCATCCTCATCTATTAATCTTACTAAACACTCATATTTATCAACTTTTAGCGTCTTATTATTTATCAAAGGTTGGAAATATACCTCAATATTATCCTTAACAAATGCAGATTTTAGCTTTTTTGTCCATAGCATATTATTTTCATACTCTTGAAACTTATCTAGCTCATCATAGAAAATCATATAATCTTTGTGGTCTTTTTAGCAGATTGTAAAGCAATATCAGCAGTAATTAGTTTATTGTTTTTATGAGAGAAAGACATACCAGCAGTTAATCTAACATCAATTTCATATTGATCAAAATTAAATACTGTTTTATAAGAAGTTTCTAATATTTTTTCTATTGTTTTTAAAAACTCTTCTTTATTGTTTTTTGTATTTGTAATACAATATGTATCAGATGGAAATTTATATAGTTTTAAATTTGAATACTCTTGCATATGCCTTTTTATAAGCTTTCCAAGTTCAATTAAAATTAAATCTCCAGCTTTATGACCATAAAAGTCATTTATCTCTTTAAAAGAGTTTATATCCAATATACATATTGAAGCTAGTATTAAATTCTTGTCATTTTGAAGCTCTTTAATTAACATTGACCTATTAGGTAAATCTGTTAAGTTATCTGTATAAAGGAGTCTATACAACTCTTTTTTGTGTTTTATTTCATGACTTATATCATTTAAAAGTATTATATCTGTGTTATTGTGAGTTAATGAAATTTTTTGTAATGCAAAAAAACTATTTTCATTTTCTTGATTTTCAATACATACATTTAAAGTTTGTAAAGAGCACTGTTCTAACCAGTTATTATTTAAATTAGTAAAACAGTTTTCATGTTCTATAAAGATGTTACCAATATCATTATATTTTTGATTAATCATATCTAAAGAGCTACAGTTTGTTAATTTATAAAAGTAGTCATTTGCAAAAAGTACTTTATTTCCATCTGTAGAAAAAATAGGATTTGTAATATTATTAATAATAGAGTTTGAAACTTCTTGTTCTTGCTTATAAATTATATCTTGTTTTAAGATATTTGTATATTCTTCTATTTTATATAATAATTCTGCATCATTTATTGGCTTATATACATAATCAATATATTTTGAATTTTTATTTAAATCAATGTTTTTATCTATTAATAAAATCACATAAATATTATTTTTCATACTATAGTTTACTATTTCGTTATAATTATCTAAATCTGTGTTTAGAACTATCAAGTCTAAATTTTCTATATCTTTTATTATTTTATCAGAGTCTATAGAAAAATTAATTGTTATATTTTTTAGTTTTTCATTTGAATAGCTTGTAAAATCATCCAAAGAGCTATAGTCTTCATCAGCTATTAATACATCAAAACGCATTTATTACCTTAATTATTTGTTATTTATAGATATAGTTTTACATAAATTTGCTTAAAATTAGTTGCTATAAAATATGTAGAGCTAAATATTTAATAAATAAATTATTTATTAAATATTTTTAAAGCATTATTTAAATCTTCTTGAGTGTCAATTCCAAAAGATTTAGATTCTACTTTTACCATTGCAACTTTATATCCATTATCAATTGCTCTTAATTGTTCTAGTTTTTCAATGTTTTCTAATTTTGAAGCCTTTAAAGAACAAAATTTATTTAAAGATTTTTTTGTAAAACCATAAATTCCTAAATGTCCATTGTATAAAGAGTCCTCATAATGGTCTCTATGATAAGGAACTTTTGCCCGTGAGAAGTAAATTGCATTTGAATCTTCATCTAATATTACTTTTACATGATTTGGATCATCTGCTAATTCTGAAGAAATTTTCTTATGACAAGATACTATCATTGTTTCTTCATCATTTTCTTTTACTTTTTTCACACGATCAATTACAGCTTGAACTACTTGTGTCTCAATAAAAGGTTCATCAGCTTGTACATTTACAATTATTTCATTTTCATCTAAATTTAGCTTATTAACAGCCTCATTTATTCTATCTGTTCCACTATTATGTTCACTTGATGTCATAACAGCATCAAAGCCATGTTCTTTTGCTAAATCTATTACTTCTTGTGAATCTGTTGCAATTACAACTTTATCTAAAGAGCTTACTTGTTTTGCAGTTTTTATTACCATTGGTAAACCTAAAATATCAACTAATATTTTATTTGCAAATCTACTTGAATTTAATCTTGCTGGGATAATAATCATTATATATATTCCTTAGGTTATCAAACCTTGTTTTTAGTCATATTATTATATTATAAAATCTTTAAAGAAGAATATGAAAGAAGAATTTTATGAAAAAAACTATTACTGTTATTGATACCTTTGGCTTCTTATTTAGAAGTTTTTATGCCTTACCACCTTTAAAATCAAAAGATGGCTTCCCAACTGGACTTTTAACTGGATTTATGAATTTTATTTCAAATGTAGGAAAAGATTTCCAAACTGATTACATTGTATTTGCTCTTGATGCAAAAGGTCCTACATTTAGAAGTGATATATATACTGAATACAAATCTCATAGACCTGATGTGCCAGAAGATTTATTAAAACAACTTCCAATTGCTATTGATTGGATTGAAAAAATGGATTTTAAAACTGCAATTAGAACTGGTTTTGAAGCTGATGATATAGTTGCTTCAATTGCTAAAGATGCAAAAGAAAAAGGTTTAGAAGTTAGAATTGTTTCTCACGATAAAGATTTATATCAATTAATTGAAGAAGATATTTATTTATTTGACCCAATTAAAAAAAGTGTAATTGATGAAAAAACATGTTTTGACAAATATGGTGTTTATCCAAAACAATTTACAGATTATCAATCATTATTAGGTGATAGTGCTGATAATGTTCCAGGAGTTAAAGGAGTAGGGGCTAAAACTGCTCAAGCTTTAATTGAACAATTTAATGACTTAGATAATATTTATGCAAATATTGACAATATTGAAAAGAAAAGATGGCAAACACTTTTAAATGAGGGTAAAGAGCTAGCTTATATTTCAAAAGAATTAGTAACTTTATCAAAAGATTGTCACTGTATTGATAATTTAGAAGAGTTTCATTTACCTGTAGAAAATCCAATACTAAGAATTTCTGACACTTTAATGGAGTATGGATTAAATAGGGTAATTGAAAGAGTTAATAAAGATGGATTAAACTACAAAACAGAACTTCCTAAACCAAAAGTTGAGTTAAAAACTGAATATATTTTATTAAATGATGAAAAAGAGTTATTTAAGGTATTAAACCAAATTCCAAAAGATTCAATTGTAGCTTTTGATACAGAAACTACAAGTGTAGATACTATAAATGCACAAATTGTAGGTTTCTCTTTTTCTTATGAAGAAACAAAAGCATATTATGCACCAATTTCTCACTTTTACTTAGGAGCTCCAGAACAAATATCAATAGATGCTGCTAAAAAAGCAATCAATATATTAAATGGATTTAAATTAGTTCTTCAAAACTTCAAATATGATTATGAAATCATAAAATTTAATTTAGATATTGAACTAAAATTATATGCTGATACTATGATTTTAGCTTGGCTTTTAAATACAAGTCAAAGAGTAGGCTTAGACTTTCAAATAGAAAAATATTTTGACCACAAAATGATAGCCTTTAAAGATGTAGTAAAAAAAGGGGAAAACTTTTCTAATGTAGAAGTAAGTAAAGCTTGTGAATATGCTGCAGAAGATGCATTAATGACATTAAAACTTTACAATAAACTTTTAGAAGAATTTAATGAAGAAGAAAACAAAATTTTATTAGATTTAGTAAAAAATGTAGAGTTTGATTTTATTTATGTATTAGCAAATATGTTTGAAAAGGGTATTAAAATTGATGTTAATAAACTAGAAGAGCTAAAAATATCAAATAATAAAACTATTCAAGAGTTAATATCAAAAATATATGAAGCAGCAGGAACTGAGTTTAATATTAATTCGCCTAAACAATTAGGTGTAGTTTTATTTGAACAGTTAAAACTACCACCATCAAAGAAAACAAAAACAGGATATAGTACAAATGAAGTTGTATTACACAAATTATATGACTCTCATGAAATTATTCCTTTATTACTAAAGTATAGAGAAGCTTTTAAACTACAATCAACATATATAGAACCATTATTAGAGTTAGGACTTAAAAATAATGAGAATAGAATTTATACATCATTTTTACAAACAGGAACAGCAACAGGAAGATTAAGTTCTAAAAATCCTAATTTACAAAATATTCCAGTAAGAACTCAAGCAGGTGCAGAGATAAGATCAGCTTTTATACCAAAAGATGGTTATAAACTTGTGGGAATTGATTACTCTCAAATTGAGTTAAGACTTCTTGCTCATTTTAGTGAAGATAAAGCTTTAGTTGATGCTTTTAATTCTGGTGAAGATATACATTATCAAACATCAGTGAAAATTTTTGGTGAAGAAAAGGCAAAAGAGAAAAGGGCAGTTGCAAAATCAATTAACTTTGGTTTATTATATGGAATGGGTAGTAAAAAGCTTGCAGATACTTTAGGAATTACTACAAAAGAAGCAAAAACTTATATTGAATCTTATTTTGAAGCATTTGTTAGTGTAAAAGATTATTTAAAGTCAATTGAAGAGTATGCTTTTGAAAATGGGTATGTAGAAACTTTATTAAAAAGAAAAAGATTATTTGATTTTGACTCAGCAAATGGAATGCAAAAAGCTGCATATTTAAGAGAATCAGTTAATACTTTATTTCAAGGAAGCGCAGCTGATTTAATTAAATTATCAATGATAGAAATATACAAAAAATATAAAAATAATAATAAAATGAGTATGTTATTACAGATTCATGATGAACTTATTTTTGAAATTGAAGAAAATGAAGTAGAAAAAATAACGAAAGATTTAATTGAAATAATGGAAGGGGTTTATTCTCTAAATGTCCCATTAAAGGTCTCTAGCACCGTAGGTGAGTCATGGCAAGACTTAAAATAGTCTTAAGAATAGCTTAATATTGTAAAATATCTACAAATATTTTGACATATTAAGTTTTTTTTGTTATTATTATGTCTTAAATCAATATTTAAAGAGTCTAAAAATGTTAAAAACAGTAAGAAATATAAGAAAGCTATATAACGCAAAATTACTTTTTATTAGTAGTGATGAGACAATTCACGAAACAATAGAAAAAGAGTTTGATGATTATTTTAAAGAATTAAAAATTGCAACTAATATAAATGATGCTATGGATTTAGCATGTTCAAATACATATGATATGGTAATAATTGATACAAATATAAAAGGAGTTAGTTTTTCTGAATTATGTTCAGAGTTAGCTAACCTGGCTCCAACATTACCAAAAATTATTATTTCAGATTCTGATGATAATGAAGATATTGTTACAGCTATTAATTATAGTGCATATACTTTTTTATCAAAACCATTAAGAGCTAAAGATATTAAGCTATCAGTTATAATGTGTCTTAATCAGACAAAAAGAGGTGATAAGATTGAATTCCAAGGTGGAATTTACTTTGATGAGTATCGAGATCAGTTCTTCAAAGCAGGTGGTTTTTTAGTTGATTTTACAAGACTAGAAAAAGCCTTCTTAAAACTATTAATTTCTAAAAGAAGTGATGTTGTTGATTATGATTTAATCAAAGAAGTAGTATGGAAAGGTAAGGACATGTCAATTTATACAATGAGAAATATTGTTAATAAAATTAGACAAAAAACTTACTATGAAATTATTAGAAATCATTCTAATAAAGGTTATACTATTGATAATTTTAAGAACTCTTAAGATTACCCATTTGCAATATGTCAATAAAAAAGTTATAATATGGAAGAATTGATCGTTTCAAAAGAAGAACTTATCCAAATGTTTGAAACTGAAGAGTTGAAAGACAGTGGAAAAGGCTGGATTATGAATGATGAAGAGATAGATATTATAGCTTTACATGACGTAGATCCTAAATTTCTTCAAGATATCACAAATGCGAAATTCTATAAACTAACATCAAAAGGTATTAAATAATGTCCCATTGTCCTTTTTGTAAAAAAAAGATAGCCATGAGCAAAGCATTTTGCTCTAGAAGTTGTAAAGAAAACTACTTTCAATTAATTGCAATTCAAGTGCCAAAACCATTCTTAAAAAGAATTTTTGTGTTTTGTACACCAGAACAAAGAGAAGTAGAAATTGAAAACTTTGCGAA
>MDTG01248325.1_pt1 | contig 10505 bp, 9 predicted proteins | sample 811421 | NCBI WGS metagenome assembly MDTG01 (sample SAMN05326645, study PRJNA326480) | marine metagenome | isolation source: seawater | place: Pacific Ocean: South East | collected 2011
GCAAAATTAGCAAAAAAAGTTGAAGTACAATTAAGTTATGCAATTGGTGTAGCTAATCCCATATCAATACTTGTAGAAACATTTGGAACAGGTATACTCTCTCAAATCGATTTGATTAATTTAGTAAAAGAAAATTTTGATTTAAGACCAGCATCAATACTTGAAGAATTTGATTTGAGGAATTTGCCTAAAAAAATGGGAGGACAATTTTTCACTAAAACCGCTTCATATGGCCACTTCGGGAGGGAAGACTTATCTTTACCTTGGGAAAAAGTAGATAAAAAATCAATGGAATTAATTGAATCTTCAAAAGATTTAAACAAGATCACTTAATGAAAAACTTTTATTATGGTGGATTAGATTTTGGCAGCAGCGGAGCAAGAATTTCAATTATTAGTAAAAATCATGACACTATTTTTGAGAATTCAACTAACTATGTCCACGAATTTAAAAATCCAAAAGGATGGATCTTAGCCTGTGAAGAATTATTAGGAGATCTTCCAAGTCATATAAAAGAAAATTTATCAAAGTTATCTATCTCGGGTACATCAGGTACTTTACTTGCGTGCTCGACAGAAGGGAAATGTTTAGGAAATGCAATTCCTTATTATGAATCTTGTAATATCGAAAAAAAATTAATCAATGCTATCGCTGGACAAAACAAAGCTTTAAACAATTCATATAGCAGTCTATCTAAAGCTTTAAAATTATTGGATAACCATGGACCAAATATTCTTTTAAGACATCAATCTGACTGGATCACGGGATGGATTTTAAATAATTGGAAATTTGGGGAAGAAGGAAATAATATCAAACTTGGTTGGGATGTATCTTCTTCATCTTGGCCTAAAGAATTTAACTCAATTTATTGGAAGGACTCTCTACCAAATATAAAAAAAAGTGGCGAACTCCTTGGAAAAATTAATATTTCACTTGCAAAAAAACTTAAGCTAAATCAACATCTCATTATTATTGCTGGTACAACTGATTCCAACGCATCTTATATTGCTGCTGATGTAAAAGAGAAGTACGGCTTAACTGTCCTAGGTACAACAATAGTTATAAAAAAAATGATATCTAAACCTATTAAAGCAGCAGGGATAACAAACCACAGTATTAATAATCAATGGATATGCGGGGGATCTTCTAATGCTGGATGCGGAATATTGTCAACATTCTTTTCAAATTTAGAACTAGAAGAATTAAGTAAACAAATTAATCCGCAAAAATCAACTAATTTAAAATTTATCCCCCTAAATAGTAAAGGAGAGCGATTCCCAATAAATGATCCTAATCTAGAACCTTTAGTTGAACCAAGACCTGTAAGCGATTCTTTATTCCTTCATGGATTATTTGAGGGCTTAGCTGATATCGAATTAAGATGTTGGCAAAAACTTGAAGAATTAACTGGTGAATTCCCAAAAAAAATTGTGACAATCGGGGGTGGAGCTAGAAACCCACAATGGCGAACTATTAGAGAACGAATAATTAAAGTCCCCATAATTTCATGCTACAAGAATAGCTCATATGGCTCTGCATTACTAGCTTTAAGGTCAAGTTGCTCATAATTTATTGAAGCTTTAATTTCAATATAAAGTTTGGAATTAGAAATATTACTAAAGATAGGGGTTTCACAAACAACACCTGCTAAATTAAAGTATTGGTAGATAAGCCGGGATAGCTCAGTTGGTAGAGCAGGCGACTGAAAATCGCCGTGTCCCCAGTTCAAATCTGGGTCCTGGCACCTTCATCTTCTTTTAGATGGGGACAAAAATCGCAGTTGCGGAAACGCATCTGCGTTTTTTTGTATCAAAAATTAAACCCAAGAAGTTGGTAAGATGATGAGATGAGAATATGACGTCTTTTTGATGAAAAAGCGCATTACTAAAATACTTATAAAAAAGTTTTAGATGATTAAGAAAATTGTAAAAATTTGCAAGTCAAAACAAATTATATTTTCTTTTTCATATGATTCTTTACTAACAGACATTTTAAAAACGCCCTTATTACAACAAAGATGTTAATATAAACAAAAAAAATTTATAGATCTCTAATAAGTTATTAATCTATAAAGACTAATTATTCTTTTTGGTTATTTGATAACTTTAGAGTCTGACTAACTTTCTATGCTTTAGGTAGCAGGGTTAAAATAATGAGAAAGCTAAAAAAATTCTTCTTAATAATATTCTTTGTAGCTTTAGCAGTTGTCATAGTCTATTTAATACAAAACTTTGGAATAGATCCCCTTAGAAACCAGGTTGAAAGTATGGGTATCTGGGCTCCATTTGGAATATTTGTTTTAAGAGGTATAAGCATTATTTTACCGGCACTCCCAAGTTCTGCTTATTCTCTCCTTGCAGGTTCATTACTAGGCTTCAAAACTGGTTACTTCACAATAATCATTTCAGATATAGTATTCTGCCAAGCAGCATTCTTTATTGCAAGAAATTTTGGACGTAAGCCAGTCAAACGGCTAGTTGGACAAAAAGCAATGAAAAGGATAGAAAGTTTTAATCAAAATCAACTAGAGGAGAATTTCTTTTTAATGACTGGATTACTAATGACAGGTCTTTTCGATTTCTTAAGCTACGCTATTGGTATTGGAGGAACTCGTTGGAGGATATTCACCCCTGCCCTTCTTATAAGTCTTTTAATAAGTGATTCGATACTTGTCGCGGTAGGAGCAGGAGTGAGTCAAGGTGCAGGTTTACTTCTTGGTATAGCGCTCTTAGGGATGTTTGCACTAGCTACAGTTTCTGGATTAGCAAAAAATATTTCCAAATAATTTGTTACCTAAAAAAGATATGACATTTTGCAAAAATTCTTTTTTTAAGTATTTAATTTATGCAAGAATTAACATCTACTTTGTTAAACGTTCTTAAATGACCTCTTACAGGCCAACATCTTATGACCGTCCAGGTGAACAGATATCAACAACTCCATCAGGTTTAAAAGTTACCTCGGCAAAGAATTTTATGATTGACTCAATGGTTCGAATGATTCAAAAAGCAACATACCATTCCGTAGAAGAAAAACTTGAGGAAGAAAATAGAAACAATTAATTCTTTTATTGATAAGAGCATAGGATCTTGGAAATCTATTCGAAGCAGCCACTCACTTGCATTTCAAGAATTTGAGAATACTAATAGTAAGATCCTTATTTCTAAAATAAATATTAATAGCAGTGAAGTTAGTGAAATTTTAAAAGATTTTAACTTAAAATTAAATTCTCCTTTTGCAGTGAAAATTTCATGGGAAGCAAAGAGCGATTGGATTGAAGAAGAATTATTTAAGGTTGATCAAACAATCTTAATATTTTCAGAAATTGATTCCTCTAAAGGTCTTATTCTCAAAAATAAGGGGTATGCAGAATTAGTTAAGTCATTTTCTAACTACTATCTAGATAATGAAGGAGGCTTAAATATAACAACAAAATATAACTCGACTATTTCATTTGAAAGGATAAACTTTTTATCTGAGAATGTAAGATTTAGATATTCAATAATAAAAAATAAATCAAATCATTCAATAATGCAAACATCCCATTCATCAGAAATAAGGGAATTATCTATTTAAATAAATCAATAATTTTTTGAAAATATAATTCTGTATCTTTTATTAAATCATACAAAAAGGATTTTTGATTCATTTCAGAATCGACTGTAGTTTTGATATCAGAAATTGTTGCATCTCTTATTAGTTCAATTATTCTAATTGCATTATCTAATGGGACTCCCAAAGCTAAATATGTATTCTTTAAATCCTTTAAACAACTGTGGTGCAAGATTTTTTCTTCACGAGTTAGAAGTAAATAAGTAATATATCTAATAATTATTTCTCCATCTCGAAGGCAGACAGACATTTTATTAGTTGTATTAACGCTATGACATGAATTAAGTGAATCTTGATTTTCGCATAACATAGCTGTCACTGCATCAGCAGCTATTGCATGTGAGTTATTTGTGATAGAAATAATTGCATCTAATCTTGAATTTGATGTATTTATAAATTCTTTAATATTATCAATCTCTTCTTTCTCTAAATTTGATAAAAGATTCTGATTATTTCTCGAATCTTTATTTTTTAAATTTTGCATTCTTTTTAAGAATTAAATTAGTTACTTTGAAAAGTCAACCTAATAAGAATAATACACATCAATCTAATTGAGTTAAAAAAAACACATAAAGCAACTCTTCTTAATGAAAAAGAAATCATACAAAAATAATTCTTCAAATTCTCCAACCTTTAGAGAATTTTTTTCATAAATGAGTTAGTATAAATTAAAATATTTCTAAAATTTTGAACAATAACGATTTAACTTTGTCAAAAAAACTAATATTAAATTATAAAGAAAGACTAGAAGCAGAAATAATAAAGAGAAGTAAAAAATTAAGAATCCCTCAAAACATATCTGAAAATATAATTACAAGTAATGATGAGATAAAAGAATTAAAGAAAGCACTGGAACAAATAGAAGGCCAAAACTTTCATACTCATCAAAAGGAAGAATAAAAGACTTTATTAAAACTTATTAATCAATGGCTTCCGAAACTAACAATTATTTATTTGAATCATTAAATAATGAACAACATAAAGCGGTAGCACATATAAATGGACCACTTTTAGTTGTAGCCGGTGCTGGCAGTGGAAAAACTAAAGCGCTTACTCATCGAATCGCTAATTTAATAGAAAATAATAGTGTTCATCCTTACAATATTTTAGCCGTTACTTTTACAAATAAAGCAGCTAAAGAGATGAAAGAAAGGTTAGAGATAATTTTAGCTAAAGAACTTTGCATTAATAGATTTGGGCAGCCTTGGTCAACAATAAGTACTTTAGATCAAAATCAACTAAGGGCAAATATTCATCAAGACAGATTACAGGATCTATGGATAGGAACCTTTCATTCATTATTTTCACGCTTATTAAGATTTGATATTGAAAAATATGAAGATATCGAGGGCTTGAAATGGAATAAAAGATTTTCAATATATGACGAAACAGATTCTCAAACTTTAGTAAAAGAAATCGTTACTCAAGATATGAGACTAGATCCTAAAAATTATGACCCAAAAAAAATAAAATGGGCAATTAGTAACTCAAAGAATCAATGTCTTACTCCTGATCAACTTAAAGAAAAAGCAGATAATCATTTTGATGAAATAATTGCTGATGTATATAGAAAATATAGGATTGCACTCTCAAAAAATAATGCACTCGACTTTGATGATTTACTTTTATTGCCAGTTTTCTTACTAAGACAAAACGAATCTGTTAGAGATTATTGGCATAAAAGATTTAAGCATATCTTAATAGATGAATACCAAGACACAAATAGAACTCAATATGAACTAATTAAATTAATTACAACTGGGAAAGTTGATTCAAGTGATTTTTCTCAATGGGATAATAGATCAATCTTTGTTGTAGGAGACGCTGATCAAAGTATATACAGCTTTAGGGCTGCAGATTTTAGAATTCTAATAGGTTTTCAAGATGACTTTAAAAGTCAATCTCTTGAAAGAAATGAGTCAATTGTCAAACTAGAATCAAATTATAGATCCACATCAAATATTCTTAATGCAGCAAATTCTTTAATAGAAAATAATATTGAAAGAATAGATAAAATCTTAAAAGCAACAAAAGGTGATGGAGATCCTATTAAATTATTTAGTTGTGATGATGAGATATCAGAAGCTGAAGCCATAACAAACAAAATAAGAACTCTAAATAATGCAAATTCTCAACCAAAATGGAACAATTTTGCAATTTTATATCGAACAAGAGCTCAATCAAGAGTTATAGAGGAATCTCTTGTTAGATGGAGAATACCATATACAATATTTGGCGGTCTGCGTTTTTATGATAGGAAAGAGATAAAAGATGCGATTGCTTACTTAAAAGTGCTTGTCAATAATGCTGATAATATTAGTCTTCTAAGGATAATAAATATCCCTAGAAGGGGAATTGGAAAAACAACTATTCAAAAGTTAAATGATATATCAAATAAATTAAATCTTCCTTTATGGGAAGTTATTAATGATAAGGCAAGTTTAATTGAAACTATTGGGAGATCTTCAAAAGGGATAAATCAATTTACGGAATTAATGAATGAATTAAGTTGTTATCTAGAGAATGCAGGCCCTGCGAAACTATTACAACTTATTCTCGAGAAAAGCGGATATCTTAATGAACTTATTATGAGCGGTTCAGATGAATCTGAAGATAGAAGAAATAATCTTCAAGAATTAGTTAATGCTGCGACTCAATATGAAGAAGAAACAGAGAGCGGTGATGCGGAAGGATTTCTAGCATCGGCAGCGCTGACTACTGATCATGACTCTAAGAAAAATCTTGCGAATTCGGTTACTTTAATGACATTACATAATAGTAAAGGTTTAGAATTTAAAAACGTTTTCATCTCAGGATTAGAGCAAGGGCTTTTCCCAAGCTATCGCTCTATTGATTCTCCTTCTTTACTTGAAGAGGAAAGAAGATTATGTTATGTAGGTATTACTAGAGCACAAGAAAGAGTATTCTTATCTCATGCAAGAGCAAGAAGATTATGGGGAGGGATGAGAGAATTAACTATACCATCAATTTTTCTCTCGGAGATACCAGATGATTTAATAGATGGAGAAATTCCACAACTAGGAGGTGCATATATTAAAAGAGATTGGCATCTAGACCGTTTGACTAGAGTTGATCGTGATAATTCTATTGTTGAGACTAAACCCATTAATGCAGTCAGAAGAATATACTCTGGCCCTAGTAAAGGCAAATCCTGGGAGATAGGAGATCAATTAATTCATTCGAAGTTTGGTAAAGGTGAAATTATTCATATTTTTGGAAAAGGAGAGAAAATTTCAATAGCAGTTAAGTTTGGTGATAAGGGTAGTAAGATTTTAGATCCAAGATTAGCTCCTATAAGACCAATAAATTAGATTTTATGAGCGAAATAAATGAGTTTCTTTTTAAAGAATTAAAGAATTTACCATTTGGAATATTTAATCTGATGTTGGCCTATAGCAAAATGAATGATATAAAAATTGCTATTGTAGGGGGATGTATAAGAGACTTATTAATTACAAAGATTCATAAACAAAAAACTTACAATTTTGTCGATCTGGACGTAGTAATTGAGGGCTCTGCAATCTCTTTAGCAAAATTCATAAAAAAAAATATTAAAAATGTTGAATTATGTCTAATTAAAGAGTTTGATTTATATAACACAGTCGAATTAAACATTGATCAAATAAAAGTAGATATAGCCTCCTCAAGGGAAGAGCTTTATCTCGCTCCTGGATTAAATCCTTCGGTTAAAGATGCAACAATTAAAGCAGATTTAAGAAGGAGAGATTTCACAATAAATGCTTTAGCGTTTGAAATCCAGAATCTAGAACTTTATGACTTATTTAATGGCTTAAATCATATTAAAAATAAAGAATTACATTTACTGCATGATAAGAGCATTGAAGATGATCCAAGCCGTATTTTAAGATGCGCTAAATACGCATCTAGATTGAACTTCGATATTTCAGAAGAGTCTCTTGCTCAAGTTCAAAAAACAATTCATCAGTGGCCTTGGGAAAGTTTAGAAAGTGAATCAAGGATAAAATTTCCGCCTGCCATAAGTATTCGTTTAAGAATGGAATTATCTGAAATATTAAAAAATGACAATTTATCAGTTGTTCTTATGTTCTTGTATCAATGGGATGCAATTGCACTTATAAACAAAAATATTGAAGTAGATAAAAATTTTTTAAGAGGCTTATGTTGGATTAAAAGATTAAAAGGGAATTTAATCCTATATCTTTTGAAAAATTCAGAATCATTAAAAGAACAATCTGATAGATTTTATATTAATAAAAAGGAGAAGATAATATTAGATGACTATTTTAAACTTAAAAATATAGTAAACACAGATTCTGGAAAATACAAAAATTATTCTCCCTCACAATGGACAAAATTAATTGAGGAAAACTGTATAGACATAGATGCTATCAAATTATTTATTTGTGATGGAGGATTATTTTGGAAATCATTTTTCAAATGGTTATTTAGATACAGAAATATTAAAAGTGATAAAAATGGAACTACTTTAATTAAGGAAGGTTGGCCTGAAGGCAAAGCCATAGGAGAAGAACTTAAAAGATTACGCTATATACAAATAGATAATTTAAAATGATAGATTATCTTTAAAGAACCTCTCCAATTTTATACCAACTTTTATATAGATATTTTTCATAGATTGGATTACAACTAATAAGAAGTGGGCCACAAGTTTGAGGATCCAAAAGCAGTTCTATTCTTTTTGAAAAAGCCCTTGATTGTATCTTATCTTGCTGCACAAAACAAATAGATTGTTCTTGCAAATTTTTAGATAAGATCTGATCATAAATCTTTTGGTTATCTTCAAATAATGAACTTCTTACTCCTTGTGAGATTAATTCAAATATTTGAGGATATGCCCTTAATAAGGAGAGATCTATTAATGCTTTAATTTTATGTCTATTATTTTTAATCCTAATTTCATTTGAGGCCTCAACCATTTCTTTTAGATGACCCAAAAAACCAAACCCAGTTATATCAGTGCATGCATTGATAATATTATTTCCAAATCTTTCTTGAAGTAAGTAAATATCATCAATAAGATTTTGTTGACTGATTAATAAATTATTCATAACTTCATATGCATTACTAGTTAAATCAATATTTCTCATCTGAGCAGCAAAAAATATTCCTACACCTAATGGCCTTGACATTAATAGAATATCTCCAGATTCCATGCCTGATTTTTGCCAAGGCTTATTTCCTGGTTCTAGCAATCCATTTACAGTAATTGAAATGTCGATCCCAAGAGAGTAAGGAAAACTAGATGAGCTTCTAGATTCATAGGTATGTCCACCAATTACTTCTCCTTTTAAACCATCTACTACAGAATTTATTCCATTTAAACTATGAGTAAATAAATAATTTTGAAAATCTTTTTCTACTTTTGGCAGAGAAATTGATGTATTGATCGAATAAAGTTTTGCTCCACATGCCCACAAATCAGAACATGCATGCAAAGTCGTTATTCTGGCATTGAGCCATGGATCACTAATTAAAGCAGGAAAGCCATCTACACTCTGAAGCAATATTTTATTATCAAGTTTTAGAACTTCTGAGGCATCTTCTGGATTATTGGCAAATTTCTCTAATTTGGAGTCTTTTAATGCTTCATTCAAAAGGCTTTGAGATATTTTCGCCCCGCAACCTCTACAGTCTATATTTTCCATAGCAATTTGACTTTGATTAATTTCCATTTCTCGTAATTTAAATTTTTTAATAAAGTTTTTATCAATCTTATTTTTCAACTTTCCAAAAAATGAAGAAGATTTAAATATAAAGTTTCCGAAAATAGCAAAGGTTTCTAAAGAACCATTAAAAATCTTTACTATTTGCAAACCTTGTTTTTGCGGGTACCAATTATTTAATCTTTTACCATTGAATTCATTTATAAGATTAATTGATAATTTATTAACGGCTCTAACTGCATAAACTCCTGATGCTGGTCTTTTCATTTTTGTAATTACTGCACAATCACCAACTGCAAAAACATTTTTAAAATCATTAACTTGTAATCTCAAATTTGTATTTATCCTTCCTTTTTTATCTAACTTCAACGAGTTTTTCGCTATCCAAGATGGACATTTATTACCTGTGCATAAAAGGACCTTACCATGATCAAAATCTATATCCTCTTTAAGAAAGATATTTAAAATATTTAATTTCTCAATAATGGTACTATGAATTTTCTTAGGATCACAAACTAATATTAATTTTCGATTTTTCCACCTATTTCTCAAAGCGAAAGCTATTTCTACTGCAGCCAAACCGCTACCTATAATGACAAAAGGCAATTCTTTCTGATTATTTTTATGATCTTCGCTTTCAATTATTTTAAAAGATTTCTTAAAAGGTTTTATAGGAAAAGCTAATTTACTTCTGACTAATTCAATAAATTCTCCTTCAATTTTTGTTTCACTTCCAAAATTCAAGACTAGTTTTGAATATTTGATATAAGGACGTTTACAAAATAAAACTTTTCTCTGTATGAAATCTATATCACTAATCTCATCTTTAATAAAAGAGATTTTTGCTTGATTAGCTAATGAATAGATATCTATTAAAGTTTCATCAAGTTTAAATTCACCCGCAATAACACCTGGATACATCGCAGAATAAACCAAATTAAAATCATTAGATATAATTGATATAGGACATTTTGGCTTTAGAGAAGGATTCATTAACCACTTACGCATTAAAAGAACATTTGAATGTCCTCCTCCAATTAGTACTAGGTGATTAAAACTCATTTTTGCAGCTATGAATAAACAGCATTTGTTACCAATTAAGGAATCTAAATTGGGGGTAATTGGTGGTAGTGGTTTTTATTCAATCAATTCAGTTGATTGCGCAAAAGAAATTGATATTGATACTCCTTATGGTAAACCCTCTGA
>MDTG01040282.1_pt1 | contig 10504 bp, 15 predicted proteins | sample 811421 | NCBI WGS metagenome assembly MDTG01 (sample SAMN05326645, study PRJNA326480) | marine metagenome | isolation source: seawater | place: Pacific Ocean: South East | collected 2011
CCAGAAGAACCAAACCCACGTTCCCCGCGTTGCGTTGATTTTAATTCAGTTACCTCCTCTATGAGCGGTGTTTCACATCGCTCTAAAATCATTTGGGCGATACGATTCCCCTGTTTAATGACGAACGGTTCACTCCCGTGATTAAATAGGATAACTTTCAATTCACCAGTAAAATCAGGGTCAATAACTCCAGCACCAGTTTGTATACCGTGTTTGAGTGTGAGGCCAGATCTCGGTGCGATTCTACCGTACACGCCAGGTGGTAGACACGCGCACACACCAGTGCTCACGAATGCTCGTTCCATCGGAGGAACTACGATTTCCTCCATACTATATAAATCATAACCTACCGATCCCGGTGATGTTCTCGTTGGTATGGTAGCATCGGGATATAGCTTCTTAATTTGAAGACTCATGAATTACACTCGAGTTAAATCTTTATATTTCTATAGTGTATATGTCTCCGAGATCCCCGAGCAATAGAGAAATTTCCAATCACGTCGCGCGATTGGTACAAATTGATCATAGCATTGAAGGAATAAAAAATGATATACGCAAAGCAAATAACAGGTTGGAAAAAGCTACAAATAAATCTTCTAACACTTACAAAAATGGACTAAAATTAAGAGCTAGTCTGAAGAAAACACTAAAAGATCTGACCGACACAAGAAAGGAATATATAAGCATCATATGTTCCCAAAATATGATTAAGGCATTAAATGGTAGGATAAAAGAAGGTGAAAATATCTTAAAATGTCCTTCTAACTTCCCTGAACTAAGACCAGAATTTGTACGTAAGATCAACCGCGTGTTAAAAAAAGATGTAAACGACCTCAGAAATGAGTTAAGACGCGCAAATGGTAAACGTGCATCTACGAGTGGTAGACCTTAACTACAGCTTAATGAAATAAAGTAAATAGTATAGGTTACTAAATACGTAACAGATACGAAGAACATACACACGTCTTTGAATAAAATCGAATATGTCATGACGACCATAGAGTACAATTTATGTAATAACATGACAAATTGTGTATATTCGCCATTACCCGTAGCTAAAACACTACAGGAAAAAGCCAACATCAATACAGGGACTGGTGGAAACACGATTGTTTCTGCAAACGCCATAATAGTCAAAAGTTGTGCTATGAACAACATTTTTATGAAACCCCATATCAATTCATTTAATACACGGCGCGTCGGTGTTATTTCTATGATTGTCGGTTCTTCTTCGTATATGTGTGCCAAACATATGGATCTATCAGGATTACGTACCAATTTCCATATGTTTCCCATTGTGAAATATCGCGTCTATTTTTTAACCGGGCCGAGAACTACATCTGGAGACAGGTACTTTGTGAGAACATTTGGAGGGTGGAGCATATCGAACTCTTCCGTGGCATCCTTACCAGCAAATAGCATGATAGCCTTCTTACCACCGGGGTGATCGGGTAAAAATTTAGTTAGGTCGTATACCTTGTCTCGTATTATGACCCAACAGTCCTTTTCTATGTTATGCTTCGCTATTTCATCGAGTGACAAATTACGTGGATTTACGTGGTCGTTTATTTTCTTAATTCTATCCATTCTTATTTCTATTTGCTCGTAGTCTCTCTAAGCGAGGTTTTTCTTTGTTCATAAACATGGTCAACTGAGTAACCTCACCCGTCAAATATACCTGACCGTGATTTTTTATCCGGGGATCTTTCCACACCTGCTCAACTCGCACGAGATTCACGCGCGACGATTTCATTTTTGAGTTTTTGCTATGATGTATGGCGAGCATCGCCGCATCTCTCTTGGTTTCGCGTGGTAAGTATATATCTTCGCAACATACGATAACATGTGAACCAGCACCCCCATCGACGTGTAACCACCATTCGTTCGGGTAGCTCGATTCAGTGAGTGCGTCGTTTTCTTTTGCATTCTCACCCACTTTGATGATAATGCCGTCGAGGGATCTATACGAGTACATGGCAAATATACGAGATGTATTTTTATATTAATTACATTACTTGAAGGATACAGAAAACGAACGATCCGATGTCTGTTCTATGTAATTGATTTTAAGACTTTCAAGTCTTTTAATCATATTATTCGCGTGCTTTTCTGTTATGATCATACATGATTCGGATAGAACGCGTCCATTGTGTTCTACCAACAGTGGGCCATTCGTACCGATAGTATGTTTAATGAGATTCAACATTTTGACTTAATATCTCACTCACCCTGATTGACTTAGGCAATAAAAATATCTGTTTAAACTAGGTATGAATAATAATTCAGTTGTCATAGAAACACCTCCTAGAACACCTAACAGTCCAGTGCGCGTCATACAAAATGTGAGCCCGGGTATTATCCCGCGTGAAAGTTCGAATAACCTCAGGCGTATGCGAAGAGAACGGACGCCTTTTACTAACGCGGGGCTTATAGGTCGAAGAATTGATTTCAACAACTCAAATAATCGTCCAAACACATCAAATTATATGAAGAATAAAAAAAAGGTAAAAAATAACGCAAACGAAAATAATCGGACACGAAAAATTACATGGAAAAATATGAATGTGAAGAATCTTCCAATAGATCCAATCACGGCAAATGAATTCAATTACGGAGACAAAGCGGTAAAAATAAATAAACTGTATCTTTCGCCAACATCGTTTAGAAAGATGGCTCGCATGTCCATGACAAGTGCTATAAACGCAAACGGAAACATGGTTCTATTTAAAAATCCGATGACACGGGGCAATGTTAAAAAGGGTGATATTAAATTTGTTGTGTTAAAAAAGCAATAAACTAAAATTCGCTAAATTATATGCACGTAGTGTTAAAGCCGAGTCCCACACTCACGCATAAATATAGGGTCACTCTACCAAACAAGAAGACGTTCGATATAGGGTCTCCCGAGTCTCCAGACTACACAGACCATAGAGATCCAGGTATGATGCGTGCGCATCTTCTTGAAAAAGGTGCGCAAATACCAAGAGAACTACGACTAGAAACGGATCCTTATGAAATACACAGGGGTATGCTCTACGCGGTTACCAGCACGGAAGAAAATTGGGAAGATCCCTTTCGTGCGGGGTACTGGGAAAGATGGCTTCTTTGGAGTTACCCAAATGTAAACCAAGCACAGTTATGGATGGCGATGCAAAAAAATATTCTGTTCATGCCCACCGAAGAAGCGATGTGGTTTTTTGACGAACACAAGAAATATTAAAAGGTCTGCGCATTTTCATGAAAATGCCACTCGTATACGCGGAACCAGCGAATAAACATGCTGAGAGAGCTCGCGTGGGTTTTTCACCGAACATTACTGGAATGGTGTGTATGCCATTTCGTCTATCTTCATCTACATCTTTTATATCCGCCGAGTTGGAAACTCCCATGGTTAATAAGGCCATAGACAGTATATCACTATTTATGATATCAACATGACTTATTAAATGTGGAACAACCGTAATTGCACCTGACCACAAGGTTCCGACATACACAGGTTTTAACAGTGGAAACGTTCTCTTGAGTGGTCCATACAATTGAATACAGGATGCCTCTACGAGACCCCATTCAGGTAAATTGAGTGCGCCAAGAATAAAAACGGAGGACGCCAATGTTAAGATGAGTAATTCAGGGCTGTCATCAGTTTTACCATCGATGTATCGATCGGCGCCATATGCCCAACGAGCGCTCGTCATAATCCACAAAAGAGGAAGTGGTTCTAGCGGTGTTCCGGTCGCGAGAGCCAAACCACACATTATAGTTCCAACGCCCAAACCGGTCGACATCTTAAAACCCATTGACATAATATTAATTAAGATTAAACACGTTACTACTGGTGCCCGTCGACCCAAAACCACCATCACCACGTTGCGTCTCTGACATTTCGGTGATTTCACGAACATACGGCGTTTCACACCTTTCCAAGATGAGTTGCGCGATTCTGTCTCCCTTCTTAACCTCAAACGGACCATCACCGAGATTAAAAAGAGCGACCTTAATTTCACCCGTGTAATCCGGGTCAATCACGCCCGCACCCACGTGGATGCCATGCTTCACGGTGAGACCAGATCTCGGTGCAACACGCCCATATACCTTCATTGGCATAACAATTGCGATCCCTGTCCCGACAAGAAGGCGGCCACCATGTGGAATACTACAATCTTCCACACTATATAAATCATATCCAACAGCATGAGCAGAACCCCGAGTTGGAACAATAGCATGTTGAACGAGTCTCTTCACCCGAAGTTCGGAAAACATTATGTCATAAATACGGCTTCAATCTTTATGTCGGTTAAGGAATACATGCGGTAACCTAATAAATGTGGGTTATTCATAATGCGGTCGTGAGAGCTACATCTGAACCAAAAACAGATTACGGTAAACTCAAAAAGAGAATAAATCGTGCGACACTTGGATATGGTGGCGCGCTTACGTCCATGTATTTCATCACACAAGGTGCTGAACATGGAGTTTCTGCGTCTTTGGGTGTGTTGTCTTCATTCATGTACATCTCCCTGTTGGAGAAACACGTCGATAACATTGAAAAATCGCTATTTCAAAAACAGTTATTCGCACCGGTTGGGACCGCTGTATTTGAAGCCATGTGGAATAGCGCGCCTTTCGCGTTTGATTTTGATTACGGGGCTACATTTGTTGGATTTCTCGCGTATAAAGTGGCACTCTTGAGTGTTGTATATGATGAGGTGAAACGAATGTTGGGTTCGCAAGATGAGGAAGAGCAATAAAATGTCAGGGTATATCAAGAATGGCCGATAATCGTGTACGATTATATGGACAAAATGGACCCGGTCTTACTAGGAATTATGCATACAACTCAAGCTCAAACAATAACTCAAACAATAACGGGCGTAGCCGTGAGGCGCGAGAGCTGAATAATTTAATTCATAGGATATATGGTGGTGGTGGACCCCAAAGTCCGGGTAGGAAACCGAAAGCCGTGAATGTTTCGAAGTATCAAAAAATGTTGAATAATCTTGAAAACAAAAACAAAAACAAGAACAATAACTCAAACTCAAACTCAAACTCAAACTCAAACAAAAACGTGGTTTCATGGTTAAATAGTAATATGGCGGAATCTAAAAAGAATAAAATTCCCAAAAATAAGAGGGTCTTCCTCTTAACGGATTTGGCGAAAAATGGTAAGATTAAACAGGTGTGGGATCGTCGATTTCTTAATAAGTTCATTGAATCAGCTGAAACTCTCCCAGTGTCGCGCCGTCGGGAAGTACGAAAAAATAACGATCCGTTCTTCACATCTCCACTGACCCGGAACAAGTTTAGTAAGAATGACATCAGGGCGTATCCACCCACAGACGCGACAAAAAAGATAATAAAGCGAATTATGAATAGAAGGGTTCTCGAAGCCAAAGTCAATACATTAATGAAAATTAAGAATAAAGATTATTTAGCGCGGTCAAACATATTTGAGACGATAAAGCGTGGTATAAGAAAAGGTACTATAACAACTGAGGAACAAATAAAAGACCTTGCTTTGATATACCGAGTTACCGGCAAGGAAATGCTCATGTCTGGACACAAAAAGGATGGCGATTACTATACGGCGTATGTAAATGGAAAGTTCAAACCTCATCACATAAAATTTATGAAAGACGCACCCTTTATTGTTTCACAATTATATGACACCACTCTTAAAGGTCGACTTCCAGCGCGAGCGTTAGTCCCCCTCTATAAATTACCAGAGACGGTGACTACATATTTGTCAAAATTTGATAAATATGAGCGACCATTAAATATGCGCCCAAATAATAGTAATTCAAAAAAGGAAAATCAAAAGAAAATACTTGAAGGGAGGAGGGTCATTAGGCTTGCATTAAAAGAAATAGTCAGAGATGGTAACGCGTCTCACATGAAGTCGCAAATTTTGGGAGTGATAAAAGGATTAACAAATTCCAATTTACGAAATAATCTTAATGATTTCTATGAATGGCACAAGTTAGTGAGGAATGCTAGTTCGTAAGTATTTAGTTATTTGATTCATTACATAATTACTGTTTTATTTAACGACGCGTCGCGGACCGATGTTAAGACGACCCAGGTTCTCATCTCGAGGAATATTGTTGATAGCATTCAATTGCCACATCAATCTGTCGATCGATAACTCCCGGATTTCACCGGTCGCGATGTATTCATCAATCTTGTTTGCGATACCTTTGCCGACACCTGGTACTTTTCGGGGTCCTTGTGAAATCTCGGTACCATTCGTGACTTCAAACGTAAGTTTGCGAATAGCATCGGCGGCCTTTTCGTAAGCTTCACTCTTGTGATCGTTTTCCTGTACTTGTGCGAGTAATTCCAGTTTATCAGCGATGTTGTCATTCGTAACGAATGTACAAGAGTTTCCAGTTTCAAGAAATTTGTCTATCTTTTGAATGATACCCTTTCCAATACCATTCACATGAGAGATTTGTTCACCACTGGTTATCTTTGCGGGCCACCCGTGAATCATGTTAGCGGCGTGTCGAAACGCGTGTTTCTTGTATTTGTTTTCTTCTCGATCGGCGAGTTCATCAAAAGCCTTCACCAGGTCAGAGTTGTAACAGACAAAGAAGTCGTCATCATCATCTTCGTATTCAGAATCATATTCGGAGTCGGTCTCGGAGTCAGAGTCAGACAATGGCGTGTATTCATCGGGTTCATACTCAGAATCAGAATCAGATTCATAAGGTTCGCCGCCAGTTATTTGCGCCATTGTACTGCTGTCTGAGTCAGATACGACAGATTCATCGTCGCTCACTTGAGCGTAGTGGAGCATGCTTTCGTACTCAAGAATAGCCTTTTCTTCTTCGCATCGTTGAAGAAGCTTTTTGAGAGCGGCGTTGTCCTTTTCAAGGTTGGAAATGTAGGTAGCGATGGATTCAGCGTTCATCTTTGATTGAGTCAATTGATTATTCAGGGTGGTCAACATGACTTAGGTACTTTTTTTGTGTGTGTATTTTAAGATGTCAGTGAAGGCAAGATGTACCTCAAATGGAGAGTCACTCTATTACAATCTAAATGAAATAGGAGACATCACAGAGGGTAAGAAAATTACCAGCTTTGAATCCAAAATGCTCATAGACGTTATAAATGAAATAGAAGGTAGATGTATATCTATACACAGACAATGCAAATCACAATATCCACTCATAACACCTGAAAATTCCAAATATTGGTTAACTTCTATAGATCAAGAAAACAGGATATCACTCGCACACACGATAGAAAAGTCAAACATACCCGTACTTTATAACACACCGAGAATGTGCGATCCGGGTGTCACTATATCCAAAAATTGGAGTCTTCGTAATTACATAGAAAGTCGCCTTTACCTGTTTAACCGGGTTTATAACAGGGGTCAATCTATAAATAAAAGAAAACGAGATTTGTGTTACCCGAGCGTAGTTTTCGATTTTAGACCATTCGTGTACGCCATGACAATGGAAGGAAAAACTATATACGTGTCTCAATACATAGTTCCAACGTCAAAAACTAAACTTGGTTACGTACCAATCAGTTCAATAACTCCTAATCAGCCCTCCACAAAATCAAAATCAACGCTTGATATATTTAAGACCATGGTTTTAAACGTTGCCTCGAGTAAAGCAAATGCAGGTATAGCGGGTAACAATTACAACGTTAAAATGAACTCCGGAAACATGGAAGCGTTCATCAAATTTATAAGAGAGTACGATGGAGTTGAGTTTGTCGGTAACTCAAATTCAAATAGTTCATTTTTTCCAAAACAAAACACAACTGGTATACCAACCATACCCCTCACAGATGATATAATAAGAGTATTCTATTTTGATTTATACCATGATAAAGTAACAAAGGGTACAACATTCAAATATTTTAAACAGTTATTTACCAAAGAATTTTTAAGCTTTAACAAATCTGTCACATTTAATATACATGTGGGAGCAGCGAAAGCGGCCAAGTCGTTTTCAAAATACAGAAGCATACTTTCCAAGAAAAATGAAGTGAAAACGGCGTTCAGGGGGCGTGGCAATAAAAGAAAGGAAGTAGAGATCCCACAATATCCAGCCATGTTCAAGACTATAGGAGACTTGTCACAGTTCATATACGCGGGTAAATATAACACGATAGTGGCGAGTGGTGATAGAATGGGTATAGCTACGGGTTTATATGTAAACGCAAAGATGAACGTGGCTGTCAAGACGATGATAGAAGATGGTATAACGGGGTTTGTTGTATACACGAGTAAGAATAATGTTAAATTCCAATCTAGATCGTCGTGTGTAAACATAAAAGGTAGTGCATGTATGTTAAATAACTCAGTAAAGGTATCAAAAGAACGTTTTGAAGCAGAATCTAAAAAATATATGCCACAGAACATCCGGGAAGGAATAAATAAAATAGAAAAAACCAAACCAAAGCTACCAAGAGGTTTCAAAAGTTTGGCTCAGTTAATAAACAAAAATTCATACAAAGCGCTCACACCAACCACAAAAGCGAACTTGAAAAAGAAACTCATCGAATTTGCTGATTATTTACCGGATGAAGTAGATAGATATATGAACATAATAAGTCCAGAAAACAGGGGTAAACTCGCGGCGGCCACTGGTAGAGGTCTCACTACTAGGACCGGTGTAAAACGTGGTAGAAACAATACACCAAGTCCACCTGGTCAGGTCAAGCGCTCTAAAACTACAGGTAAAGGTGTCACCTGGGCACCAAACGTAAACAGTAAACCGAAGACTGCGAATAATTCGAAGACTGCGAAAACGCCCGGTGCTAAAACGGCCGCGAATTTATTGAATTTGGCTAACAAATCTAAAAGCGCAAGGACTGCGAAGACTGCGAAGACTGCTAAGACACCTGGCGCTAAAACAGTTGCGAGTTTAATGAGAAGTTATAATACTTAAAAAATAAAGTATATACCCATACATGACGTATAAATTCATAGACCTCTTTTGTGGTATTGGTTCGTTTCATTATTCTTTCGACAAATTAGGTTGGAAATGTGTGTTAGCATCCGACATAGATGAAACTGTTCACCCCATCTATGAGAAAAATTATGGTATGAAACCTGTTGGTGATATTTATGATATAGATCCAAATGATATACCAGAATATGACATACTGTGTGGTGGATTTCCATGTCAACCATTTTCAAACGCAGGTAAACACGGTGGTTTTGGCGACAAAAGAGGTGTATTGTTTTTAGAAATTATACGATTAGTGGAGTCGGCTAAACCAAAGATCGCGGTTCTTGAAAACGTATCTGCTTTGAAATCCCACGATAATGGAAAAACGTTTAAAATAATATGCGAGAAAATCGAAGAACAAGGATACACGGTTCATCACAAAGTTTTGAAATGTTCGGATTATGGACTTCCACAGATGAGAAAACGCATATTCATGGTTTGTGTCAGAAATGATATTACACACAACGTGGACATTTTTGACCTAAAGGAGTATGAAAAGGATATGACAATGAAGGAATATCTAGGTAAAAACTTTGAAAAGAAACACGCGTATACGATTCGATGTGGAGGAGCTCGTTCTCCAATCAAGAGTAAACAAAATTGGGATGGGTACATGGTCGATGGAGAAGAATACCGTCTCACGATACAAGATGCTAAAAAATTACAGGGTTTTGATGACGACTTCTACCTAAGTGAAGACAAGAAAGATAAGAAAAACACGTGGAGGTATCTTGGAAATACTATTCCAACCAAATTCACTGAGTTAATGGGCCTTAAAGTTAAGGCTATACTTGATACTCATGAACAAGGCTCTCGAAGAATGGAAACTTGAACAGGTAAATGAAAGAAATGAGCTCATTATTAAGGAGTTACGCAGTAGATTACCTTCGTGTAATCTATTGGATCAAGAACATTTAGAACACTTCAATACGTCTGTGAGTATTTTTCAAAGTATGAAATGTAAAATTGGTAAGAGTTTCGAAACGGCAATAGAGAATCAATTACGTCTAAATGGTGTACCATTTGTTTCGCAAGTGGCCATAGATAAGTGTGGTAAAATAGTAGGCACGGGAACTACCATTAAAAATCATGCGCATACACTCGATATACTAGTTGGTGCCGATTCGATAGAACACATAAAAGGAGAACACATAAGTAACTACGTGGTGATAAGCTGTAAAACCTCGGTTCGTGAACGATGGAACCAAGATGAATGGACTTTTGAGCACAAACCAAAGTTGTACATGTTATGTACTCTTTCGCGTGACTATCCAAATTCGGAAAAATTTCAAGAAGGTCCAACTAGAAAAATCGCCACAGATGACCCAAAACAAAAGGATGACCGAAAATATAAATTGGACTTGGAGGATTTAATCAATGAAGTCGTGGTAAATTACGTAGTAGAAAACGTTTTAATCAAATCCTTATCCGCAGTGTAATACGTCTTTCCTTTCATCACAAAACTATGCACTCTCGCATACGCCCACGCCTGTGGAGAAGCGCCCGGTCGGTGCCCGGTTCTCCACGCGGCG
>MDTG01113150.1_pt1 | contig 10504 bp, 7 predicted proteins | sample 811421 | NCBI WGS metagenome assembly MDTG01 (sample SAMN05326645, study PRJNA326480) | marine metagenome | isolation source: seawater | place: Pacific Ocean: South East | collected 2011
CATCACCAGCTACCACGCTGCGAAGCGCAGTAGACGCTTCTCGTGCTGATTTTACTGCACTTTTTCCCATAATGTGCGGCTCTGCCGCGTACGGTGTGCAATTCTTCTGCAGATTGATTGTATCAATTTTGCGGCCCGACTGCAGTTTGGATGCAGCGGTTCGGCATGCTGCTTGCACCGGGACTGGGGATCGGATAGTTGTCCGTAAGCGTCTGATTTGTATGTGTAAGTTGATTGCGAGATAAAAGCGCCGCCGTCGGCCATGCTGCAGGTGGTTGGTTTCGTTGAGCAATATGCGACGGCACCCGGAGCTGCCGTGCGGCGGTCTTCGGAAAATCCCGTTTCTTTTCAATCGAAATTGCGACGGCGCTTAGCCGAATAGCACACCAAACAATCACGACATGCCTAAGAATGCTGGTCCGCGCTAGTCCGCAAGGATGTGTGCAGATGCATACCAATCAAACTGTTTCGGGGATCGGCGCAATGGCGTGAGAACGGAAGGCAAAGCGTAGAAACGTCATGTGGCGCAGTTGGCCCGCATCGACCGATAATCGGTCTCGATGGCGGGCCTGACCTGCTCCCCCTCCATGTCCCCAGGTCGGTCCGTCATCACCCTAAAGATGAAAGGACCGACCGGCATGTCGTCAGCAGTCTCGAGAGACCCTCTCAGCAAGGAGACGCATCAAGGAACCATCGAACCTATTGCCATGCGCGTACCCGAAGCCTGCCGCTATCTCGGGATCGGTCGCAGCACGCTCTACGTGCTCATCGGCCAAGGCGAGCTTGAATACATCAAGCTGGGCAGTTCGACGCTGGTGCTGACTGAGAACCTCAAGGAATTGGTCGAGAGCAGGCGCGTTGCGCGCGATCAGGCCGACAGCTCACAGTCATGAATACGCACCCTGATCTCGCTCACGCGATCATCCTGGCCGCGCTCGCCAAAGCCCCGGATGGCACGAAGCGCAGACTCGTCTCGAAAGTGACAGAGCGTCGCGAGCAAGCCGAAGACGTCATCGCCGCCAGCATCGTTGTCGCCTTGGCTCAGCGCTCATAGGGCACCGCTCGTTCGGACCGTCGGAGTGCCCGCGATCCCTCGGCTAGAGGTCGGGTTGGGAGCGCGATCGCCCGCCTTGCTGCACGGCACAAATTGTCATGCTGCAGTGCCCTTGCCGATAGATCGTCAGTCGGTCGGATGGTAAGGGAGGAGTTGCCGTTGAGAATAGTTTGCGTAAAGCTTGATCGGACTACGAGGGTTCACGTACCGTCCGATCGAGCGAGGCTTTCAAAGCATCATGAACAACTTTAACTCAGAGCATTCCGAGCTGCTGATTACGCTGACCTCCGACATCGTCGCCGCGCATGTAGGCCACAACAAGGTGGCTGTTTCCGATGTCTCGGCGCTGATCGGCAATGTGCATGGCGCTTTGTCCGGCCTCGGCTCACAGACGACAGAGGAGCCGCGTCCCGATCCGGTCGTCTCGATCCGGGCATCGGTGAAGAAGGATCACATCGTCTGCCTCGACTGCGGCAAAAAGATGAAGATGCTCAAGCGGCACCTGATGACAGATCATGGTATGACCGTTGAGGAGTACCGCGCCAGGTGGGATCTTCCGGTAGATTACCCCATGGTCGCTCCCGACTATGCCGAGAAGCGCCGAGCGCTGGCAAAGAAGATCGGGCTGGGCCGAAAGCCAGGACAAAAGCGCGGGCGACAGAAGAAAACGGCGTGAGCGAACGCATAGCTCACTCGCCGTGGTCGGTGTCGGCTTTGCGCCCCAAAGGCGGACATTTGACGCCTCTCCAGAGTCGCCCCAGAGCAGACATTGTCGCTGTATTCTTCGAACACAGGTTCATGGATTCGTAAAAATTGCGTCCACGAAGTCGTAATCGCTAACAGATGACTGGGCCGAGACCTCGTCCGATTAGGTCCCGATTGGGGGTCACAATTTGCTACCGTCACTTCTCCATTGCGATGCAAGCTCAGGTTTTGACGAGTGCGGTTTGAGTGTGCGCCACCTCGAAGTGACTGGCGGAGGCAAACAGCCTTCTCGCTCGACTTGCACTCGTCCCGCTTCTGTAAGTTCGACCCGTTGACCCTCAGCCCATCGAAAAGCCCGTGCATGCTTCATTTCCTGCTGCCAACCATCACGCCAGAAGCGCGTCGTAGCCATCGTTTTCCCATCTGGATTGATGAAAGTGAACGGGTCTTCCTCCGAAAGTTGCCAGCCTAATGCGTGGGCTAGCAAGGGATCGAATATGAGCACATCCGAGCGGTTTCCTACGAGCGAAGTGCGCAAACTCACGATACCGGCCGCTTCACCTTCGCGCTCTGAGTCCACCATGATTCCCCCGGCTGCCCAGAACGCAGTTGGCAGCCTCCCGACTGCCCGATCCAGGTTCTCGAGCACGCCGTCCTCGATCCCGCGCGTTACCAGCATTTCCTCAGTGTAGAGCGAATTTGACCTATACATTACTAGGCGCGCCCATTCGCCCACAACCGCGGGCGAGACGCAATGCCGCCTTAGATCCTCGGCCTCGATCCATTCGTTTCCATCCGTACTCCACGTATCTTCCGGAAAGGCTGGCCAGTCGATATCGATTGGACGAGACAATTGGGGGACAAGGGGTGGAAGCACGGGCGCCCCCGTCAACCGATGAAGAAGAATGTCCACTTCGCTTTCGGAGAGCCGTGATGCACGCCAGAGTTCACCTACAACAACATGTAAGGCTCGCAAGCACGCGGCAATATGAGGGCGCACAAAAGGAAGCAGCAAACCAAGAGGAGAAAGGCTATTTTCAAGCTGCTTCGTCGCCTTCGCTCCGTATTTTTCAACTCCCCCCCATTGATTGATTAGCTGCGCGACGCGACGCCGGAGAGTGCTGACAGGCACTTCGGAATACCGGGAGAGTGCCTCCAACCATTGGTTGAATCCTTCGGTCCACGCGGCAGGATCGTCGATAACAGGGCCCAGCGATTCTTCGTCGCGTAGGGATCGACCTGAAGTCTCATCCAGAGGTGGAAGTTCGAGAGAATAAAGAGGCGGGAGATCAGCTGCTTTCATGTGTGCGTCGACGCCCCAAATGCCGGCCAATATCTCACCGATTGCCGCGACGCAGGCATCCTCGTGCGCAGTGAGCTTGCCTAATTCATGACGAAACTTCGTCGCGACCGCTTGATTGTCACGGGCTTCAAACAGGAGGCGGGCGCCGAGTTGCACTGCATGACCTTCACCTTCAAGCAAACGGCTGCATGTCCTGCAGAAAAGTTCGGGTGCGCCAGCCCTGACCAGTTCGAGAAGCCCATTGGTCGCTTGCTCGCACGGATCCGATACGCCGAACGTTACTGCCTCCAGAAAGAGGCGAGTCAGTAGGTCGATGTCGTCATGCGCTACGTCGTCATTGCGCGGGACGGGCTCAACCTTCTGATAATCGCGATAGCCGTCGACCTGCTCCGCGAGGCGGTCCCACAATGCTGGCCAATCAATGTCATTGTACAGCACCGGGTATATCTCATCGATGCTGGATAACGCCGAGCCGGTGCCATAGCCCCCTTCAGAGAGGTCGCGAACAAAATCATCTAGCGCGCGTTTGTGAGCGTCAGCAAAACCCAAGACGTGCCGCGCCTTATGATATACTAGCGTGTCTCGACTGGCCCAACCACCCCAACCGTCCCTTTCTGGCCTCTCAGGTAGTAACAAAGTCTCGGCGTAGTCGACTTCGCCAGCCGCGATTGCTGCCCTAGCCAACGCCTCCTTAATCGGCCGGTCACGTACAAGCTCTGGGTTGCGCAAAGCAAAGGCATGAACCTCGGGCCAAGGTCGCTCATGGATAATGCGCCCTATGCGTTTCCCCAGCGTGCCATTTACGAAATCGCCGTAGTAAACGCTCGTTTGTGCCTCTCGACGCTGTCGGTCGAGCACCACGGCTTGTTCCACATCTTCAAAGGATTGCAGCTGGAAGTAGTCAGGCAAAACTTTCTCATCCGACGAATATCCAGTGTCAAATGCAGGCTCAGCGTTCCATCTATCGACTGCCGCTGAAACGAGCGGCGAAATAGGACCGCAATCAGCCAGCGCGTCACGGAATGCGCGAAGGAGCCTTGGCCGAAGTTCGGATCTGGCATCGCGTTCAATGCCAGCAACAATAATGCGTTCGACTTCGGGGAGCTGCGCCTCGGGCGTCGCAGAAACCAGCTCCCGAAGATATTCGCCAGTTCGTGTTACGCTGTTGTAGACCTCATCATAATAGGGAAGGCAAAGGGCGGTCCAGGTAATCACGATTGGAACCAATAGGTCTGGTCTCCTCCGCATTATCCCCCTAGCGACCGCATCCACGAGCGCATCCCAGCGCCAAACACCCGTTGCCTTCGCCCATTCTAAGGCATCCCACGCCTCTTCCTGTCCACTGGCAATCGCCTCCACCAAAACAGTCTTGGAAATGCGCCACGCTTGGTCGTGCGCGTCGCTGTCGTCCACGCCCGCCACTAGGCGCAACATCATGAATGACCGTTCCGCTGCTTGCGCCGGATCCATGCGATTGGCCAATTCAAGCAAGTCTGCCCAAAGAAGATACTGCCCGTCCTTCTTGGCCGCCGCATAACTGCCCAAGGACATCTTCCGCATTTCATATAGCAATTCGCGCGCTCGCTCTTGGAGACCGATTTTCCCGAACGCGATCGCAAGTTCCGCGAGTCCGTCGATAGCTTCCTGCGGCGAGCGCGCTCCGTCGACTTCTCGACGTGAACTTTCAAGCCGCGCTACTGCCGCTGCAGCATCGCCATCAAAATTGAATATGGTTTCAGTGAATTTGCGGACAATCGGCAATGATCCCCTGAATGTACAAACCGACAGTTTAAGGCACGCCTCGAAATTGCTGGCGAAGTCAGGCGCAGCGTCCGGGCTAAGCCGTACGATCTCACAGATCGCGTCAAAGAGCGGTTGGTCCGCTTTGCGAACATGGTAGTCCAAGAGAACATCATCACGCCGGTCAGCAACCGCCCCCGCAATAAACTCCAGAGACGATTTGATCTGCGCTGATAAACCCGTCGTTGCATCAGCGGCGTCTTGCCGCAGTTTGCCAATCAGGGTGCCCAACCGCACCGCATGGTTTTGGATTGCCTTGAAGAGGTGCTCTTTTGGCAGAGCTGGCTGGGGCGGACTCGCGCCAAGTTGAGCTGCGACGACACAATACCGAATGAGGTAGCGGACCGCGTCGGCTACTTCCTCAGAGCGGTGCTCAAGATTGCATAAATCGGGAATCTTGGCATTTGCAAAGAGACGGGTGGCGAGTTCCCTGTGACGGCATGCGATTGCCAGGTTGGCAGCATGGAGGTGCCAAGAGCCATGCACATCTTCAATGCCTTGGCATTTTTCGTAGTCGCCGAGGCAAGCTAGCGCTTCTTCATGGCGCGACGCCCGAACTTTCGCTCCTGCGCTTTCCGCATAAAGAATGGGGTGCGCTCCAGCCTTGATGATGAACCGGGGGACCACGTCATCGACGCTGCAATTCGGATCATGGCGAAGCATGGCTCTTGCAAGCGCAAAGCGCAGTTCATCAAGATATTGCTGTCGCGTCTGGCCATAGAATGACTGCTTGTCATCATCGCCTTTGATGTCAGGCATTTTGATACGGCGTTCTATCTGCTCGTCATCGAGCAACACCACGGCGAAATCCGCCCATTTGTTCGCGGAGTCTTCACCTCCAGAATGATGGTTGTCATACCAATCCCAAGGATTTTCCCTGTCAAAGATTGCCCGCGCGCGCTCAGGCTGGCCATCTTCAAGCAAAGCCTTGACCACCAGCCATTCATCTCCAACTACATGATTGGCGTCGAGTTGTGCTTCGGCAGAATAAAGGTCACCCGCAGCGATTTGCGCTGCGACAAGTTGCTCCGCCATCTCTAGGGCTTGTTGGCGCCTCCAGACTTCATCCTTTGCGAGCATCAGATCGAAGAGTTGCACGGGTGTCTCGCCAGCATCAAGGCAGGCAAACGCGTCCTCAATGTCATTGCTGACTTCGTAGCTTCTTCGACCATCTATGAATTGGGTCACGAAGTACCTACGGGAAGCGATCGCGGCTGCTTCGGCGTGATCATTAGCCAGATACCGGTAGCGAAATTCGAGCCATCGTTGTGCGCTGGTGGCTGGGGCCGATTTGGCAACTTTTGCGAGCCGGCGATATATCGCAATGACAGTGAAATCCGGGTCGGGGGCCCCATAAAGCGTTATGGTCTTCTGGCGTAGGAACAGACGAAAGCTGTTATGGAAGATCAGCCAACCACGGTTGTAATGATCGATCAGATGGTGTGCTAATTTGAAGGAGTTGTCGACGGCTGAACTAGACAGACAAGCCGCTAGCAACTCCGGTTCTATTCGCCCTTCGACGAAGCTTAGCGTGACAAGAACCTTCGCTACCTCGCGATCTGCTCCCTCAGCTTCGCGCCAGGCAGCCTGATAAACCTTCTCCAGGTCACCGTCGAACTCGAAGCCCCCATCGAGCAGAACTCTTCGTTCTTCCGCATCGGCAACGAGCAGTTTTCCTAGCAGATACTGCGTAACCAGCGGATGGCCTAAACTGACTGAAAACACCTCTGCTGAGTTAATCTCGCTGGCGAGTCCGATCGAAGTGACCATCTCGCTGACGGCGGCCTCGGTGAGGGGAGCAATCTCAATCTTTCGTCCGGGAAGTGAGGCTTGTTCTCTCACTTCGCGAGGAATGTCCTCCAAATCAATTCGCTGACTTCCCAGAACGAAGACGACGCCTTCCGGGATACTCGCTGGGAGTGGTAGCGCGCGAAGGAAACTTGCGACTGGCTTCTCTTCTCGAGGCACATGATCCAGACCATCGATTACGATGATGGTTGATTGGCCAATTGTTTCAAATTCTTTACCAGCTTGCAGGAGTAGCCTTTGAAATGTCTCGCGTCGCTGTTCGAGGGTGTCGTCCTTCACTCGGCTTGCTTGAAATCCAGAGCTGATGAGCTGACTGTTAAGGTCTGCCAGAAAATTTGCGTCATTACCTCGCCCCTGACCTTGCGCGGTCCCTGGAACATAGGCGAGATACCGAACGACCTTGCGGTTTGAGCCGGGTTGAACGAAGCGTTCAAGCAGAGTCGATTTTCCGGTTCCCGGAGAACCAAGCAGGCATATGTATCCCGAGCTGTGATTTTTCAGCGCTGCTTCGAGTTCGGCTTCGCTTTGCTCATTACTTTGAACATGTGCTCCAAGCGGGAAACGATGCTCGAAGCGCTGCCGGAACCGATCTGGCCATCCAAGTTCATCGAGTAGTTCTCGACGGGTCCAAGAGGTCCTCCCATCGTCACGCCCCACCAAATCTCCAATTGCTCGGGCAAGCTCCACGATTTGCTCGCGAACCGAGGCATCCAAGGTGTGATTCAGTTCAATTGTCCGAGGGGCGCCCAGTTCGATCTCGAAGCGGTGAAAGAAGCGCTCAAAATCGTGCTCGTCGAGACCTGATCCGCTGACTAGCTCGTCGATGATAGGTTGCCAGACGGAAGCGCGCCAATCTGCCAGTGACCAGTCGGGATACCGATCCTTCTCCAAGAAGAAGTCCTGTGAATCCCGTCCTTTGACGCCAAATCGACCTTTGTCGCTGACCGATGCGATATGCGATGTGACATAACGCACCCTGATGTGCTTCCCAGGATATGCGGCCTCCAACTCTTTGAAGGAGGCGGCACAGTCCGCGATGACGTTCTCCTTGCCCAGAAGCAGTCCACGAACTCCGACCGGCTTTGGCTTGGTCGAGGATTTGTACTGATGCCCAATAACCTGCCCAGCAATCCCTAGAACAAGATCGTCGAACATGCCTGCCCGATCGTCCGCAAGGGCAATAAACGAGAGAGTGCCTTCCAAGATCGCTTGGTAAGCAAGGGTTGCAGACGCGCGGTCTTGGTATCTCAGCCCTTGCCGAGCACTCCGTTCCCCAGACCCTGATGTTTTTTGCCCCATTTCGCTGATCGATGATCCTACTGCATTGCGCCATTCAAAGATGCCCACCGATTGTCCCAACCTCGGTCGGATCTTCTCATGGGATCAGCTTAACAATATTGTGTGGTATTGGGCATTTACAATCCGATCTCAGGAAATTCCCAGTTGATTTAGCGGTGTGATTCATGGCCAGTGAAGCATCGGAGAATACGGAGCATCGAGGTGAATGATCCCTACAAAGCCGCTTCCGACTTCGCTCGTGCATTCGGCGAGGCAGAGTACGCAATGAAGCGCTCTGGCATTCTTCGGCACAACAAGGAATCAGCGCAAGCGGATTGGGACGCGTTTGCTCGTGACCTCGGGCAAGAGTTCTTTTTTGCAATAGTCGAAATGGGCGTCGCCAAGACACTGATTGGCAAACCACCTCGCAGGCTAATGAACGACCTTCAGTGGGCGCCTGAAACTCCTGACCCTCTCACAAACGTGCACGGGTTAATTGTGCAAGGAGTTTGCCGAGTCAGAAACAGCTACCTTCATGGTGAGAAATTCAGGGGAGGCCCTGACGGCCAATGGGCGCGCGACATCGAACTCATTAAGGAGGCACACGCAGTGCTCGACGCGGCCATGGAATGGTGGCTGCAAGCCAAAGATTGACTGCATGGCGATCACCTTGAGGTATGTGGCGATAATCCATTAGGCCGCTACCAGCGTGCAATGCCGGTCAGCAAGGCAGCACAAAAAGGTAATGCCCGGTCTGTCCTAAGTTCGCCCAAAAGCGATCATTGTTGGCAAAAGGTTTCGTTGGCTGGGTCCGGGATTTAACTGCCGCTCTCGACAGCCGTGGCAAACGTTCGCTTCCAGAAAGTGTCGACGTCAGGCTAGAGAGGCTAACGACTTCAAGGGAATGTACATGGCTGACGGCATCGAAATGTTTCGCGACATGAGCCTGGTTGTGACGCCAGGCGCGACAGCCGCATTGCGCAGCGCACTCATCGAAGCCGCGGTGGCGCCGTGGCGCTTCGATGCTGAGCGTGCTAAAGAGATCAAGCGCAACGCGGTAAGTTCTGAAGACGTACTCCTCTTCCGGCACGACGCAAGCGATCAGCTTCCCGCCGCCGGACTGACACTGTGGGGTAGAGATGGTGGCTACTACGTCCCCAATATCGTACCTCTCGAGGTGCGGAGTCTGTCCTACAGCGAATACAATGCCATCCTGACCGACTTCGTGGATCGCGTCGCCCGGCCGGTCTGTGATCGCTTGGGCGTCGAAATCAACCTATCCTCCGGCAGTCAATCGCTCGAGGACTGGACCACAGAAGATGTGGCCACCCGCCTTAGGCGTTTTTCAACCGCAGCGAACAAGTCGACCGGCGCCAGTCACCCAATGGATGAGCGACGCTGGTTCGACTTTATCGTGGCGTCACATCGCTCCGGGAAGGAGATCGACGTCGAGACGCTCGCCCGTTGGCTGCGCGAGGTCGACGGCTGGGACGAAGAAACCGCCTACGATCTCGCCGGAAACTATCAAAACGCGCTCGCGCTGCTCACCTATTACGACGAGCATTGATTCCGATGATCTCGGCCACAGGTCTCGCAAAGTCTTCAGTGCCGGTGGTGTGTTTCGATACGTGCTCGCTGTTAGATATCATGCGTGACCCTTCAAGGGATTCGATGCGCGTGCCCGATCGGATTGCTGGCCTGACGCTGTTGGAGGCCGCCGAGGCTGGGCGGCTCCAGTGCTTCCTTCCCGAACAGGTCGCGACCGAGTTCAAAGAGCATGACGTATCGACCCAGGAGGAGGCAGAACGGGCAATCAATCGGGTGCGGGACCAGGTCAGTCGGATCAATGCGCTTGACGCGGTATATGGCTCTGCAAGGGTCGTCGACCTCGCGCATCTAGACGACCATGTTGGCCGCGCCCGCGGAATTGTTGGTCGCTGGCTGGCACGGCTGCAAACTTATAAGCCGGGAGACGACGCTCCAGCGAAAGCGTTTGCTCGGGTCAATATGGCAACTCCTCCTGCAACGCGCGGTAAGGAATCTTCCAAGGACTGCCTTGTGTATGAGACGGTACTGGAATTGACTTCGGGCCTTCGGAGAGCCGGAACCAAGGAGCCCATCGTGTTCCTTTCGTCTAATATCAACGAGTATCTTCTCGATCGTAAGGGTCTGAAACCAGAAATCGCCGCAGAGTTCGCGCCTCTGGGGCTTGACTATGCGCAGAACATGGGTTTGGCGAAGTACCTTCTGGGCCTTTGACAGGATGGAACGCTCGGCTGCTTTGCAAACGCGCACAGTCCTTGCATCAGTGAATGGCAGCTTCATCCGATCCCGCCGCAAGAACCAGACAGTCGGCAAACGGCCCAAACTCCGTTGCTACAAATGGCAAGCGAACTCGACAATCCGATTGCATACCTTCACCGATCGCACTCCAAGCGGGGCACACGCCAACCCAACCCTTGCACCTTGGAATCGGGAGGGTCACAATGTCGCAATGCAAACGCCAGAACGCGCCACGAAACTCCGATTTGTGCTTCCCCCGCGCTTCCCCGGAG
>MDTG01133371.1_pt1 | contig 10503 bp, 11 predicted proteins | sample 811421 | NCBI WGS metagenome assembly MDTG01 (sample SAMN05326645, study PRJNA326480) | marine metagenome | isolation source: seawater | place: Pacific Ocean: South East | collected 2011
GACTTGAAGAAGCTGCGAGACAAGAAGAAGAATAGCAAGGGATAGATATATATAAAACGTTCTGTGTCTGCCTAGCTACGCGCGTGAGTCATACCCGGCGAGCGCTAGATTTATAGTCTAGCGGTTGTTTGTTCTGTAACCTAGAGCCTGCCTTGTTTTTTATGCTGCAATAATATTGCTGTGCTATGTTTGTGCTACTTTTTGTTGCTGCGATTTATATAAAAGGCATCCCTACCACCCCCAGAAAGTGGGCGCCGATCCTATACGTATATTATACCATGCCAACAGTCTCTAACACTCGCACACTGCGTTACATACCACACAACGCAGTCCAGCAATACGAGCGAACAGGCTGGATAGCGTTGAAGAGAATGCATGGTCATCACGGCGAGTATGCCGTACTGATGGAAAAGAAGAATGCAGATAGTCATACCATACCAGCCAAGGAATTTGCAGGCTGAGTTACATCGTAATCTAGACAATCATAGATGGGGGGTGATCGTATGCCATCGAAGGATGGGTAAGACGGTTATGGCTATCAATCATTTGTTGCGTGCTGCAATTATGTGTCAGCATCCTAATCCCAGGTATGCGTATTTAGCGCCTACATATCGCCAAGCAAAGGCAGTGGCATGGGATTATCTGAAGCAGTTTGCTGGGAATATTCCAGAGGTTAAGTTCCATGAGACTGAGCTGCGCTGTGATTTGCCTAATGGTGCCAGGATAAATTTACTGGGGGCTGAGAACCCTGATAGTTTGAGGGGTATATATTTAGACGGCTGCTTTATGGATGAAGTAGCTGACATGCCGGAGAGTGTATTCCCGGAAGTAATAAGACCGGCACTGTCTGATAGAAAGGGCTGGTGTTTTTTTGTAGGTACACCAAAGGGGCAGAATGCTTTTTATACGCTTTATGAGAATGCCGTTATTAGCGGTGATTGGTATACAGCGGTTCATAGGGCAAGTGATACAGATATATTGGACGGCGGTGAGTTAAACAGCGCCAGAGAGACAATGACTGCTGACCAGTATGCCCAAGAATATGAGTGCAGCTGGGTTGCTAATGTACCGGGTGCTATTTTCGGTAAGGAGTGTCAGGCAGCTTTAGAAGAGGGGCGCATAGGCAGGGTGCCGTATGATAGGGGGTATAAGGTTGAGACATTTTGGGATCTTGGTGTAGGCGATAGCACAGCTATTTGGTTTGTTCAGAGTATCGGCAGGGCTGTTCATGTGATTGATTGTTATGAGTCGAGAGGTGAGGGGCTGCCACATTATTGCAAGATACTATCGCAAAAAGATTATTTATATGGAGCGCATTTTGCGCCGCATGATATTGAAGTTCGAGAGTTGGGAACCGGCAAAAGCAGGCGAGAGATAGCCTGGGATTTAGGATTGAATTTCAGAGTAGTACCAAAACTGCCGCTAGAGGATGGTATACATGCTGCACAAATGGTTTTTTCGCGTTGTTGGTTTGATGCAGAAAAGTGTAAATCAGGCATGGACGCGCTGCGTCAGTATCACCGGGGCTATAATGAAAAGAATAGAGCATTTCGCAATAGCCCTGTTCACGACTGGTCTAGCCATTTTGCGGATGCTTTCCGCTATATGTCGATTGGACTTCGAGAAACTAGGGCGCTGGATAAACCGCAACCAGCGCTAGCGGATATGGATTATAATCCATTTGCAGCATGATTGAATTGCGCATAGCTGACCATAGCGACATTGATGCTATTTTAGAAATAATAGAAGAGGGTAACGCTGAATCACGTTTCTCTGGTGAGTATGATAGCTGGACAGCCAGACATTACCTAAAACATTTTTTAGATATACCAGATGCAGATATTTGCCTAGCTGAGCAAGACGGTGAGCTGCTAGGCGGCGTGATGATGTGTGCTAGCTGGGAATGGTGTAAACAGCCGCTAGGGTATGTGGTTAAGTTTTGGGTACGTAAAGCAGGCAGGCGTACCCAGGCAGCACGTTATTTGATGAAATTTGTAGATGATTTTGCAGCAGAATATAAGTGCAGTGCGGTCTATGCGACAGCAACAGCTGAGCTTGATGCACGCGAACAGAAATTATTCGAGAATTTGTTCCACAAAAATGGGTTTCAAGATGTGGGCGCAACATTAAAAAAAGGGTTTAGTCATGGGAAAATTTAGTCCACCTTCACCGCCGTCACCACCACCACCTCCACCCCCACCACCAGCGCCAGCTATACAACCGGCAGCAACAAAGGCAAGTGATTATACACGCACGCAGCAGGCACAGAAAAAAGGGCAGGCAGCTGCTGTGGTCACCGGTGGGCAGGGTTTATTAACAGAAGCACCAACGCAAAAGCCCCGACTACTTGGGCAAAATAAAATGAGAAGCTAATGGCAGAAACAGATAAACGTGCCGCTGCATTGATGAAACGCCTTTCATCATTGCAAAACCAGCGCAAGAATTGGGAATCGCATTGGCAAGAGGTAGCTGACTATATCGTGCCGCGTAAGGCAGACATTACCAAAAAGCGAACTGGCGGTGATAAACGTACTGAATTGATATTCGATGGCACGGCTATCCATGCAGCTGAGCTAATGGCTTCTAGCCTGCATGGCATGCTGACAAATGCCAGCACGCCCTGGTTTGCCTTACGTTTTGGTGATGATAATTTTGAAACAGACGATATGGCAAAGGAATGGCTGCTTAGCGTTACGGACGTTATGTACCAGGAGCTGCACCGTTCCAACCTACATGAGGCTATCCATGAGCTGTATAGTGACCTGGTGACATTTGGCACAGCTGTTATGTTCATCGACAAAGATGAGAATGACACGCTGCGTTTTTCTACCCGGCATATTGCAGAATGCTATCTAGCAGAAGATGAGTTCGGCAGGGTTGATACCGTTTATCGTGAATTTAAAATGTCAGCACGCGCAGCCGTCAAGCAGTTTGGTGAAGACAATGTCAGTCAGCGCATTGCTAAAACAGCAGAACGTGATCCCTATGACCAAGTAAAAATTGTGCATCTGGTAACGCCCAGAACAGAACGCATAGTAGAGCGCCTGGATGCTATTAATAAACCTGTGGCAAGTATTTATATCGACCCGGAAGACAAAATAATCTTGTCTGAATCTGGGTTTGATGAAATGCCGTATGTGGTACCCAGGTTCCTTAAAGCGTCCTTCGAGCATGGTTATGGAAGATCCCCTGCGATGACAAGTCTTGCAGATGTCAAAATGCTTAATAAGATGTCTGAGACAGTCATCCGTGCAGCACAGCTGCAAATCCATCCGCCATTAATGGTTCCAGACGATGGATTCATATCGCCGGTGCGCACTATTCCAGGTGGTCTTAACTACTATCGTGCTGGCACAAGAGATAGAATAGAGCCTCTTAATATCGGCAGTAATAATCCGCTGGGCAATGATATGCTGGAGCAACGCAGGACACAAATACGCGCAGCGTTCTATGTAGACCAGCTGATCTTAGGTAATGCACCTGGTATGACGGCTACAGAAGTCATACAGCGTACAGAAGAGAAGATGCGTTTGTTAGCGCCAGCTGTAGGCAGGCTGCAAGCAGAGCTGCTTAGTCCTCTCATAGACCGGGTCTATAATATATTAGCACGCAAAAAAGCCTACGCGGCTGCGCCAGAGTTTATGCAAAATAATGAAATAGACATTGAATATGTCAGCCCACTAGCTAAAGCGCAGCGCTCTGGCGATGTACAATCAGCAATGCAGCTATTCCAGTTCCTTGCACCGCTCCAGCAAATTGATCCAAGTGTGGTCGATTACATCGATCTGGATGGGCTGGCTTCGCACATTATTAAGGTCACTAACGTGCCGGAAACAGTCGTTAGAGGTCAGAACGAGGTTGCGCAGTTAAGAGCGCAGCGACAGCAACAGATGCAACAGCAACAGCAAATGGAACAACAAGCAATGGCAGCTGAAGCAGCTGGTAATGCGGCACCAGCTCTGAGAGCTGTCGATCAAACATCAGATGAAACACAAGCCGCGTTAAGTCAGGCATTAGGTTTATGACACCAGAGGAACTGAAAACAGCATATCAACAAACATTCAAAAGCAAACAAGGAGAAATAGTTTTAAACGATCTAGCACAACGCTTACATTTTTTTACAACAACATGGAGTGAGAAAATAGAAGAGCTAACCTATAAAGAGGGTCAGCGCAGCGTGCTTTTATGGATTAACAGACAGGTGCAGGACACACCGGCACCAACACAAGAAACCGCAACAACAGAAGAGGAATAATAAATGTCAGAAGATCAGGTAGCGGAAGCTCCGGTAGTAGATGCCGGGCAGGCAACGTCTGATGCGATTGCAGCATTTAATTTTAGAGATCACATTGACGAAACAATAAGGGATGACCCCAGCTTAGCCACTTATAAAGATTTAAACGGCATGGCAAAGTCGCTAATCAACGCGCAAAAAATGATAGGCGCGGATAAAATTGCAATACCAGGTGCGCATAGCACTGATGAAGAGCGAGAACAGGTATATATAAAATTAGGCAGACCAGACGATGCTGCCGGCTATGAGCTGCAAACAAACGATATCATGCAAGAGAATGATATAGAATGGTTGCAAGATGTAGCGCTCGAAATCGGACTGAACAAAACACAAGCAACAGCCCTGCTTGATAAATATACAGACTTAATTGGAACTGTGAACCAATCAAGCCAGGAAGATTTGCAGACACTAAGCACGCAGCGCTTTGAGGAATTATCAAAAGAGTTAGGCGGTAATAATGTTGCCACTGAAAAACTCACAGCAGCTGATGAAGTAGTCAACCAGTTTGCCGGTGAGAGTGCAGAGGAAGTAAAAGACATTGTTTTGCAAGACGGCACGGTATTAGGTGACCATCCATTATTCTGCAAGATGATGATTAACACAGCAGATTTTCTAGCAGAAAAACTAGGTGAGGATAAGTTTACCGGGCGCGATAATGAAATTGGTATGAACATACAAGACGTTCAAGACGAGATTTCAAAACGCACTGCGCTTGGCACGCCATACTGGGAAAAACATCACCCAGATCATAATCGAGAGGTACAACGCGTTCTAGAATTGCGTGGTATGCTCGAATAGAATCTGTGGATAAGCATCTGCCCCACAGCGCTAGCATTAGAGTAATGCCGAATAGCTAACGTAAATAGCAGCATGGTCTTGTGCGAACAAGATAGCCAAGCGCAACAAAATTAATCTTAAACTAAAACAAGGAGAAACGTGATGTCTTTTGAAATCACAACCAGCTTTGTTAATCAGTTTTCGTCTAATGTGCAAATGCTATCACAACAGCAAGGCAGTCTGTTTCGTAATGCAGTTGACTCAGAAACGATAACTGGTGAGAAGGCTTTTTTCGATCAAATAGGCTCTGTTGCTGCAAGCGAGAGAGAGGACAGGCATACTGATACACCCATTATGGATGTACCGCATGCCAGGCGTATGGTATCCATGAAAGATTACCATCATAATAGTTTGATAGATGACCAGGACAAACTGCGTACATTAATAGATCCAACAAGCTCCTATGCAAAGGCAGCCGCCAATGCAATGGGTCGTAAGATGGATGATATTATTATTAAATCACTATTAGGCAATGCTCTTACTGGTAAAACAGGCAGCAGCACTGTTGGTCTTCCATCTACGCAAAAAATTGCCCATGGTTCAACTGGATTAACAATTGCTAAACTAGTTGAAGCAAAGCAAAAATTAGATGAGCAATCTGTTGATCCATCTATCCGGCGTTACATTGCTGTATCACCAAAACAAATATCTGACCTGTTGAATAATACAACTGTCACCAGTTCGGATTTCAATACGGTTCGTAGCTTGGCTACCGGCTCGCTAACTTCGTTTGTCGGCTTCGATTTCATCGTGAGTAATCGTCTGACTACGGATTCTAACAGTAATCGTCAGGTTATTGCTTGGGCTGAAGATGGCTGCATGCTGGCAGTTGGTAAGGATGTAACAGCGCGAATTGATGAGCGTCCTGATAAATCATACGCAACGCAAGTATACTACTGCGCTTCTTTCGGGGCTACCCGAATGGAAGAAGTAAAAGTAGTTGAAATTGCATGTACAGAATAGAAAGGAGTATAAAAAATGGCTACAGTTTATTCAGTACAACGCACTAATACGCGTGCAATTCCTATTGTAAAAAATAAACCAAATGAAATGTCCGGCAGACTACGTGTCGCACATGGTGTGTATGAAGCAAGCTCGCTGGCATCAGGCGATGTTATTGAGATGTTTACACTACCTGACGGCGCAAGATTGCTAGAAGGTTCATTGGCACATGATGCAATGGGTGGATCAACAACATTATCTGTTGGTTACGCAGCACATAACAATGCAGCTGGTACAGCTGTAAGTGCATCAGCCGCTGCCTATAAAGCAGCAGCTGCATCTACATCTGCGCAGAAAGTCGATATCTTAGCTACCCTAGCGTTGGGTTCTGGCACAGAAATCGATGCTGATGCAGACGGTGTTATAGTAACAACGACAATGGGCGGTGCGGCAGGCACTGGAACCATTGAGGTTACTATAAAATATGTTCTCGACTAATAAGCAGGGCAGCTTCGGCTGCCCTTCTTTTTTTATGGAGTAATTATGACAGCAGCAGTTGACCTAGCAAATAGTGCCTTAAACACGCTGGGCGCTACCAATATCACCTCACTTACAGAAGATACCAAGACAGCGCGTATTGTTAACCAGCGCTATCCGTTTGTGCGTGATGCTGTGTTTCGAGCGCATCCCTGGAATTGTCTGGTTACTAGGGTTGCCCTTACAGCAGATTCCGCAACGCCTGTTTTTGGATATACCAAGCAATATAGTTTGCCTAATGATCCATTTTGTTTGCGTGTTCTGCGTCTAGAAGAAATGGACACAGTGTATCGCATTGAAGGGCGCAAGCTGCTTATCAATGCTGATACGGTAAAAATAGCCTACGTGGGTCGTGTGCTAGATGTAAATCAATATGACACATTATTAATGGAAACAATTGTGGCACGGCTTGCAGCAGAGGTTTGTTTTAATCTTACGAACAGTAATACATTAACAAGCCAGATGAATCAGCTTTATGAGCAGAAACTATCTGAAGCCAGGTTTGTTGATGCAACAGAAGGAACACCACCAAACCTAACAAACCAAGACTACCGCACATATAACGAATCTGATCTGTTTATCGCTTCGAGGTTTTAGATGGCTAAAATTACAGCAGCCAAACAAAACTTTACCGCTGGAGAGCTGTCTCCTCGCCTTTTCGGGCGCACTGACTTAGGGCGGTATGATAATGGCGCTAGTACTATAGAAAACTTTCTGATACAGCCACACGGCGGTCTAACGCGCCGTCCAGGCACGCGGTTTATTAGAGAGATAAAAGACAGCACAAAAGTTGGCAGGCTGATACCGTTTCAGTTTAATGTGTTGCAAGCCTATATTTTGGAATTTGGTGAGTATTGTATTCGCGTCTATAAAGATGGTGGCATAATTGTAGATGATAGCAGCAACCCAATAGAAATTGTACATCCCTACGCAGAGGCTGATTTACCAAATATCAAATTTGCTCAGACTGCTGATGTTATGTATCTTGTGCATCCTGACTATGCACCTCGCAAACTTACAAGAACTGGTCATACGCAATGGACTCTTGTAGAAGTAGATTTGTTGCGCGGCGCTATGGGCGATACAAATTTAACAGAAACCACAATTACAGCTAGCGATAGAACAGGCACTGTAACACTTACAGCTAGTGCAGATATATTCACGCATTCTGATTTAGGCAGGCTTGTCAAAGTGCATGAGGGTTTTGCAAAAATATCTGAAGTGCATACAGAAATGATACTTACATCTGTGAGCGGTTCTATTGCGGCAGGCAATACGATAACAGGGGGAACGAGTAGTAAAACAGCAATATGCGTTACGGCAGCTGGTTCTAATATCCAAACATTTAATGGCAATTCTGATAATTCAAATATAGGCAGCACCGGAATTAGCGTTGATGTTACAACAAATGCAGCTAATTACACTAATTTGGGAACTAGTAGCGCTGGTGTTTCCGGCACATTCCCGGCTGGTACAACGCATGTTAGTACTAATGCAAACAGTTTAAATGGCATTACATTTAATAATGGTAGTAACGGTGCTTTTAATAATTCTTTCCACGCCGGCTATGGTAAATATTCTGCTTCATGGATTTTTGGTGGGGGGTCGTTTCAAAAGACAGCTTCAGGGGTCTTAACTTTCTGGCGTTTCAATGCTGCAACACATAATCTTGTCTTTACAAACACCACAAGCGGAAGCCTAACTGCTACAATAAACGGTTCTAGTCAGACTATAGCAGCTGGCGCAACTTACACAAGAAATAATCAAAGCTCCAATAACTGGACGTTAGTATTTAATTTCCCAACATCAAACAATTTGATTGTAAAAAATTTAAGCGGTTTATTTACAGTCGGTGAAACGATTACTAATGGTAGCGGTGGTTCTGCCACAGTGAGTGCTATTACATATAATAATCATCCGCGTAGTGTTTCAGCTATTGTACAACCATTAGCCAATGGCGTAGCAGAGTTAGCGCCATTTTATCAAGGTGACACTATCAGTTTTCACGAGGGAGATGTTGATACTACCGGATTAGAACATAATGACCGCCTAGAGGATTCTGCTGGAAACTTTGTTGTTGAAGGCTTTAAAGTTGGGCAGCTTATAAAAATTACTGGCACGACAAGCAATAACTTTACTGGGCTTCTTATTGTCGCTGTAACAGATAATGTTATTACACTGGCACCAGCAGAGGATCTAGCTACAGAAGGAGCTGCATCCGGTCATACAATTCAAGGTGAACTTAACGCAGACACTAATTGGCAGCTGGGTGCATTCTCTCAAACAACAGGATATCCAACAACAGTTGCTTTTTATGAACAAAGGTTGGTGCTGGGCGGCACGGCTACACAGCCGCAAACGGTATTTTTTAGCCAGAGCGGCGATTTCGAGAATTTTGAGCGTGGCACAGACAGTGATGACGGACTTGTTTATACGATTGGATCAAACGAAGTAAACGTCATTCGTTATATGTCAAGCAGCAGGCAGCTGCTTGTCGGTACATCTGGGGGTGAGTTTGTCGTGCGTGCTTCTGGTTTTGATGAACCGTTAAACCCCACTAATACGCAGATTAAGCTGCAAACGACTTACGGTTCAGCTGATGTACAGCCGCTGCAAGTTGGTCAAGCTGTGCTGTTTCTACAACGTGCTGAACGTAAACTGCGTGAATTAGTATTTAGTAGTGATGCTGATAGCTATGTTGCGCCTGATTTGACGATACTTGCTGAGCATGTCACAGAAACTGGCATTAAAGAAATGGCGTATCAACAAGAGCCAGATTCAGTTGCCTGGTGCGTTTTAAATGATGGCACCTTGGCTTGTATGACTTATCGAAGAGAAGAGCAAGTTATAGCCTGGCATAGGCATAGTTTAGGCGGTACAGCTGTAGCAGTCGAGTCTGTTGCAACGATACCTGGGCTTCAAGAAGATGAGGTGTATTTTATTGTAAAGCGCACGATTAACGGCGCTACAAAACGGTATGTTGAGTATCTGAAGAATTTTGATTTTGGCACAGATGTAAAGGATAGTTTTTTTGTCGATTGCGGTCTTACATATAATGGCAGCGCTGCCAACACAATATCCGGGCTTGCTCACCTCGAGGGTCAAACGGTCAATGTCTTGGCTGATGGTTCCACGCATGCGCAGAAAACGGTTTCCAGCGGTGCAATTTCGCTAGATGTAAGTGCGAGTAAAGTACATGTCGGATTGCCATATACAAGTAGTATTAAGACATTGCGTATTGACGAAGGCAGCAGACTAGGTTCTGCCCAGGGTAAATTAAAAAGAATATCAGAGATAACAGTTTTGCTATATCGATCTGTAGGTTTGAAAGTTGGAACAACAGACAGCGATTTACAAGAAATCAGCTTCATTGATATCGGCTCATCACTCTCGACACCGATACCATTATTCACCGGGCAAAAGACAATTGAGTTTGTTGGCGGCTACGATATTGATGCTCAAATATTAATTAAACAAGACCAACCTTTGCCAATGTCGTTATTGGCAATATTCCAAACTTTAACAGTAAATGATGTGTGAGAAATGTGGCAATTTGCATTAGGAGCCGGTATATCGCTACTAGCTGGCAATCAGGCAGCTGGGGCAGCTGCTGCGGCTGGGCGATATAATAAGGCAGTAGCAGACCGAAATAAACAGCTATTAGATAGGCAGGCTGAACAGGCAATCTTTCGCACTGGTCAGCAGATAGTTGCCTTTAGAGAAAACTTTTATGACATGCAGGCAGCCAGCGGAGCTGCTTTGCGGTTTAATGGTGTGGTTGCATCGAGTGGCACGGCGTTAGATGTTTTGATGGAAAACGCAGCCCAGGCTGATGCTGAGATTGAAAACATGCGGTATAATGGTGTTGCCGAAGCGCGTGACTTGCGCCAAGA
>MDTG01139846.1_pt1 | contig 10503 bp, 6 predicted proteins | sample 811421 | NCBI WGS metagenome assembly MDTG01 (sample SAMN05326645, study PRJNA326480) | marine metagenome | isolation source: seawater | place: Pacific Ocean: South East | collected 2011
GTAAACCCTTCCATATCGAACTGCATCTCACCTTCTTGGGCGACATCAAATCGAACCATCCGCCCAGATGACAACCTTCCAATCACAGCCACACGTCCGGATTCCTTCACCAATTTTGGTTTCCCGACGATGAAACCTAATTCATTCATGCTGTTGATGAGTGAGGAGACGATGTGCCGTCGCAATTCTTCTTGAACAACAGTTGTATTATCAGCAGCTCGAATTTCTTCTGCCCTTAGTCGCGATTGGTCAATGAATAGTTGAATCTCAGCATCATTCTTGTTTCGTGTTTGACCCACCATATCCTCGACACTTGAGATAAGGATACGGAAATCTTTCAGATTTTCTTCTTTGATTAACTCCACTCGAATTGCCTTCAATTCGATCAAAAATCCCTCAATATGACTCATCCTAAGATTGAGTGACATTTTCTTCTGTTTCATTCGTGATTCAGCCAGTGTTCCAATCTGACTGAACTGTGCCTGAGCTTCAGAGACACGTTTGAGCATATCATCGACATCCCCCTCATCAATCGATTCAGCTTGTTTCAATACTCCAGAAATATCCTCCATCTCTGTTGAAGCCCAAGCGGCTTGCCCAGATTTGACAACATTCGTGATTTCTTCCTCAATCTGACGACAAATCTGTGCGATTTGCAGCCGAACCTTCTGCCGCCTCTCAGCCTCCCGCTTACGTTCTATTTCCAATCGTTGTTTCTCAATTACCCAGGCTGGGACTCTACCTGCAGAACTCATTCTTTAGCCTCCTTCTTCTCAGCCTTTTTTCCGGATTCAATTAATATCTCAAACTGAGAATTTGTCTTGGGTAATTCATCAGCGTCGACTATTGGCATGAGTCCAGCGATTGCTTTGCCTGCAGTAATGATATCTCTTCCTTCTCGCATTTTCTGACTGCATTGTGCTCCAATGAACCCATCTCGCTTTTTGATGACCTGACTCCAAATCTGGTTTTTGGCCATAAGAGATTCGACTGAACCACAGACGGCTTGCACAGCTTTTTCATCTCCAGAATCAATTTGATTCATGGTTCGCCTGAGAGCTAAACTGAACAAATCTTCGACAGTATTCCTGCCAAGAGATTCCAACGATTCGACCTCGATACCTACTAAATCATCCAAATTAATCAAGAAAGATTTCTCCTTGATTGCTCGCTTCCACCTGATTCTCAGGTTTTCAATCGAAATGGCAACTTCCAATGAAGTGGAATTATTCAATTCTTCAACCAGCGTATCAATTGACTTGGGCTTTTCAACACCAGCAAGGAATTTAGCCACTATATCCGATCCAACATCCGCCATCTCCATGGCTGCAAATTTTTCAACAATCTCCTGAACATTGGGCGTGACTTCCAGATTGTCTGGCTTTTGGAGGCCCTCAATCCATCGATCTAGACTATTTTCTACTACGGTGTCAATTAGATCATTGAATTGAGGTTCATGCTCCATTTCTGGTGCTTCATACAATGCAGTAATCAGATTCATAGGTAGACCGTCAAAAATCGCAGGCATCCCATGACGAATGGCGCCGGTCCAAACAGAACCTCGACAAGAACGCCCCTCATCATGTGCTCTTTGAATCATATCTGTACCTTTAGACAAGTAATCTAGAATCTGTTGTTCAGTCAATGTTTGATTCCAATCTTGGCCAGTGGGTTCTTTCCACAAGGCACCGGTTCGTTTAACACCAATTTCCAATAATTCACGCATCAAAGCGATAACACGTAGTGTGTACTCCAAATCAGCCTTCACTTCGACTGTGTGAGAGAATGCATTCCGGTCCTTTCGAACCAAAGTCGAATCTTCATGTAATTTGGAATTAATTATGCCGGCACGCTTCAACCCATCTACCGAAATCCACACAGTTTCAGTTGAGATATCTCTAACTTCAGCCATTTCTTTAATGATATCCTCAAAGTACCTGAGAGCTTCAAATTTAGTTAGGGTGCAATGACCGAAATACGCATCTTCCAGTCTCGCCGCATCTTCCCAAGCGAGTTGCTTTTTCCCACTATTATGTAGTTGCCAAACATTCGCCAACTCACCAGTACCGGTTTCAGAGAGAGATGCATCAAGGATGGTCTGTTGGATATACGGCTCCACGAATCGCCAACCACCTTGTTCTAGACCTTCATCGTCCGATAGTGCCGAAACCAGGCGCTCACATGCGGGGATCATGTCATTGAATAGATCATTCCGTGTGAGAAATAGAGATTCAAACAGAGTGCGCTCAACATCGATACCAGTCCCCTTTGCCAATTCATTGGCGGATCTGAATATTTCCACCACATTTTCAATCTCAGTCACTTCGGCAAGTTCTTCTTCGACCCATTTTGAAAAATCCGACTCACTACGAGTCAGTAAGAAGCAAGATTTCGCATCGATTTCGTTTCTCAGTCTCGTTTCAATTTCAGATACATTCAATTTACCCAATTCTTCTGAATGAACAAGTACTGGTAATTCAATCGAAAGATTGCTATGTCGGCCATTAACAATGGCAATTGCAGGGTGGATTGAACCTTGCTTCGTTGAGATTGAACCTTGGGGCAGAGTTGAACCTCCCAATGGGAGTGAAAATTTCAACGGAGTTTCTTCAGATTCCAATTTCCAATTTTTCCTTTGATGATCCAAATCCACACTCGTTCGATCTTCTAGAAGTCGTTCTAACGAGGCACTCCCATCGACCAATTTTAGCAAATCTTTCGGCCTGTTAAGTACAATCAAACTCTTTGATCCAGATTCGAGCTCATTGATGAGTAATCTGTTGATGTGGACGAGAGGCTTTGCCTTGGGTGCCTGAGTAGTAGTGGAATTTTTCAATGAAGGCATCATCTCCTTGAATTTTGAAAGGATTGTTTCTTCCATTATAGGGTCGGAATTCACGAACTCTTCAATCCACTTCAGACGAACTCCATCCCCTCTGAGATGAACATAGAAGCGTGCTGAATCATCTTCATGGGAAATGGATAGAGTAATGCAAATATCCAGATATTCAATTTGATTAAGGTCATGCTGTGGAGTGAGACTCTGAATAACTACTTCTCCTTCAAGTTCCCCGCCAGCTCTAAGTGCATTATTTACATCACCTTCAGAAGGATTGTCTAGGTACTTTTTCATATTCTCTAGGGGCATCCAATAATTCGCTGTCCTCACCAAATCTTTTGGTTTGAATCCGTGACCTTTTGTCAGCATAACAGTCCCATTGCCCAAAGAACGAGAAAAATCAAAAATTTCTTTTTTGGTTGGTTCCGTAATCGTCCCTTCTGCAAGGTGCTTCTTCCCTCTTGTAGTGAGTTTTGCAGTAAATTTCATCAGACGCTCAAATACCTTTGAGATTCGATCCCTGAATGTCAATCCTCTACTCGATTCAAATTTAGCAATCTTTTGGCGGAGAATCTCTCGTCTCTTTTCCATATTTCTCCGAACAATTCCATGGAATGCATTGGCATTCAGCTTATCCTCTAGCAATCGCAAATATTCCCTTGCTTCTGCGAGCTCTTCTGTATCCCCTAAAGGCCCAATCGATGACTCAATTGCTTCTGCATTTTGTAATGCAAGTAATGTTTCATCAATCAATTCAGGTTCTTTCAGCCCCAATCGTTCAGCAATTTCAGCCGCCGAAACACCGGGGATTTCATTGAATGCCCGTAATGTGTATTTTTCCAATAGTGTCAAATCACGTTTACGGGACAGTTGTGCTTCTACAGCGCATCGTTGCATAGGCCAGGATGCATCCAATACATGAACAGGGGATACCCCTGGTTGACTCCGCGGCGTAATCAGGTCCAATGCTTGACGGGCTTCCTCAGAGCAAATCGCGGCCATCAACCATCCCCCCTTCGCCAATTACATGTTGGATTTGTTTGTACATTGGTTTCTTACTGATTTCGCCATTATCGCGTTCAATTCTGACGTTGTCGACTTTATGCAAAGTGTATCTGTTTCCAAGAATAATCAATAGATTTTGAGCCCGAGAAAATGCAACATTGATTCTCTCCGGTGAACGAACAAAGGAGGTACTTGTACGGGGAATGCCTCCGTCGTTCCAACCTCCCTTTTTGAGAATTTTATTTGGACTCAAAAAGTAATTTGCAACCTTTCGCTCAAATGCTTCCCTCTGATTTTTGTCAATTGTAGGTGAAACCACCATGCTGACGATAATAACTGGCCTCTCCCCTCCTTGGAATCGATCCACAGTATCAGCTCGAATTGTAAGGTTGGGCCAACGTGAACGCATTCTGGCCCAAGAATCGCCCTCATTGGCAATCTCACGGAATGCATTTTTCTGATCGGCGTAAAATGTGATGAATCCAACGGGTAGTCTCGCCTCGTGATCCAGATGCCTCAACATATAGTCGGTAATCCATTCTTCTTCGGGAACTTCTTCTTTCCGTAGTCGGATTTGTTCATCGAAATCCTCGATCAATCGTCGAGCAATTCTCACTTCTCTCTCATTTCGTCTGGATGTTGTGGTCTCTGGGCTATGTTCTGAACAATAATGCCCATTTCGATCAAACGTTGAATCAATCCAGACTAGATGTTGATTGGGAGTAATCAACTCAGTTCCAGGCATTCGTGCAGTGCCTCCTGCATCTCTCTTCACGATAGTAAAGCCGTGTTGTTTCAATTCCTGTTGTTTATCTTCAGAGAGGCCACACGTGAGCTTCCCCTCATAGAATTCATTCGTACAACGCATAATTTGTTCATGCATTCTGTACTGAACTCTTAGTGTGCATTTGAGTGTTGAATCCGCCTCTTTGAAATGTTCAGCAAAGAGTGCTGAAGTGACCATTTTTTGGTATTTTTCAAATCGATCATCATGTTCTACCATTTCCCCAGCAGATACTTCCTCCATCGATCTAGGTCGTTTGAATGTCGGCGGTAATTGTCTATGATCTCCCACTAGTATCGCCTTTCGACCGAGTAGAAGTGGAAGAAGAATTTCAGGGGGGGTTGCCTTACTTATTTCATCGATAATGACAAAATCGTAAGGATTCTGAATGTGTTCCTTGAACCAAGCATACCTACCAGAATATGATGTTGTGACCCCTTCGACATTTACCATTCTGTGGTACATCTCTTCCAAGTCACGGAGCGTTGTATCCTTCGGATTTTCAAGGTCTTTCAACCAATCAGCCCTAATCTCCCTCCATTTGTCGTCGGCATCAATCTCATCTTTTCGTTCTGACAACCACCGTCCAGCAGATTCGATGAGTGCATCCGGGTCGGACCCTGCAATATCTAGGTCTTCATCTGATACAATTTCTGATGGCATTTCATCTAGCAATTGGTGCCATCTATTCTGGGCATCGTCCATTCGTCTTCGTGGAGCCTTTTTCTTCTCTTCGGAAATCTTCAATTCATCCTGAACCTGTGTTACTAATCCTTCAGTATCAGAGAGCTCTTTTTGCAACGCATCCTTTTGAGAGGCGATGTTAAACGTAATTTGCTGTCTTAGTTGACTCACTTCAGTTTCCAAAGAAGTTACATTTTCACTCAATGATTGGATTCGATTATGAATGATTCCCATTTCATCATTGACGATATCTTCGAAGTTATCTGGCATTTTTAGAGAGCGACCCAACTCCGCGAGCGGAGCATATTCATCTGAATTCAGTAATCGGCTCAGATCTCGAGTCCATCGTGCCCAATCTCCTGAATCGAGTTGCTGCTCTTCCATCATTCGTTCAAGTTCTAATTTCAGTTCCGCCGCACGAACATAGTCCTCAGAGGCCGCAGATGCCTTCATTTCTTCTTGCAATCTCAATAGGGCAGGATCCAATGTTCCACCTGTGGGCCGTTTATTCAAATGCGTTAGTAATTCACTGAGATTTCGCAACTCAAGTTGTTGTTCATTCATCATGGACAACTTGTGAATTTCGCTTACATCCATTCCAAGAACTGATGCCATTCCTCCATCGATCGATTCCGGTCGCCCATCTTGATTGAGAATATCTGCCTGGTGAAGTAAATCGATTTGGCGTTGAATGGTTGCCAAGCGTTGTTCTACACCTTGCGATCTCTCCAACAAATGATCGCGATCAGCATTCAGTTCGTTCAATCGATTTTGTTGAATTCTCCATTCACTTTTGACTTGTGGCAATTCAAGGTTGCATGCTTGAATTGCATCCCTGCCCCTCCGAAGTGTCTCAGATTTATTGTGAACAGTTTCGCAATGTCGATGAATAGAGGGGACAAAGAATTCTCGAATCACATTCGATTCCAAGAATTTCTCAGCTTCAGGATCAACTTCTGCACTGGCTGAATATCTACGAATCGGTCTTACATTTGGTGTTCTGGCGAGCCTACTGAGAGCATTGTCAACGGCCAAATTTGATTGACTGGCCAATAGTACTCTCTGCCCATTTTCGGTGGCTTGATTGATGATCTCGGCAATAACAGTCGTTTTTCCAGTACCCGGCGGGCCTTGAATAAGGAAAACATCTGGGGCGTTGAGTGCTGCCCGAACGGCCCATTCTTGTTCTTCATTGAGGGGAGCAAGAGCTGGATGTTCAAGAGCTGGAGGGTCTTTCAATCCGGGACGTGCCTTTGAGATATTGAAAATCCAATCATGTACATTGTTGAAACTCGCTTCCAAATCTTGCAAGCGCTTCAGCCCATCCCTCTGCCGGTTGATTTGAATCAAATCACGTTCAACATCGTTGATTAAGAAATGACCAATGTGCTCTTTCTTGAGTCCGGATAATGGATTTTCTGGATTGGGAGGTTCGACTACAATTTTTGCTTCAAACAACCCATCTCCTACTTGCTTGTTCGAGGGTCGTCTCTGCGAAAACCTACGGGAACTCCCCTTTCCTCGCCTATATCCTCGCCCCTTTCCTCGACGAGCCATCAGTTCTCATCTCCCGCATTTTCGATGTCTCCACGAATTTTCTTGAGATTCCCCGCAGCCGCTTCATCTCTTCGACTGTTTTTACCATCTTGTGATTCTTCGCTTCGCTTCCACACCTCTGGATCCGTAGAGTGCGCGGGGGATATTGCGTGAAGTCTGGCTCCACGATTTCGCCCATGTTTTATTTTTTGTAAAATCTCATATGGTGCATGAACTGTGTAAATGTAGTATGGGTCATCCCCAGTTGGTTGTCTTACATCAACGATTTTAGCTCCCCATTCGTTTCCTCGTTGCAATTCATACATCCAATTCAGATAATCAACCCAATCGCCCATTCGTTCATCGATACTTTGTTGGGTACTGCTCATTTTTCTCAGCGCGGTTGTTAGATTGGATGGAACTGAAATCAAATCCCATATGTCGTAGTCATCACGATTTTCCACAACCACTGTTGTCGTGACAATCAAATCATTTTCATCTAGAGAATTAATGACCTTTGAAGTAAATGAAGATAAGAATATTCGCTGATCAGCCTCATCTTTAGGATTCTTGTTAATCCACACTCGAGCAATTGGTATTTCTCCATTTCTTCCAGTCAAATCACGTGCTTCAGCATCATCTGGATGGGGGAACATTTCCCACTGATCATTATCCTTGAACAGGGTCGCTTTTCTAAAACAGATTCGAATAGGTTGGCTAGGATATATACGATCTAGATATAGATTGGTAAATTCCATCCAATGAGATCGATTTCGACTGTTTACTGTTCGGTTATCAGCAAATGGGAGCTCATAGCCCCTAAAATTGAGCAGTTCAAAACTGTCAGCAATCCAATTGGTCAAACCCCACGCAGGACCCCACGACCCTCGGTCATTTTGTCCACCATCTCGGCCGATGAAAGCACTCTGGTAATACATGGTGACTGTACCAGGAATTGTGATCTCATCCGGCAACTTAACTCCCCCTATCACTGAATCTGATATCTTTGCTATAATCATGTAATAATTTCACCCTTTCCCTGTATTCACTTGATCTTAAGTTGCCCACTCTTCTCATGTCCTACTAACCAATTCTGGACGACTTTCACTAGTTCAGCCAATTTCAGTCCCGAATTTGCTGGATTCTTTGGTGCCTTGTTACTCCCATAACAAGCTAGAAATCCACACTCATGAATGAACCAATTAGGTGGTAAATTTCCAGATAGTTCTCCTAGATGCAACCCCACCCTCTGCGCCCGCGGTGAAAGATTGATCGCCATTCCGATCTTGGATTCACGTACTACCGCCAAGGCACCAAGTCGGAAGAGATTCTTTGCCGAGGTATTCATTCCAGGCTTAAGAATAGCAATACCATTCTGGATTGGAACATTCTTTGCTCGTTCAAAACTCTCCTTACTCTTCTTGCAACCACGAATCTTCCCAAGGAGAAGTTCTCCTGCGCGTTCGACGATTGAATAATCGTCCAGTCCAGCTAGGGACCAAGATCGAACCATATCGGCCAGCACCACACGGTCATTACAGGCCTTTGCCGAATCAGTGAGATCTAACTGAGCGGCCCACTTCTTCAGAGCATGATGGACCCCATTGTCGATATCCTTCAGAACATTGACAATCAGTCCGAACGCACTTCCTTGCTCGAGTCCCTTAACGGCTCGTGGTCCATTAGACATATCGATTGCAATGGTACCCCCATCTTGTGGGGAATGATCTGCGGGAGCGAATACGATGGTGGCATGAGGTCGTAGAGTATGGAGAAGTGCTGCGCTAAATGCTGCATCAGCATCAACATTCATGTGGGTCATGATGACTACGGGGTCTTCACGAGACAGCCACTTACGCAAACGCTTACGGTCGTGCTTCTTCGGCTGATTAGCTTCGATATTGGTATTAGTTTGGTCAATATCTCCATTTTCCAAGTTCTGCATAGTCATCATTCCACCTCCTTAAGCCCCTACAACACCCTGCGCAGTCGTATCATTGGGATGCTTCTTCGCGTGCATGAGTTGCCGTTCATGCAGAGATAGTGGGTTGATTGCCTGGCGGACGGTTCGAACCCGAGACTTACCATGGAAACCCTCGGATTGGGCGAAGAACGCCTTCCACTCCTTCGGAGTGATAGTGTCAGCATCGATCCACTGGGGGATCTTCTCGCCCTCGGGCGTCATCAGCACCATCGTCTTGGTTCGGACGATGATGTTGCGCTGTCCCACGGATGGGTGCAGAACAACCTGATTCGACAGGTTGTTGCCATTCATCTGGGCATTGTTGCCCCCGGCCTTCTTGTTCTGTAGATTAACCACATTGCGGTTTTCGTTCGTGTTCGTGTTCTTCTGGGGGTAGGTTGTTGCCATAATCCGTGACAATCGTGATTCTCTACATTAACGAAGATGCGGTGAAATTAACGAATCCATCTGATTCCATCCCGAATCTAGCCCGAATAGAGTGGAATCAGAGATTATTCTATCTCTTTCCATTCGACTCGATTTAGAGCCATTCTACCCATGGGGGTAATCTTCCATTCAGCCGTATCTATTTTTTCAATTAGTCCTCTACTCAATAGATCAGTTGTAAACTGAGATGCCTTCATCACATCCATTTCCATCTGAATATCCGTTTTACCCAGAGAAGATGATTCTTTGAATAGAACAAGGCATTGTTTGTGTCTTGGTCTCCGTCGAAGATAGGAAATTGCAGGACCTAGACTTCCAATAATGGGGAGTTCAACCAATAGGTTTGATGGGTCAGTAGCCTCTGGATTATGTTTAGCCTCTGTGGAATAATATGCCATCATGTCATAGCTGTATGCGCTAAGTGCAGAAGCTATTGCCATGAGATTGGTGCCTCCAGCGAGCCCGACATAGAAGTTGATTTCGTCTTTTCCTTTGGTAATGATTTTGTCGTATGGATCTACTCCAGAACGTATTTTTTCGACTTCCTCACCGAATTTTCTCATATATTCCTCAATGGTTTCTTCGCGCCATGGTGCGTCTAATTCGACCAAAACTAGTTTTGGTTTCTTGACATAACGTGCCCATCCATGTTCCAGATGTCGCTGAATGAGTTCTTTTTGTTTCAGCATGTTTGTGAATATGACAATCACTTCTGGATTGTACTTAGCCAATGGTGCTTCTAATACTCCAATTTCTTTTCCAATTGGTTGCATCAATACGTCGATACGCCTTGTCATTGAATCCGGATAGTCCCATAGAACAACAATGCTTCGTTGTATTCTCAGTCAATTCGGAATGAGCATATTTTTGCTTTTGAGAACACACGATGTCGATTTTTTGCGATGATGACATAGGTAATGTCGCGGATAGGGAGCGGAACCAGCCAGACCAGTGGAAACCACATTCGCCAGTACCATTTCATGTAAAGTAGTGCACGAATACCTGCCGCGGATCTGATGTAGGATTTTCCGTTCCGAACGATGTATACAGTGTCCGCAGCCTGTTGTTTCCTTGGAAAGGTTGCAATCAGTGTCTGAGCATCATCAGACTGAATCGGCCGATATGCAAGGTCTGCATCTGGCGCCCTTCGCTTGTCGATGAATTGTGCTAATCGATGACATAATCCGCAGTCCCCATCCAGTAGTAACACATCCCGTTCAACTCCGAGTTGTTTCATCGTGGCAC
>MDTG01169726.1_pt1 | contig 10503 bp, 11 predicted proteins | sample 811421 | NCBI WGS metagenome assembly MDTG01 (sample SAMN05326645, study PRJNA326480) | marine metagenome | isolation source: seawater | place: Pacific Ocean: South East | collected 2011
AATCTTGCCAGATTTATTTGAATTATGAAATTCTAATGCTTCTTTATCAGAATAATGTTCAATTTTATTTTTTTTCATTTTATTATGTAATTAGATATACAATTAGAGCAATTTTAAGACTAATATGATTTATGAACCTAATTAAGTCAACAAGCACATTTAGTTTCTTTACTTTAATTAGCAGAATTCTTGGTTATTTAAGAGATCTTTTAATAGCGATTTATTTAGGATCTGGCCCAATAGCTGATGCTTTTTTTGTAGCTTTTAGGATTCCAAATACATTTAGAAGATTATTCTCAGAAGGAACTTTTAACGCAGCATTTGTACCTAGTTATTCATCTGAGTTAGCAGTCTCCAAAAGGAGAGGTTATATATTTGCCAATCAAGTACTAAATATTTTAATTTTTAGTTTATTTTTAATAGTATTTGTTATTGAAATTTTTATGCCGGCGTTTGTTTTTCTTATTGCGCCTGGTTTTAAAGAAAATTCTGAAAAAATAGATTTAGCTATTAATTTAACAAGATACACATTTCCTTTTTTATTTTTTATTAGTTTGTCGTCTTTTTTTTCTGCAATATTAAATTCTCATAATAAATTCGCAGCAGCTTCAGCTGCTCCAATTATTCTTAATGTTTTACTTATTTTGGTTCTTTTTTTTAGTAACCACTTTAATGATCAACTTGTTTATTATTTATCGTATTCAGTAACATTAGCTGGAATAATTCAATTAGCCTTTCTTATTTATTTTGCAAAAAACATTTATTTACCAAAAATTTCATTTGTTTTTAAATTAAATAAAAAAATTAAATTTTTTTTCAATAAATTGTTTCCAAGTATTTTTTCATCTGGAGTTACTCAAATTAATATTTTAATTGGAACTATTATTGCATCTTTTCAAGCTAGCGCTGTATCATATCTTTACTATGCAGATAGAATTTACCAAATAAATTTAGCTATAGCAGGTATTGCTATAGGTACAGTAGTGTTGCCAAAATTGACTAAATTTATTCAAACAAAAAATGAAATTAAAATTGATTTTATTCAAAATAAAGCTTTAGAGCTTAGTTTTTTTTTAAGTCTTCCAGCATCAATTGCACTTTTAATAGCATCAGAACAAATTACTTCCTCATTATTTGGATATGGTTCTTTTGATGAACTAAGTGTAAAAAATTCCGCATTAGCATTATTTTATTTTTCTTTAGGTTTGCCAGCTTTTTCATTAATTAAAGTATTTTCAAGCTTTTTATTTGCAAGACACAATACTAAAATTCCATTCTATTTTTCTTTAGTTTCGGTATTTATAAATGTGTCAATCAGCATTTATTTTTTTGAAGGAATTGGATTTGTAATAATTCCAATAGCAACAACTATTTCTTCGTGGTTTAATGCATTGTTATTATTTTTATTTCTTAATAAAAAAAAATATTATTCTTTTAATTTATCATTTTTAACATCACTACCAAGAATAATTTTTTCTTCTTTTATTATGGGCTATATTTTAAATTACTTAATTAATTTTTTTGATGAAAAACTAGCCTATAACAGTGAATATAAATTGGCTTATTTAATAACAATTGTCTTAGCTATGTTTATAATTTACATTGTAATTTCTATTTTTACTAAAGCTTTTAATATAAAAGATATTAAACTAAAGTATTAATTTAATGAAAAAAAAAATATTTTCTGGAGTGCAACCGAGTGGCAATCTTCATTTAGGAAATTATATTGGAGCTATTAAAAATTTTGTAGACTTGCAAAATCAAAAAGAAAATCAATGTGTTTACTGTGTAGTGGACCTACATGCAATTACACTTAGACAAGATCCAAAAATTCTTAAAAATAATATCAGAGAAACCACAGCAGCATTTCTTGCCAGTGGAATTGATCCAAGTAAAAGTATAATTTTCAATCAATCAATGGTCTCTGCTCACGCAGAAGGTTCTTGGATTCTAGGGTGTGTAGCTAGGATGGGGTGGTTAAATAGAATGACACAATTTAAAGAAAAAGCTGGCAAAGATAAAGAAAAAGCTAGTGTTGGTTTGTATATTTATCCAGTATTAATGACAGCTGATATTTTATTGTATGATGCAACACATGTACCTGTAGGAGAAGATCAAAAACAACATTTAGAACTAGCTAGAGATATTGCACAAAAATTTAACTTAGACTTTAATTCTCCAAATTTTCTTCAAGTTCCCGAACCATTGATTCAAAAAAATTTTTCACGAATTATGAGTCTAAAAGATGGAAAAAATAAAATGAGCAAATCAGATCCATCTGATTTAAGTAGAATAAATTTAACTGATAGCAAAGATCAGATCATTAATAAAATTAAAAAAGCTAAAACAGATATGTTATCAATGCCAAGTGAATCGAAAGAATTTATAAACAGACCAGAGATAGAAAATTTGCTTGGAATTTATTCAAGTTTAAAAAATCAAAATATTGGTAAATCTATAAACGAATTTAGTGGAAAAAATTTTTCTAAATTTAAAAATTCCTTATCTGAAGTTGTAGTAGAAATAATTTCTCCAATTTCAAAAGAAATAAATAAACTATTAAAGAATCAAGATTATATTGATAATATTTTGAAAGATGGTTCTAGAAAAGCAAATGCTTACTCATCAAAAAAAATCAGTGATATGAAAAAAATAATAGGTTTTTAATAAATATAAGCTATTTAAATTTATTGTTTTTAACATTATACATACTATATGTTCGTACAAACACAAATTACACCAAACCCAAATTCTTTAAAGTTTTTACCAGATAAAGAAGTTTCAAAAATAGGTCCTCTGGAAATTAAAGATAAAAATGAATCTGATAATGAACTTATTAGAAATATTTTATCGATAAATGGAGTTACAGGAGTTTTTCTTGGAGAAGATTTTCTATCAGTAAATAAAAAAGATAATATAGATTGGGAAAATCTTAAACATATTATAATTTCATTTATAAATGACTATTATTCAACAGGAAAAAGCTTTGTAGTTGATGAATTTAAAAAACAAAATAACTTAAATACAGTATCTGAAATTGAAAAAAAAATAATAAATATATTGGAAACAAAGATTAGACCAGCAGTAGCGCGAGATGGCGGAGATATTAAATTTAAAGAATTTAAGAATGGTGTTGTAACTGTAGAACTCCAAGGTAGTTGCTCTGGATGCCCAAGTTCAAAAATGACGCTAAAACAAGGAGTTGAAAATCTTATTTGTCATTATATACCTGAAGTAAAAGAAGTTTTGGCAATTTAGCAAAATGAATATATCAGAAATAAAAAAATTTCTTACAAAAAACGGTTTTAAAGTAATAAAAATTAAAAAAAAATCTATTAGTAAGGACGCACATAGTTTTTTATTTACTGCTGCTTCAAGTTTATTAATAATTGGTTTTTTTTCAATTCTCCCATTTTTAAATAATTATTTCACAAAATTGGTTTTTAATTCAAAATTAATCGACAACACTTCTAAAATTGATTTCGAAAAAACTTTATCTGGAAAAGAAATTAAAAAGAAATTTAGTGAATCTGATTCTTTATCATTAAAAAATTTATTTGATGATATTTTTGAATTTGAAGATATTCCAACAGATTTAGTACGGCTAAATGCTGAAACTATTAAACAACTCTTTAAAGATACAAAATATAATTTAAATGAAGTAAGAGAAACTAAAATAGTAAAACCTATAGCATTAAATTTATTACCTAAAGAAATTAAAAAAATACAAAGTACAAAAAGAAAAAAAGAACTTTTTATTCAGATAGTTTTACCTTTAGTTTTAGAAGAAAATAATCTGATTAAACTTGATAGAAAAAAATTATTTATGATTTTAAATAAAAATAGTAACTCTCAAAAAGAAACAAGATGGTTAAATAGTAAATTTAAGCAATATGGTGTAATTAAAAAAGATTTATCAACACTAAAAATAAGAATGGATGTGATCCCGGTATCAATAGCATTGGCGCAAGCAGCAAAAGAAACAGGATGGGGAACATCTAGATTTGCTATAGAAGGAAATGCTCTTTATGGACAATGGACTTGGTCAGAAGATGGAATAAAACCTTCTGCAGCTGATAGTGGCTCTAGTCACAAAATTATGAAATTTAAAGTTTTGAAAGCTTCAGTTAGAGCTTATCAAAGAAATTTAAATACTCATCCTAGCTACAGAGAATTTAGAAAAGCAAGAGCAGAACAAAGAGATTTTGATGGTAAATTAAATAGCCTCGAACTGGTAAAATTCCTTGATAAATATGCTGAGACTGGAAAACAATATACTGAAATTTTACAAAAAATTATCAAACAAAATGAATTAACTGATTTTGATGATGTAAGATTATTACCAAATAGCAAAAGAATTAAAAATTTAATTTAATTTTGACTTATTGAAAATTGTGCACCAAACCAACGCCAACCTTTAACGTCATTTAACGAACAGTTTATTCTTCCTCTCCTAAATAAAAATTTTTCTTTAAAATTAATCGTTAACTTATTATGAGATATATTAATATTGGGGCTACTCCATTCTTTTCCTTCATTAGAGAAACAATTTATTTTATTTAAATTTTTTTGTTCTGGAAAAAACTCAATTTCCATTTTAGGTGGATTATTTTTTTTAATAAATTTATCGGCTGGGATTAAATTTTTATATTGCAAGGGTAATAGATCAATCAAAAAACTAAACCTCTTCAAGTCTCCATATTTTTCATTTATTGGAAACCTAGGCAATTCAAATCTATCTTTATTGAAGTCAATAACACCTGAATGTTGTCCAAAACCAAATTTAAAATTATTACTTATATATTTTTTTTGTTCAAGACTATACTCTCCAAAAGGGTATGAAAAAAAAATTGGATTATATCCAATATTTATCTTAAAAATATCTATTGATTTTTCTATATCATCTTTAAATTTATTTATATCATAATCAACCATATACTCATGTGAATGTGAATGATTTCCAATGAATGCAAAATCTTCTTTTTCAACTTCTTTTATTTGAGTCCACGTCATATAACCATTTTTTCCAACTGGTTCAGTTGAAACAAATAATATAAAAGGAATTTTATTTTTTTTTAAATAAGGCCAAGCATTTTCATAAAATGAACTAAAGGCATCATCAACAGTAATTAAAATTTTTTTATTTGTTTTAGGGTTATTAAAATCTTTAACAAATCCATTAGGGTTATATAATTCATATTTTTTTTCCTTCACAATCTCGATTTGTTTTTTGAAAATTTCCATTTTTATATTTGTTGAGGGATATTTATTCTCATTAAATCTATGATACATTAACGAAAGTATTCCTAAATCTTCAGAATAATATTTACTATCATTCGAGTGTGCATTAGAATTTGTAATTAAAAATACATAAATGAATAATTTAATTATTGATGCTGCTAGTGATAAAATTTTTTTTAAAATCATAACCAAAAATAAATCATATACTAGTGATTATCCGAACAATAGAGAAAATTTTGATAAATTTGTTTTATTACTTTTTAATTTTTTAAATAAAAATAAGATAAATATTCAAGAAATAAATAACATATTTGTTAATCAAGGTCCTGGTAAATTTTCAGGAATTAGAGCTTCAATATCTATAGTAAAAGCTTTGAAAATTAATAATAAATTAAACCTGTATGGATTTAATTCTAAGCATATAAGAGACCAAAACTACGACAATATAATCAATTTATTTAATAAAGGTTTATTGATAAAAAATTTGATTAAACCACAGTATTCGAGTTAAAATAAATTATGACAAAAAATATAGAAGAAAAATGTTTAGCCAAAGGAGTTAAACTTACAGATCAAAGAAAGATTATTGCTAAGGTGATGTCAGATTCTGATGATCACCCTAATGTTGATGAACTGTATAGAAGAGTATCAAAAATAGATTCTAAGATAAGCATAGCCACAATTTACAGGACAGTAAAACTTTTTGAAGAAGCTGGAATTTTGGCTAAACATGATTTTAAAGGAAATAAAGCTAGATACGAACAATTAAGTGATGATCATCATGATCACTTAATTGATGTAAAAACAGGGGAAATTATTGAATTTGTTGACGAAGAAATTGAAAAACTTCAAAAAAAAGTTGCAGATAAATATGGATATGATCTTGTCGATCATAAATTAGAACTTTATGGTGTAAAAAAAAAAATCTAGTTAATGGAAAAAAAAGTATTTATCAAAACTTTTGGTTGTCAAATGAATGAATATGATTCAAATCGTATTTACGATTCAGTAAAAAAAATAGGTTTTACAAAAACAAACAAAAATGATGAAGCTAATTGTTATATTTTAAATACTTGTCATATTAGAGATAAAGCTAAAGAGAAAGTTTACCATGAAATAGGTAGAGTAAAAAAATTATATAATAATAAAAAAAAACCTATCATGATCGTTGCCGGCTGTGTTGCTCAAGCTGAAAATCAAGAAATGCTTAAAAGAGAGCCTTACATTGATATTGTAATAGGGCCGCAGTCTTATCATAAAATTAATGAAATATTAAAAAATATTTCCGAAAAAGAAAAAAAAGAAGAAACTAATTTTGATACGATTCAAAAATTTGAATATTTTGACAAAATAAAAAATACAAATAATAAAGTTTCTTCATTTTTAACTATACAGGAAGGATGTGATAAATTTTGTCATTTTTGTGTAGTTCCTTTTACTAGAGGTCCAGAATATTCAAGACCGTTTAAAAAAATTATCAGTGAAGCTGAAGAATTAATAAACAATGGTGTAAAAGAAATTACCCTGATAGGTCAAAATGTAAATGCTTATTGTTACGAAGAAAATTCAACAGTTTATAAAATTTCTAATTTAATTCAGGAATTAGATAAATTTTCAGAATTAGAAAGAATAAGATACACAACTTCACATCCTAGAGATATGACAGATGATTTGATTAATTGTTATAACGAAAGTAAAAAATTAATGCCATTTATTCATCTACCAATCCAAAGTGGGTCTAATAAAATTTTAAAATTAATGAATAGAAAGCATACTGTCGAAGAATATTTAAAAATTTATGAAAAATTAAAAAAAATTAATCCTCTAATAGAGTTTTCAAGTGATTTCATAATTTCATATCCTGGTGAAACAGAACAAGATTTTAATGAAACAATTAATTTAATTAGGAGAATAAAATTTATAAATTCATATTCTTTTATTTTTAGCCCCAGACCAGGAACAAAAGCAGCTGAATTGGAGTTAATTGATGAAGAAACATCAAAAGATAGACTAGATAAAGCACAAAAAATTTTATTTTCTCATCAAATAAAAAAGAATAAATCCTTTGAAAATAAGATGATTGATGTTTTAGTAGAAAATAAAATTGATGGCCAAAACAAGTTTTTTGGAAGAAATAAATATCTAAATTCAGTAATTTTTAGTGCTAATGAAACAAAAATTGGAAAAGTAGTTAAAGTTAAAGTAAATAGTTCCAACCAAAATAGTTTATTTGGTGAAATTGCGTATGATAAAATGAGAGCTGCTTAATTTGACAAATAACGCTTATAAAAAATTAAATACAGATCTTAAGTTTGTTTACTCCGATAATGATACCTTAAGTATAATTTTTCAAAAAAATGAAATGTTATTAGGAGTTGCGGGTGAATTTAATAATAACATAAAAGAACTAGAAAAAATTACAGAAACTAAAATTTATTCTAGAGGGAATTCAATATTAATAAAAAGTAACCCAGAAAAGAACGAATTAGTAAAAAATGCTGTAATGTTTTTATTAGAACAGTTTAAAATAAATGGCAGTATAGAAAAAAAAGATATAATTTCATCTGTAAATAAATTTATGATTGATGAAAAGATTAAAAATAACGGAAAAAAAGTAGAATATATAATTAAAACACCAAAAAAATCAGTAATTCCAAGATCAGAAAAGCAAAAAAATTATGTTAGAGCATTAAGAGAAAGTGAAATTATTATTTCAGCTGGGCCTGCTGGTACTGGAAAAACTTTTTTAGCAGTTGCAGTAGCTTTGACAATGTTATTAGAAAAAAAAATTGAAAGAATAATTCTTTCACGACCAGCAGTTGAAGCAGGTGAAAGGTTAGGTTTTTTACCTGGTGACATGAGAGAAAAAGTAGACCCATATCTAAGACCTTTATATGATTCTCTTTATGACCTATTAGATTTTGAAAAAATACAAAAAAAAATTGAAGTAGGTGATATTGAAATTGCTCCTCTGGCTTTTATGAGAGGTAGAACGTTAAAAAATTCATTTGCTATTTTAGATGAAGCTCAAAATGCAACAGATACACAAATAAAAATGTTTCTAACAAGAATTGGTGAAAATTCAAAAATAGTAATAAACGGAGATCCATCTCAAATTGATCTTCCCAACAAATCATATTCTGGGCTTAACAGATCAAAAAAACTTTTAGGTCACTTAAAAGAAATTTCGATAGTAGACTTTGATCATACAGATGTAGTTAGACATCCTCTTGTTTCAAAAATTGTAAAAGCGTACTCAGATAAAAATAGTAATGAATGATAAAGGCTAATTTACTAGTCGATTTTTCTAAATGGAAAAAAAAGATCAAAAATCCAAATATATATTTAAGAAATAAACTTAAAAAATTACAAAAAATTTCAGGCTTTAAAAATAAAAATCAAGAATTTTCTATTCTACTTACTAACAATAATAAAATGAAAATACTAAATAATAAATTTAGAAAAAAAAATAAAATTACTGATGTGATTTCATTCCCTATCAATAATATTATCAAAAACAATTTTTATATTGGAGATATAGCAATAAGCTTTGAAAAAGTTAATAAAAGATCCAAAATTTCTAATTTTTATTATGAATTTGATAAATTGTGGATTCATGGCTATCTACATTTAGTTGGATATGATCATAAAAAAAATGAAGATTATAAAAAGATGATTAAAAAAGAAAAATTAATACTAAACTATTTAAGTAACTAAATTGTTAAAAAAAACTAATAACAAATTATTATTTTATACCATACCTTTTTTATTAGGTGTAATGTCATCATTTAGTTTACCCCCATATAATATATTTTTTTTTAATTTTATTACATTTCCTTTTTTTTTAATTTTTTTTCTTAATAATTATAAAAAAAATAAATGGAAATCTTTTATAATCGGTTGGTTATTTGGATTTGGTTATTTTTTATCTAATTTATATTGGATTACTAACTCGTTGACATATGAAGAAATTTTTAAAATTTTAATTCCAATAGCGCTTGTATTAATTCCTTTATTTCTTGGTTTATTTTATGGAATTGCAACTTATGCATTTTCATTTTTTAAATTAGATAGAAATTATAGTTCGATATTAATTTTTGCTTTAATTTTATCATTTATTGAATTTGTTAGAGGCAATATCCTAGGTGGCTTTCCTTGGAATTTAATTGCTTTTAGCTGGACAGAATATACAAATTTTTTACAAATTTTGGCTCTTATAGGTACTTATTCATTTAACTTACTTTCAATTACTTTTTTTTTAGCACCTTCAATAATATTTTTTAACAAGAGTTTTAGGTTAAAAATAATGTTTAATATTTTACTGATATTTTTTATTGGAATAAATTTTTATTACGGAAAACAGGTAATTAATAATTATAACAAAGAAAAAAGTATTGCTTTGGACACCAATATTAAGATTGTCTCACCTAATATTAAGCTGGATAGATTTTTTCGAAATGAAGATCCATCTATAATTATTAATGAATTAATTGAATTAAGTAAACCTAGCAAAGATAGTGAAATTTTCATTTTTCCAGAAGGAATTTTAGCGAATATATTTTTAAATGATCTTCATATTTATAAAGAAAATTTTAATAACAATTTTTCAAATAATCATAAAATTTTGATAGGAATTAATAGTTATGAAAATTCAAAAATTTATAATTCCATGGTAGTATTTGATAATAATTTAAATATTTTAGCAAAATATAATAAAAATAAGCTTGTACCATTCGGAGAATTTTTACCTTTTGAAAAAATATTTTCCAAAATTGGACTTAAAAAAATTACTCAAGGTTATATTTCTTTTAGCCCTGCTTATGAAAGGAATATTTTAGAATTAAATAATTTAAAATTACTTCCACTTATATGTTACGAAATAATATATACTGGTAGACTTAATAAAAGTCGCCAAGAATTTAATTTTATAATTAATATTTCTGAGGATGGTTGGTTTGGTAATTCTATAGGCCCTCATCAACATTTTTCCCATTCAATATTTAGATCTATTGAAGAAGGAAAAGATATAATTCGATCTACAAATGGAGGTATTTCTGCTCACATAAGTGCTACTGGTGAAGTTTTAAAAAAAATTAAATCAACTGATAAGGGAGTTATAGAAGTAAAATCATATAAAAAAACTTCAAAAACTTTTTTTAGTACCCAAGGGAATAAGATTTTCTTTTATTTTTTATTATTTTATATTAGTTTAATTTTTTTTTTAAAAAAGAAAGGGAGTTAAGATGAAAAAAAATTATTTAT
>MDTG01208916.1_pt1 | contig 10503 bp, 8 predicted proteins | sample 811421 | NCBI WGS metagenome assembly MDTG01 (sample SAMN05326645, study PRJNA326480) | marine metagenome | isolation source: seawater | place: Pacific Ocean: South East | collected 2011
AACAAAGTAACTTTGCAAAATTAAGTATTTTTCAACCTAATAAATATAAATTTAAAAAAAGCTGTCCTTTATCTATAAAAGGTGCACCAAAAGTTGACTATAAAAATATCAAGTTACTGAAAAAATATATGTCAGAAAATGGTAAAATTTTACCTTCAAGAATAACAAATGTAAGTCAAAAGAAACAGAGAGAGCTATCTCTTTCTATCAAGAGAGCAAGAAACCTAGCACTATTATAAAATGAAAGTTATCTTATTAGAAAATATGAAACGAATTGGATCAATAGGTGAGGTAATTGATGTGAAAAGAGGTTTTGCTAGAAATTTTCTAATAGCAAATAAAAAAGCTTTATACGCCTCAAAAGAAAACATTAAAGAAGTTGAAAAAATTAAATTAGATTTGGCTAAAAAAGATAATGACAAAAAATCAGAAGCTCAAAAAATTTGTGAATTAATAAATAAAAAAGAATATTCAGTAAAAAAACTCAGCACTGAAAATAATGAACTATATGGTTCAGTTAAACCAACTGAGATTTCGAAGTTAATTCAAGAAACAACTAAAGTTAATGTTAAGCCATCAATGATACAACCAGTTCAAGAAATTAAAGCTCTTGGGAAATATAAAGTAAAAATTTCTTTACACTCTTCAGTTGATGCTGAAATTACAATTGATGTGCAATCAGCTGAAACTATTCAGTAATTATACAATTTCATCCACAGTATTTTTTTTAAATTTTTAAAAAACTTTTTTCATATAGACTAATTGTATGGAAAATAATTTTAGTATAGTTAAAGACAAATTTAAAGAACTTCCGAACAATATTGAAGCAGAACAATCTGTTATAGGTTCTATTTTAGTTACAAATGAAATATTCGACGAAATTAGCACAATTATTTCTAGTATTAATTTTTATGATCCAATGCATCAAAAAATTTACAACGCAATAGAAAGCTTAATATACAAAGGTATGTTAGCAAATCCTATTACTCTTAAGAATTATTTTGAGGATGAGAAAGATGATCTAGATGTTCCTGAATATTTAGTTAAAATAACGAAATTTTCTACTTCTGTTAGACAGGCAATCGAATATTCAAAAATAATTTATGATATGTTTGTAAGACGTGAATTGATAAAAATTTCTGAACAAACTATTGATAGTGCCAAAATAAATGATTTAGACTCCAATGGTCAAAATATAATTGAAAATTCAGAGAAACTATTATTTGACTTGGCAGAAAAAGGTTCTTTCAGTTCTTCTTTAATTAAATTTGATGACGCAATGAAACAAACTATAGAAATGGCTTCAGCTGCTTATAAAAATGAAGAAGGAATTGTTGGAGTACCAACAGGATTAAGAGACTTAGATGACAAGCTTGGAGGTTTACACCAGTCAGATTTAATTATTATTGCTGGTAGACCTTCAATGGGTAAAACATCTCTTGCTACTAACATTGCATTCAATGCAGCAAAATTTATTCAAGATAAAAGTAAGAAATCCTCTATTGCATTTTTTTCATTAGAGATGTCATCTGAACAGTTATCAACTAGGATTTTATCTGAACAAGCTCGTATAGGTTCAAATGATATTAGACGTGGGAGAATTTCAGATGAACAGTTTGATCAATTTTTGGAAACTTCAAAAAATATTGCTGAACTTCCACTATTTATAGATGAAACACCAGCAATTAGTATTGCTGCTATGAGCAACAGAGCTAGAAGGATTAAAAGACTGCACGGCCTGGACATGATTGTAGTTGATTATATTCAGTTAATGAGAGGAACAACATTTAATAAAGACGGTAGAGTTCAAGAAATTTCCCAAATTACTCAAGGTCTTAAAGCAATAGCAAAAGAATTAGGTGTCCCAGTAGTAGCGTTATCCCAGCTTTCAAGACAAGTTGAGCAGCGAGATGATCATAAACCACAATTATCTGACTTAAGAGAGTCTGGATCAATAGAACAAGATGCTGATGTTGTTATGTTTGTTTACAGAGAAGGTTATTATCTACAAAGAAAAGAGCCAAGAGAGGCAACTGTGGAACATGCTGAGTGGCAAGCAAAAATGAATGAAGTAGCACATTTAGCTGAAATTATTATAGGTAAACAACGACACGGACCAATAGGTAAGGTAACTCTTGAATTTGAAGAGAGATTTACGAAATTTAAAGATACTCAAATTAATTAATTTCCAATATAAAAGAGTGTATGCTTGCAAATTTGTATGAAAGTACAATTTTAAAAAATCCAAAGTTTACTCTCATAATTTTATTAATTACTGCACTAAGTTTCGGATATTATTCTAAAGATTTTAGATTGGATGCTTCATCCGAAACTCTGCTAATAGAAGGAGATCCAGATCTTGAATATTTAAAGGAAATTAATAATCGATATGGCTCTAAAGATTTTTTAATTCTTACTTATACCCCAAATGAAGGGATGGTTACAGATACCTCCATTAATAATTTATTAAGTTTAAAATATAAAATTCAAAGTTTAAATTGGGTTCACAGCGTCATTACTCTATTAGATATTCCATTGTTAAATAATTCAGATGCTCCGTTACAGGAGCGCCTAGAAGGATTTAAAACTCTAAAGGACGAAGATGTGGATAAACAAAGAGGATTTAAAGAAATTTTAGATAGCCCTGTTTTTAGAAATTTTGTAATTAGTGAAGATGGAAAAACAAGTGGGATTATTGTAAATATCAAAAAAAACTCACCTCTTGAAGATATCGCAAATAAATCACGGGATGAAATAGAAGAATATCGTGATCAAGTCAAAAAACAAAATCATAAAAACATTCTTGAAATAAGAGATGTAATTAAAAGTTACGAGGATATTGGTAAAATATATTTAGGCGGAATTCCAATGATAGCTGATGATATGATGACTTTTATTAAGAGTGATATTGTTGTATTTGGTTTTGGGGTTTTATTATTTATCATAGTAACTTTATGGTTTGTATTTAGAAAAATTATTTGGATAGTAGTTCCTGTTAGTAGCTGTTTTTTTTCTGTAATTATTATGATGGGTTTACTTGGTTTACTTGGTTGGAAAGTAACTGTTATCTCGTCGAACTTTATTGCATTAATGTTGATATTAACAATGGCTATGAATATTCATATGAGTACGAGATTTTTACAACTTAGAAATATATATCCATCCAAATCAAATTTAGAAATTTTATCTTTAACTACTAACAAAATGTTTTGGCCAATACTTTATACTGTTATTACAACTATAATTGCTTTTTTATCTTTAATCTTTAGTGAAATTAAGCCAATTATTGACTTTGGGTGGATGATGACCTTTGGGTTGATTACATCATTCATTATTACTTTTACTCTTCTGCCAACTTTACTAAATTTAGTGCCTACAAAAAATTTTTTTGTTCAAGAAAATGAGGAGTCTAAAATTACTACTTTGTTGGGTAATTTGTCTCTTAAATATCAAGGATCTATTTTCGGTTTAACCATAATTATCTTAGGGCTAAGCGTATTAGGAATTAGTAAATTAGAAGTTGAAAATAGTTTTATAAATTATTTCAGTAAAAAAACTGAGATTTATAAAGGAATGAAATTAATTGATGAAGAACTTGGTGGAACTACTCCTCTTGAAGTTATTTTGAAATTTCCAAAAATTGAAAAAGAAAAAAATGAGGAACAAGACGATTTTGAGGATTGGGATAATGAAGATGATCAAGATGATGAAAAATATTGGTTTACTAAAGATAAAATAGATAAAATTGCTAATGTTCATAATTACCTAGATAATTTACCACAAATTGGAAAAGTGCTGTCTTTTTCATCAATTGTTGATGTAGCTACTCAACTAAATAACAATAAACCGTTAGGAACTTTAGAGATGGGGGTTTTGTACTCTAAAATCCCAAATAATATTAAAACTGAAATAATAGACCCTTATATTTCAATTAATGATAATGAAGCAAGAATAAGTTTAAGAATTATAGACTCTCAAGAAAACTTACGAAGAAATGATTTAATTAATAAAATAAATTTTGATCTTCAAAATGAGATTGGGTTAAAAGAAGATGAATATAAGTTGGGGGGAGTATTAATATTATTTAATAATCTTTTACAAAGTTTATTTAAATCTCAAATTTTGACTTTAGGATTAGTTATGATTGGAATTTTTATAATGTTTTTAATTCTGTTTAAAAACATAAAACTGTCTCTAATTGGTGTTGTTCCAAATTTTATAGCTGCCTTCTTTATATTGGGAATTATAGGGCTATTAGGTATTCCACTAGATATGATGACCATTACTATTGCTGCAATTACGATTGGTATTGCTGTTGATAATAGTATTCATTATATTTATCGATTTAAAGAAGAATATTTTAAAATTAAAAATTACAAAGAAACTTTAAAAAAATGTCATTCAACAGTTGGAAGAGCAATATTAAATACTTCAATTACAATTGTGTTTGGATTTTCAATTCTAGTTTTATCAAAGTTTATTCCAACTATTTATTTTGGGGTTTTTACTGGTCTTGCTATGTTACTCGCAATGATTTCTGTTTTGACTCTACTTCCATCTTTGCTATTAGTTATTAAGCCTTTTGGAAAATAAAAAATGCTCAAAATACTCGCAGAATTTTACGAAATGACATCCATTATCGATATGATGTATTTATTAATTACAATTTTATCATTGATTAAATGTTACAAAAAAGGTTTTGTTTTAAGTATCTTATCGATAGCAAAATGGTTATTAGCATACGTTATTACATTAATAATTTTTCCAAGAGCAAAACCATATTTAGAAAATATAATTGATAATGAATATGTCTTAGATGTTGGTCTTGGAATTACAATATTTGTAATTGTAATTTTCTTTGTCTTAATGATTAACAAGGGAATTAGTAAGGCCGTCAGTTATACTGGAATTGGAAGTTTGGATACTATATTTGGATTCTTTTTTGGTTTTTTAAGAGCTTACATAATATCAGTATGTGTATTTTCTGGTATCCATATCGTCTATAATTATGAAAAATGGCCCATAAATGTGGATAAATCTTATGTCTTTCCATACTTAGAGAAAGGTAGTAATTATCTTTTGAAAGAATTCCCTGATGAAAAAACATACCAAGATTCTAAAGAAAAAATTGAAGAACTTTGATCCTAAACTAAAAGAAGAGTGTGGTGTATTTGGAATGAGTAATATTGAAGATGCATCTGCTTTGACTGCTTTGGGCCTTCATGCCTTGCAACACCGCGGTCAAGAGGGTTGCGGGATTGTTTCTTTTGATGGTGAACAATATTACTCAGAAAAAAGGTTTGGTTTAGTTGGTGACAATTTTAATAAAGAGAAAGTTTTAAAAGGACTTAAAGGTAATTATGCAATCGGTCATAATCGATATAGTACGACTGGAAGTAATACCTTAAGAAACATTCAACCTTTTTTTGCAGATACCAATGCTGGAGGCATAGGAGTTGCTCACAATGGAAATTTGACTAACTCTATTTATTTAAGAAATAAACTAGTGGAAGATGGTGCTATTTTTTATACAACATCTGATACAGAGACTATTGTTCAATTAATTGCAAAATCTAAAAGAACTAAGACTATTGATAAGATAGTTGATGCTATTTTCCAAATTCAAGGTGGATATGCTTTAGTGATGTTAACTCAAAAATCACTAATAGGAGTTAGAGACCCATATGGAATAAGACCATTAGTTATTGGAAAATTAAAAAAAAGTTATGTGCTTGCCTCTGAGACTTGTGCATTGGATATAATTGGAGCAAAATTTGTTCGAGAGGTAGAAAACGGAGAAATTGTTTTAATTGAAAATGACAAGTTAGAAAGTATTAAGCCTTTCCCACCTAAAAAAGTAAGACCTTGTGTGTTTGAATATATTTATTTTGCAAGACCTGACAGTATTTTAAGTGGTAAGACTGCATATGAGCACCGAAAAAATTTAGGTAAAGAGCTTGCAAAAGAAAATGATATTGATGCAGATATTATAGTACCTGTACCAGATAGTGGAAACGCTGCTGCTCTGGGATTTGCTCAATATTTAGGTAAAAACTTTGAACATGGACTAATAAGAAACCATTATGTAGGAAGAACTTTTATAGAACCAAGTCAACAGATTAGAAGTTTAGGTGTAAAATTAAAACTAAATGCAAATCAGACAACCATTAAAGATAAAAAAATAATTTTAATAGATGACTCATTGGTAAGAGGTACAACATCATATAAAATAGTTAAAATGCTTTATGATGCTGGTGCAAAAGAAGTTCACGTAAAAATAGCTTGCCCAGAAATTAGATATCCAGATTTTTATGGAGTAGATACCCCTACAAGAAAAGAATTGTTAGCAGCCAATAAATCAAATAAAGAGATTTGTGATTATATTGGTGCAAAATCTTTAGAATTTTTATCAATAGATGGAATGTATCGAGCAATAGGTTTTGACAAAAGAAATGAAAACTACCCTCAATTAACTGATCATTATTTTACAGGTGAGTATCCTGTTAAACCTATAGACGAATTAGGAGATAATAAAATCACGCAACTATCTTTGTTAAATACTGTATCGAATAATTAAAAATGAAAAATAGTAAGTTTTAATTATCAATGATTACATCTAAAGAAAGAATTATTGAATATTTTCAGTCAGGAATTAAGGAAATTAAATATTTTAAAATTGGAATAGAACACGAAAAATTTTTATTTAATAAAAAAGATAATAAAAGAATTAATTATTTAAAAATTAAAGAGATGTTTGCTGCTCTTTTAGAATTTGGTTGGAACCCAATTTTAGAAAATGGAAATATTATCGGATTAAATAATAATGATAAGAATATTTCTCTTGAACCAGGAAACCAAATTGAATTATCAGGTGAAAAATTAAACAATATTCATGAAGCATGTGCTGAGTCTCAGGATTATTTGTTTGAATTAAATCAAGTCACCAAAAAACTAGATATAAAAATCGTAAGTGCTGGATTTGATCCAATTTCAAAACTTAATCAAATTCCTAATAATCCCAAACAACGCTATAAACTTATGACAAAAGATATGCCACAGGTTGGTAAGTTAAGTTTGGATATGATGTATCGAACTTGTGGAACACAATTAAATTTAGACTACCAATCAGAAAATGACTTTGTTAAAAAATTTAAAATTGCAAACTCAATTGTTCCTATTTCGATTGCTCTATTTGCAAATTCTTCCATTGTAGAAAAAAAAAAAAGTAATTATTTATCTTATAGATCAAAAGTTTGGCAAAGTACTGCTCGAGGTGGGTTACCAAAGTTATTTTTTGAGGAATTAAATTTTGAAAAATATGCTGATTTTATTTTAAATTTTCCAATTTTATTTATTAATGAAAAAGGAAATTATATTCCAGGAAAGAAATATAAATTTAAAGATTTTATGGGTGGAAAAATTAGTGAAATCGAGGGTCGATTGCCAGATGAGAATGATTTATCTACTCATCTAAGCACAATATTCACCGAAAATAGGTTAAAAAAATACATTGAACTTAGATCAATGGACACATGTGGTTGGGACTGTTTGTGCGCAGGTCCAGCCTTTTATACTGGTATGCTGTATGGAAACCTGGATGAAGTTTATGAATTAATTTCTAAATGGGATGAGAATAAAATAATAAATGCTTATATCGAAGCTCCTCAAAAAGGATTTAATACTCAATTGATGGGTAAGGATCTTCTTTATTGGTCAAATACTTTGCTAGATATATCGAGGAAAGGCTTAGAAAAGAGAGATATTATCAATAAAAGTGGAAAAAATGAAACTTTATTCTTAAATCACTTGCAAAAACTAATTGATAATAGAACTACAAATGCAGATCATATGATTAGTAAATTTTCTAAAAATGAAGATTTAAGTGAATTATATGATAAATAAAATTGTTGCTGTTCAAGGAAATCAACTTTCTAAACTCAATCCGATTACAGACACTAGCGTTTTTCTTGCTCATGAAATTCAATCAAAAAAATATAAAATATTTTATTACGAGCCTAAAGATTTATCAGTAATTAATTCAAAAGTCATAGCATCAGGAGTTTTTGTTAAATTTGATTATTCAAAAAAAATTTTTTTTAAAATATTAAAAAAACAAAAATTAGAATTAACAAAATGTAAATTTGTTTTAATCCGCCAAGATCCTCCATTTAATTTAGAATATATTTCAACAACTTACATTCTTGACTCAATTAAAGATAAAGTTAAGATCTTAAATAATCCTTCTGCTATTAGAGATATCTCTGAAAAACTTTATTCAGTTAAATACCAGAAATTTATGCCAAACACTATTTTTACTCAAAATATTAATGAAATTAAAAAATTTTTTAAAATTCATAAAAAGGTGATCTTAAAACCTATTCATAGCTATAGTGGAAACGATATCTTCCTTTTGAATAGATTTAATGAAAAGTTTATTAAGAAATATATAAAAAAACATGATCATATTATGTGCCAGAAATTTTTATTCAAAATTAGTAAAGGAGATAAAAGAGTATTTATTATAAATGGTAAAGTCTGTGGAGCAATATCAAGAATTCCAAAAAAAGGTTCTTTTTTGAGTAATATGAGCAAAGGCGCTTTACCTATAAGTATTCAATTAACCAAGAAAGAAAATAGAATATCTAAATTAGTAGCAAAAGATTTAAAAAAAGCTAATATTTTTTTTGCAGGAATTGACTTTATAGATCAAAAACTAAATGGTGATATAAATGTTACCTCTCCCACTGGTTTAAAAACACTTTACGATTTGTCAGGAGAAAATTTAGCAAAATTTTTTTGGAAACAACTTAAAACATGAAAAATTTATCGAACCAGCAAAAAGGTTCTTTACTAGCATTTGTTGCAGTTATGTTTATCACGCCAGATAGCTTATTTATAAGATTATCAAGCGTTGATACTTGGGGTTTAGTTTTTTATCGAGGAATAATTCCATTTTTTACAGTTTTAATTGGGATGTTGGTTATTTATAAATTAGATTTTTTTAAGATGCTTTTTACCAGTGGGCATCATGGAATAATTTATGTTATTACTTTTTCAATTACTAATATCACTTTTGTAGTTTCTATTCAAAATACCAATGTAGCCAATACTTTAGTTATGATAGCAATGGCCCCAATGATATCTGCAATTCTAGGAGCCATTTTCTTGAAAGAAATTCCTGATAGAAAAACATGGGGTGCGATTGTCATAACATTTATGGCAGCTGTATATATATTTTATGACTCTTTACAATTGGGTAGTATTTATGGAGATGTTTTAGGTTTTGTTACAGCAGTTGGACTCGCTGTTGGTGCAGTAACCATTAGATCTGCTAAAAAAAAAAATCTTGTTCCAGCTGCTGTTGTTGGTAAGTTATTTGTTGCATTATTTGCCTCTTTTTTTATTGAGTCTTATGTTTTAGCTGACCAGGACTTATTTATTGTCCCTTTAATGTGTGTAATGTGTGTAGCAATTCCATTTGTAATGGTAACTATAGCTCCAAGATTTATACCAGCCGAAGAAGTTAATTTATTCTTTTTACTAGAGACCATTATAGGGCCTATTTGGGTATGGATGATTATAAAAGAACAGCCTAGTATAGAGACTATTCAAGGAGGAATAATCATAATTTTAACAATTGCTATTCACTCATTTCTGAAACTTAAAAAATTTTGATTTTCAATTTACAAATAACTTGATTTAGCCACAAATCGGAAATAGACGTCATCTCATATGAATAAAGTACTAAAAAATTCTTGGGCACTCTTTTTGGGAATGGGATGTATAATGATGGCATATGGATTCCAAGGCTCTTTACTAGGAGTAAGAGCTGTGCAAGAAGAATTTAGTTTAACCGCAACAGGCTTCATGATGTCTGGTTATTTCGTTGGGTACTTTATAGGTGCTGCTACAATTCCAAATATAATTTCTAGAGTTGGCCATATAAGAGTATTTGCAGCATTTGCGTCATTATCATCATTAGTAATTTTAGTACACTCCATATTAATTAGTCCATTTATTTGGTTTTTGTTAAGAGTCTTAACTGGAATAAGTATGGTTTGTATTTATACAGTTGCAGAAAGTTGGCTTAACGACAGATCAAGTAATAAAAATAGAGGTAGCGTTCTATCTATATACATGGTCATACTTTATGGGGCAATGGGTGTAGGTATGTTTTTACTAAACTTTAGTAGTCCCCAAAATTTTCAACCATTTATATTAGTTTCAGTTATTACATCAGCTGCATTAATCCCTATTTTGTTAACTAAAAAAAGACCACCAAATTTTAAAAGAATTAAGGCAATGTCGTTAAATCATCTTTATCAAGCCTCTCCTTTTGGAATGGTAAGTTCTTTTTTTTATGGGACAATACAAGCTGCTTTATTTACTTTATTAGCTGTTTATGCAACTTCAATGAATTTCACAATATTAGAGATATCAATTGTGACATTCCTATTAGCAATTTCGGGTGCTATTTCGCAATTTCCTGTTGGAAAAATATCT
>MDTG01221717.1_pt1 | contig 10503 bp, 10 predicted proteins | sample 811421 | NCBI WGS metagenome assembly MDTG01 (sample SAMN05326645, study PRJNA326480) | marine metagenome | isolation source: seawater | place: Pacific Ocean: South East | collected 2011
ACCTTAACGTTGGTGAGGAAAACTTTGGCGTTTCAGTGGTCCAGCGTGACCAAGTTGAAGTGAGGGACGAAATACTGGGTATCTCTCACCCGGATCTCGACGAAATCTATTACATAGTAGCCGGCACTGGGACAATGATGACTGGCGGAGACCTCAGCGATAGACAATCAAGTGTGAGTGCATTGCTGGGCCCAATTGATAGAGGAATGATTGAAGGTGGAACGCTGCAGTATGTTGAGCCCGGCGACATAGCAATAATTCCAAAGGGGATGCCTCATGGCTGGCTGAAAATAGACACTGAGAGCATTAGTTATATTATATTTAGAGCGGATCCTAATAAGGTTATGAATGAAGTTGAGGGGTAGGGGTATGGTGCGATCAATGTCCCGTCGTGAACTAATGTTGTTGGGTATTACTGCATCGTTTGGCGCGATTGCAGGAAGGGTAACATCAGCTCAGCCGGCGTTATCTCAAAATCAAACAGGCGAATCTGTGAAAGCGCTGACCTTTGATATCTTTGGGACGGTGGTGGATTGGCGCGGCTCGATAATTCGCGAAGGAGAGCTGTTGTCTGAAACGCATAGTTTTTCTGTAAATTGGGGTGAGTTCGCTGATCAGTGGCGAGGCGGTTACGGCCCGCTCATAAGTAAAGTAAGGGCAGGTGAGTTGCCGTGGACAAATATTGATGATATCCATCGAATGAGACTCGATGAGTTAATTCGAGAGTTTGGGCTAACTGGACTAAGTGAAATTGAAAAAGAGAATTTCAACAAGGCCTGGCATCGTCTGACCCCTTGGCCTGATGCGGCCGGAGGGTTAAGTCGACTAAAGGAAAAATTTATCATTGCTACTCTGTCCAATGGGAACATATCGCTTTTAACGAACATGGCGAAGAATGCGGGACTCCCTTGGGATGTGGTTTTGTCAGCGGAACTCGCTGAGAGATATAAGCCGGACCCCGAGGCTTACCTTACCGCTGTCGACCTGCTGGATTTGGAGCCACAGGAAGTGATGATGGTTGCAACTCATCCAAGTGATTTACGAGCAGCGGCAAGAGTTGGGCTCAGAACGGCTTACGTAATTCGGCCGCTAGAGCGCGGACCAAACCCAACCGTTGATACAAGCGTTGCTGGGGACTTCGACTATACGGCTACCGATTTTTTCGATCTTGCGGTTCAATTAGGCGTCTAGAGTTAGTTTCATATACTTCGGTTGTTACTTATCTTAAAGGATTTAAAACAAAAAGATGACGTTTAATCTCTTGCTCATATCCGTCCTTTTGCTAAACGTTACAGCGATTGCGGTTTTTTTATTTTTTCGAAAATCTGCTAATAATTCTTCTGCTATTGAAAATTTGATTCGAAACGAGTTTCAGAGGAATAGGCAAGAGGCTCAAGAACTAGCTCGGGCCAATCGTGAGGAATTATCGAAATCATTAGCTAATTTTGAAGAAAAAATTTCATCCCTCTCCTTAAGCCTGAATAACGTGCTTCGTGAAAAATTTCAGGACTATTCAGGACAGTTGGCGCAAGCGAACCAGCAAAATTCAGATAAGATCAGCTCAGTTGAGAAAGTCATTACCACTAATTTGGTTTCGATCAGAGAGGATAATAGTAAGCAGCTAGACAAGATGAGAGAGACCGTCGATGAGAAGCTTCAGAAAACAATAAACAGCCGCCTTTCCCAATCTTTCGAAACCGTCGGCGCGCAGTTAAAAGCGGTACAGGAAGGTCTTGGTGAAATGAAACATCTTGCTTCCGATGTGGGGGGGCTTAAAAAAGTTCTAAGTAATGTAAAATTGCGTGGGGGTCTGGGAGAAGTTCAATTAGAAATGTTGTTGGAGCAAGTTCTCGCGCCTGATCAATATGAAAAAAATGTGAAGACAAAGAAAGGAAGTAATGACCCGGTAGAATTTGCGATAAAGCTGCCAGGGAAAGATGATATTTCTAGTAATGTATTTCTTCCTATTGACGCAAAATTTCCAAAAGACATGTACGAACATCTCATTGACGCGCATGACATAGGAAATCCAAAAGAAATTGATCTGGCCCGAAAAAATTTACTGAGTTCTGTAAAGAAAATGGCCAAAGATATTTCGGAAAAATATATTGATCCGCCACACACAACAGACTTCGGAATTATGTTTTTACCATTCGAAGGAATCTACGCCGAAGTTGTTAGAGATTCAGTTATGTTAGACGACCTGCAGCGTAACTATAAGATAGTTGTCGCGGGACCAACGACTTTAGCGGCGATTCTAAATAGTCTGCAGATGGGATTTCGGACGTTGGCGATCGAGAAAAGAAGTTCTGAAGTTTGGCAGGTTTTAGGTGAGGTTAAGCAAGAGTTCTCTAAGTTTGGTGAATTAATGGATAAAGCAAAAAAGAATATCGAGACTGGCTTAGGGCAATTAGATCAAGGTATTGGAACGAGATCGCGAGCGATTGAGAGAAAGTTGAAGACGGTGGAAACCTTGAGCGTCGAAAGCCAAATTAACAATGCTGCGCATCTCGATGAACCAGCCTCAGGTCTTGACCCGACTGATTAATTAATTTCTTTCAGCCCAGCTTTAAACCTTCTAGAGTTTTGAACGTAGTGATGAGCCGACGCTATTAATTTTTTTTGTGTCTCTGGATCAAGATTGCCTTTAATTTTCCCAGGAGAACCCATAACAACTGACCCATCTGGAATCTCCATTCCTTCGGTTATTAAAGCATTCGCGGCGATCAGGCACCCTTTGCCAATGCGGGCGCCGTTGAGGACGATAGCGTGTATCCCAATTAAGCTGCCGGCACCAATCGTGCAACCATGAAGCATCGCGTGGTGTCCAACAGTGACGTCGCTTGCGATAAACAGCGGGTATCCTTTGTCCGTATGCAATACTGCGCAATCTTGGACATTACTCCGTTTGCCAATAGTAATCAGTTCTGTGTCTCCTCGCACAACGGCGCCGAACCAGACACTGGAGTCTTGATCCAATAGCACATTGCCAAGAACAGTTGCTCCCTTCGCAACATAAAAATCATCTCCGTGTGTTCTTGGGGTTAAGTTGTCGAGGGTGTATAACATTCGTGGTTCCTATACATAAATCATAGTCGAGAGGGTATCTTAAGTGTTCTCGATAATCGATCTATTTTAATTGTGAAGATACTCTTAGCTTGCATTTGGAATTAATGGTATTTGTTTTGATGAGGAGCTATGCTGATGATTGACTTCAAGAGTTATCTTACTGAATACAAGAGAGACTTTTATGCGTGCTATAAATATCGGTGTTTTGCGTTCAAGATTGGTTAGAAAATTGTGTTTAGTTCTAATGATTGGTTCTACATCTTTTAACAGTATTCTGCACTTATACGCGCAAGGACTTTCAGGGACTGAGAACGGCGAGTGGCGTTATTTGGGGGGCGATGCGGGGAATACTCGTTACTCTCCCCTCGACCAGATAAATGCGAGTAATTTTTCTCAGCTCGAGCAGGCTTGGCGCTGGCGAAGTGATAACTTTGGACCCAATTTAGATTACTTTTCGCGTTCGACGCCCGTCTACGTTGACGGAATGTTGTATACGGTAGCTACTCCTCGCCGTCAAGTAATCGCGATGGATCCTGGCACTGGTGAAAATCTTTGGACGTTCCGCGAGCCTGATTCTATTCGACACCAACGGTCACCCAGACAGGCCTATGGCAAAGGAGTAGCGTACGCGGAAATAGATGGTCGAGGCGTGGTTTACATTACGACACCCGGATTTTTTTTATGGGCGTTAGATGCCAAAACCGGGATACCTCTTGAGAATTGGGGCAAAGCAGTTCCTCTCAATGGGTTCGCTGATACTGGAGCCGTAGATTTAATTCCTGAGCTCGTTAAAGACTGGGGTCCTTGGCAAGATTATCTTGTTGCGGGGGGGCGTTATGACCCAGATTACGGGATTCCAAGGGAGCTCGGAATGGTGACCGCGTCTGCGCCACCGATTGTTGTGAACGGCGTTGTTGTGGTTCTGGTAGGTCATCAGCCGAGTTATGGGCAGACACGCATTGAAAACGTTCCTGGCGATATCATGGGCTTTGATGCCGCAACGGGGGAGTTTCTATGGAAATTTCATTCAATTCCAAGGCCAGGTGAGGTTGGTCACGAGACTTGGGAAAACGATGCTTGGCGCTGGTCAGGAGATATTTCGACGTGGGCACCTGCCTCTGCAGACCCTGAATTGGGTTTAGTTTACATGGTCACCAATGCTTCAACTGTGCAGACTTATGCCGGTCATCGCCCCGGGTATAACTTGTTTGGTGGAAGTGTGTTGGCGTTAGACGTTAAGACAGGGGAGCGCAGATGGCATTATCAAATCCATCGGAGTGATCAATGGAATTATGACCTGCCTACTCCCCCGATGCTTATGGATCTCGTTGTTGATGATCAGCCAATCCCAGCACTCATACAAAATACTAAGCAAGGGCTAATCTTCGCTTTCAACCGTGAAACAGGTGAGCCTATTTGGCCAATAGAAGACAGACCCGTATTCCAAACTGAAGTTCCCGGAAACTATACTGCTCCGTCCCAGCCATTTCCGACATGGCCTGAGCCGGTTGACCTTATTGCCAATGAAGGGTTGACCGAACGGTTTATAATGGACTACACGCCAGAATTAAAAGAACAAGCCACTATGATATTGAACGGTTACCGCGTGGGTGGTCTTTATGTGCCGCCGTTACCGGTGGGTCATGGTAATGACTTTATAAATAATGTTGGATGTATTGGCGCTGGAAATGTGATCCCACACCAGCCTGTTGGTGATCCGAGTACTGGGATGATGTTTGCGTCTCATGCAAGAAATTGTTTTGCGCCGGGACTTATGAGGCCTACTAATGGAATAGATCGGGACAATCCTAATTACCCGGAACCTGGTGCAGGTGGGGCAACGCCAAATAGTACACCTACCACAGGAAAAACTGTCGCGGCATGGCTCCCTGGCGGCGGTGGCGGTGGACTGCCCACCATCGACGGGTTGCGGCTCTTCAAGCCTATGGACAACCAGCTCACAGCTTATCAGATGAATAGTGGGGATAAAGAATGGTCCTTACCGGTTGGACCAACACCTGATGCTATTAAGAATCATCCGTTACTAAAAGGCGTTGAGGTGCCAGACAGTGGGGGTGTTGGTTGGTCTATTCAGATGGTGACGGGAGATCTTTTATTGCAAACGCGGGCGCTCAGCGAGGGAATGGTACAGTTTGTTCCGGACGCGCCACTTACATTAAATGCTCGAGATAAATACACGGGTGAGGTTCTAGGCAGTGTTCCACTGCCGGCTCCGGGGCAGTATGGGATGATGACTTATTTGCATGAGGGGGCACAGTACATTGTAGTGCAGATTGGCAGTTCCCGGACAGATGATCCGGCTGGTTTAGTGGCTTATAGGTTGCCATAGTCATGCAGAAACTTGTCTTTATCTGTGTGTTATTCCTGTCAGTTTCCGCGGAGGCGGCTACGTATTCGTGTGAAGCAACTAAAGAGGCCTATGTGGATCCTGACCATGCCTCTTCTGGAGAAAAAATAAGCCGTCTTTACTTCGTGGATGAGGAGAAGGGATTCAGACGAGGAAGCTCAAATGATTTTATCGGTGAGTGCCTTAAGAAATCGGCAACCCTCCTTTACTGTAGCCGAACCAACGGATTCTTTCTGACAAGAATAATAGTAAACACGAGGTCCAATGAGTTTATTTACATATTTGAAGATCAGGTTAAGTCGGCAATTTTCAGCGATGCAGGTGCCTGCACTAATGCTTAATAAGTTACCTTTTTAGAATGTCTGGTCTAAGCGCATAAATTTTCGTGGCGGGAAACCGGTACGAAAACGAAATCCCAAACTCATCCGATAAACGTCTTTAACATGCTCCAGTTCAGAGCCAGATAGTGGCACGGCAGTATAGGGCTTAAACTCACTCGTCATTTTCACTTCGATATCAGGACGGTCTAAAGCCTGGTAATACCAAGCTCTGGGCCAATGCTGAGCCGCAATATAATTTTCTCCATCAATTTTCGTAAGCCGCACCACTCGCTCGTGTCGTTCGTCTTTGTTGTTAAACGTAGCAATAACAATGCTTGAACCGCCGGACGGTTGCAGATAACCCAGTCTTGCTTCAAAATAAATCACCATTGCTACATATCCAGCGAGTGTCGAAGATATGGTTACGAGGCTCCATTTTTTTATTTTTCGAATTGTCATAACTTCATGGTAGCGTTGCCTAACGATAAGTAAAGAAAAATAACCTTGCATTGGTTTCAAACGACTGTTTTCTTGTTAAGCTAAATCACATTTCTGATAATAACTAGTAAAGCCTTGAGCACTTATGAATATTTTTAAGATCCAACGATCCTATATTCGATTTAAAAAAATGCTTCCTGGTTTACTATTTTTTATGACTAATCCTGCATTAGCCCAAGACTCGGGCGATCATCAGTACACCACCGAAGCGATTCAGTCTGGTTATACCGTTTATTCTCAGCAGTGCGTTCTTTGTCATGGTCGACAGGGCGATACTGTAGATGGCATTGATTTGAAAAATGGATTATTTCGAGGCGCTAGGTCTGATTCAGAGTTAGAAGCAATCATTTTAAACGGAGCTGCCGAGGGTCGTATGCCTGCTTTTGACCTGCTAGAAAGTGAGTTAAATAGCGTCATAGCATACATTCGTGCAGGCTTTGACCCTGACGGCGCGTCGGTCAGTATCGGCGATCCGGCCCGCGGTAAAGAGTTATTTAACGGAAAAGGAGGATGTTCGGATTGTCATCGAGTCGCCGGTTACGGGCCTCGTACAGCGCCAGATTTAAGTTATATCGGAGCAATTCGCACACCAGCATCCCTCGAAAGAAATATAGTTGACCCAGCCTCTGCGCTGTTACCTATAAATCGACCGATACGACTGATTACTCGTTACGAGGAGACTGTAATCGGCCGACGGTTAAATGAGGATACTTACACTATTCAACTCGTCGACTCGAATGGAAGGCTCCGATCTTTCAGGAAGTCTGATCTTGTGACCTTTGAGATAAGTCAAGAGCCGAGTAAATTGCCAACTGCTCTCCCTGAGGACGAGGTTGCCGATCTTGTAGCATATCTTTTGACATTGACGGGTTTGTAATAGAGGAATTTTTTATGTTGAAGACACTGAAAGAAATTAGTCAGTCCGCCCTCGCGATATTAATTTTTATGGCTCCGATGTTAAGTGATGCGGAGGTCACCTTTGATCGAATTCTAAATGCTTCTAATGAGCCTGAAAATTGGCTCACGTACAATGGAGGATACAACAGTCAGCGTTTTAGTATTTTAGATCAAGTCAATCAAACTAACGTTGAAAAACTCAAGCTTCAGTGGACTTTGCAAAATCAGGTTTTTGGCGCATGGCAATCAAATCCGATTGTTGCAGACGGGATAATGTATGTTACCGAGAGACCCAACACGGTCATCGCATTAGACGCAGTAACCGGAGGCGTGTTTTGGAAGTATCGGTATGACCCCTCGCCTGAGGCCACTGTTTGCTGTGGGGCAAATAATAGAGGCGTAGCGATACTTGGTGATAAAGTTTTTATGGGCACATTAGACGCCCGTTTAATAGCAATAGATCGAATAACCGGAGTGCCCCTTTGGAATGTTGAGGTCGGTGATGTAGAGCTCGCCTACTCGGTTACAATGGCCCCACTGGTAGTAAAAAATAACGTGCTAGTAGGTGTCGGCGGAGGTGAATACGGTATTCGTGGTTATGTAGCGGCCTACGACGCGGACACGGGTAAAGAAGTTTGGAAAACCTATACGATTCCTGCGCCCGGAGAAGCGAATCACGATAGTTGGGAGGGTGACGACTGGGAGCATGGCGGCGCTCCTGTTTGGATAACCGGTTCGTACGACTCCGAGCTTAATCTTACGTACTGGGGTGTTGGCAACCCAGGTCCAGATTGGAATGCGGGTCAGCGTCCCGGCGATAACCTTTATTCTGATTCGGTTCTTGCTCTTGATGCCGACACAGGAGAGCTGCAATGGCATTTTCAATTCACGCCAAACGATGCTTATGATTATGATTCTGTGCAGGTGCCCGTGCTAGCCGACATAACTTTTAACGATCAGTTAAAAAAGGTCATGATGTGGGCTAATCGGAACGGATATTTTTATGTGCTTGACCGTACCAATGGAGATTTTCTTCAGGGAAAGCCTTATGTGCGAGTTAACTGGTCGAGTGGGCTAGATGAAAATGGAAGGCCCATACCGACCCCGCAGCCGGACGGAATGCCGACGTTTCCCGGAAATCAAGGTGGCACCAATTGGTACCCTCCTTCTTTTAGCCCAAGGACTGAATTGTTTTATTTTAGCGCGTGGCAAGATTACGCGACCATTTACAAGCCTGTTGAACAAGAATACACGCCTGGCCGCGCTTTCTTGGGCGGTGGGTTTAGTGTCTTGGCGCCAGCGCCGGGTGCTCCAACCATAGGTATTGGCCGAACCAGTCCAATTAATAATTGGACTAACGAAGTCGGCCATGCCTCCCTTAAAGCAATGGATCCCCAGACTGGCGAAGCAGTTTGGTCTTATGATCAATTTGATGTTAGTGATAGTGGTATGTTGACGACAGGATCAGATTTATTGTTTACCGGAGGGAGGGAGGGTTACTTTCATGCAATCGATGCCCGTAATGGTGAACTCCGCTGGAAAGCTAATCTGGGCGGACAAATTGTCATGGCGCCAATAACGTATATGGCTGAGGGTGTTCAGTATATTTCTGTAATTTCTGGACACGCCTTGTTCACCTTTTCATTACCGCAGTGATTGATTTAGTGGTGATTTATGAGCTTTTTAATAACTTATTTAATTATTTAAGACACGGCCAGATTATTCCGATTGTGAGAGACATATTGTGCTGCGATGCTTGGCTCGGTTAAGAAGACTTTTAAATCGAGGTAATTTTTTTGTTAGTGGTGAAAAATTCTCAACAGATTTCTTCGTCCCTAGTTTTAGAAATAAAAAATCAAAATTACTCGCCCCCCTATTGTTTGCAATTTTTGTCTCAAGCTGCGAGGAAAACGCGTTTGATCGAATGCCAGAATCTAAATCCCACACAGATAAAATAGGGACACATACTGACAGTAAATTAGTATATCGCAGGCATGATTATATGAATCAGTGGGCCGATAAAGATGGCGACTGTCGTAACCTTCGGCATGAGATGCTTATGCGTCAGAGTCTTGAGGAAGTGGTGTTTAAAAATACCCACAATTGTATTGTTGAGAAGGGTCTCTGGCTTGATCCTTACACCAATAGATTCATAAGACTTGCAAGTGATTTGGATGTAGATCATGTGATTCCGTTGGCGTACGCCCATAAAAGTGGTGGAGCAAGCTGGACAACTATGAAGAAAAGAAGATTCGCGATGGATGAAACGAACTTGTTGTTAGTTGATGATGGGGAGAATAATCGTAAGGGCGAAAAGGGCCCGTCTCAGTATCTTCCTATTAAGAACTTTCAATGTAATTATGCTCAGATATGGCAAACTGTGTCAGAGAAATATAAACTCGATTTATCTTCCGTTGATCAAATGATGTTGGCTTCCGTCCTAAATAACTGTCTAAGGTAAGCAATGAAAAATTTGTTGGCTATATCTTTTCTTTTTTTCTGTGTTCCTGCCAGTGGGCTTGATATCGATTTCGGTCGGGGCGATGTGCCTGTTACTGTCTCGAAAAATTATAACGCTGAAAACCCAGCCCCCTTAATTGTTTTACTGCATGGATATGGAAGTAATGGACCTCAGCAAGATTTTTATCTTGGTTTAAGCAGAGTTGCTGATCGTTATGGCTTTCTCTTGGTCGCTCCGACTGGCACCCTCGAAGATCGGGGAGAGGGTTCGGGGCGTCGCCCTCGGACTTTCTGGAACTCGACAGGGGCATGCTGTGATTTTTTCGATACTCAGATCGACGATAACGGATATATTGTCGACATTATTACAAAAATGAAATCGGAGTATAACGTAGATGATAAAAAAGTTTTTTTGGTCGGCCATTCGAACGGTGGATTTCTCTCTTACCAAGTGGCTTACAAAAATCCTGGTCTCATTGCCGGAATCGCGAGTTTGGCTGGCGCTAGCCATTTTAAGGCTAGGGTAGCACCTGAAGGTGGTGTTCATGTGTTGCAGATACATGGCACTTTGGATTCGACTATTAAGTATGAGGGTGGCGATATTGGTGGTGTTAATTATCCCGGTGCTATGGAGAGTGTGTCTCAGTGGGCTAAATATAACGGCTGTCAGACACAGACAGGTGAAGGAGAGTCTCGGGATCTTGACTCTTCTTTAGAGGGTTACGAAACAATTGTTTCGACTTTTGTTTCGGGATGCCGGAGTGGGGGCTCGGGTGAGCTTTGGACCATATCTGGCGGTTCTCATATCCCCCGGGTCAGTAAATCATTTAGTTCTCAAGTTGTAGAGTGGCTCTACAGTCACTCCAAGCCTTAAAGGAGTATTGTGGATTG
>MDTG01436864.1_pt1 | contig 10503 bp, 8 predicted proteins | sample 811421 | NCBI WGS metagenome assembly MDTG01 (sample SAMN05326645, study PRJNA326480) | marine metagenome | isolation source: seawater | place: Pacific Ocean: South East | collected 2011
AAGAAAATAAACCAGTTTTATGGATTACCGCAATGAAAGATATAAAAAAAAATGAAGAATTATCTTATGATTATGGATTTAGCTTTGATTGCAATTATAAAGATCATGTTTGTAAATGTGGATCTAAAAATTGTGTAGGCTTTATTATTAGAGAGGGCTCTCGTTGGCGAATACCAAATATTCCTAAATAATGATAATGGTGTAGAATAGAGAATAATGCTACAAGGTTTTAGGCACCTAGCAACAGAACGCCCCTTAGAATTTATCTATCCTTCCTATTATATTAAAATTTTTATCAGAAATTATAATTTCACCTGATGAGACTCCTATATTTAATACTGAAGAAATAACAACAAAATGAGTAACTAAAACTAAATTTTTATCACTGTTCCAATTTTGTATATATCTTTTTAAATTTTTGATTTGTTTATCCTCGTTTTCAGCAAATCTCTGGTCATAAAATGAATTTAGAGCTTTAAAAGTTTCAAAATTTTTAAAAGCTATTTTTGCAGTATCTTTACATCTACACCACTGACTAGATAAGACTTTATCTATTTTAATTTTATTTTTTTTAAAAAATAAACCAATTTTTTTTGATTGATTAATACCTTTTTGATTTAAGTTTCTTTGGGTTGAACAATCTTTTAAATTGAAATTTTCAGGGTCACCTCCTCCAGGAGCAATAGCATGTCTAATAAAAATTATTTTTTTACCCTCTTTAAGTAAATTTATAGTTTTATCAAAAGAAAAAGCATAATTATTTAAGGATAGAAAAATAGGAATTAAAATAAAAAAAAATTTCATTTAAGAGATTAAAATAGTACAAAATTTCATTGAATAATGCTACAAAGTTTAAGATGTCTAAAAATAAAGCTTCCTTTAAAAAATTTAAATAAATAATGGAAAATATATTCTTAGGTTTTTTAACTGGCGGGAGCTTGATTTTAGCTATAGGTCCTCAAAACATATTTGTTATTGAGCAGGGCTTAAAGAGAAAATTCATCTTAACTGTAACTACTATCTGTGCCTTATCAGATATTTTATTAATTTTCTTAGGTGTGTTTATTTATCACATATTCGAATTTATATCTTTAAAAGTAGAGATATTTTTAAATATTATTTTAGTCGTATTTTTATTGAGATTTATTAGAACTAAATTTAATGAAATTAAAAAAAGTTATAGAATAGAAAGCATAATAAGATTACAGAAAAAAAAAGATGTAATTTTAAAAACGCTTGGATTTACTTATCTAAATCCACATGTTTATTCTGATACAGTTTTTATTTTAGGAAATTTATCAAAAAATTTTTTGTTAATAGATAAGTTTTATTTTGCATTAGGAGCCTCTACTGCCTCAGTAATCTTTTTTTATTCTTTAGGCTATATGTCTAGTTTAAGTGCAAAATTTATTAAAAAAAAAAGTAGTTGGAAATATATTAATATTTTTATTATAGTTTTTATGTCAGTTTTAATAATCTATATAATCAATAATACCTACAATCTTGCGCTTTCAATCTAAAAGGATCTTTGTTGCTAGATTAAGATTAAGGAATAATATACAAAACTTATGGCCATGAATGAATCAATTGTAAGTAAAACTTCTGAATATTTTAAAAAAAAAGGTATAGTTTTGCCTAAAATTTCTGAACTTTCTAATCCTTTAACCATAAGTAAAAATATAAAAGACAAACTAAAAACAGTCGATAAAGATGCTATGGAGTCTTTAAATTTATTTCGAGTCCATTGGTTTAATAATAGAGACCAGACTAGTTTTTCTAATGTACCTGAACATATTGTTCTTCCAGATAAGTTTACAGGTATTGAAGCAAAGATTATTGTAAATATAGGAAGATTGTTTCCTCTTATCACTGCTCACAAAGTTTTAGCAGCTTACGGCTGTCTTCTACCAAGAATATTAAATGGTAATTTTGATTATTCAAAACATAAAGCAGTTTGGCCATCAACAGGTAATTATTGCAGAGGAGGAGTTGCAATATCTAGAATTTTAGGTCTAAAGAGTATTGCAATTTTGCCGGAAGGAATGAGTAAAGAACGCTTTGATTGGTTGGAAAAATGGGTAGAAAATCCCAAAGATATAATTAAAACGCCAGGCACAGAGAGTAACGTAAAAGAAATATATGATGCTTGTAATGAATTAAGACAAGATGAAACAAATGATATTATTAATCAATTTTCAGAATATTATAATTACGCTATTCATAGAGCAGTCACGGGTCCTTCTTTAGAAAAATCTTTTTTAAAAGTTAAAAAAGAATTAAACTTAAATCCAAGATTTTATGTAAGTGCTTCTGGTTCAAGTGGTACTTTAGCTGCAGGGGACTATCTTAAAGATAGCTTAGGAACTTTAACTGCAGTTGTCGAAGCTCTTGAATGCCCAACATTGCTAAAAAACGGTTATGGTGAGCATAATATTCAAGGAATTGGAGATAAACATGTTCCGTTAATTCATAATGTTATGAATACAGACTTTGTAGTAGATGTTTCTGATAAAGCGACTGATAATTTAAATTTAGTATTTAATACAAAAATTGGTAAAGATTATTTAATTAAAAAATTAGGTTTAGAAAGTTCATTAGTAAACAAATTGCCTGAGTTTGGTTTTTCAAGTATAGCAAATATCATTGCATCAATAAAATTAGCTAAGTATATGAATTTAGGAAAAGGAGATGCCATTATAACAGTTGCTACAGATGGAGCTGATCTTTATTTATCAGAATTAGAAAAAACAAAAAAAAATTTTCAAGGTATTTTTGATAATACAGCATGTTCTAAAATATTTAAAAAGTATATAAAAGAAATTAATACAGATAATATGATCAAATTATCTCAAAATGATAAGGAAAGAATTTTTAATTTAGGTTATTATACTTGGGTTGAGCAACAAGGGGTAAGTTTAGATAATTTTGAAAAAAGAAAAAATCAAGAATTCTGGAATAGTCATTATGATTACATGCTTTCTCTTGATGATAAAATTGAAAAATTCAATGGAATTTAATTAAAATATTGATCTTAAGAATTTTATGAATATAGAAGAATTTATTTCAAAAAAATTTCCAAAATCTTTGGTCTTAGAAAATATTAGTCTTGAAGAAAAGGAAGATGCTGATTTTTATTATACAAACTCAAAGGCAGATGCTATTTATGGATTTGATTCAATTAAAAAAAATTTAAATAAAAAACATAAAATTCTTGAAATTGGTGGTGGTTTACATTTTTTATCAAATTACTTAAGTTTTTTAGGGCATGAAGTTACATCTATAGAACCAGGAGGATTTGGGAGTTATATAGATGTAATGAGAAAAAAAACTTTAGAAATTTCAAGTGATAAATTTGAAATTATAACGTCAGATTTAGAAAATTTTAGTGAAAAAAATTCTGATAACTTTTTTGATTTTATATTTTCTATCAATGTTTTAGAACACGTAAATGATATTAAAATACATCTAAAAAAATCAATTTCTTTACTAAAAGATAGAGAGTCAAGAATGTATGTAAGATGTCCAAACTATCTTTTTCCTTTTGAGCCACATTTTTACAAATTTTTTATTCCTTTCTTTCCAAATTTTACATTTAAAAAGTTGTACAAAAAAAAACTAATTCGCGAGCTAGGAGAAAAAAGATATTATAATCTAATTGATCATTTAAATCTCGACTGTAATTATCTAAATATAAAAAAAAATAATATTTCATTTAAGCTTCACAATCCTTCAGAAAGTATATTTGAAAGGATAGAAAAGGATGAAGTTTTTAAAAGTAGACTTTTTTCTAATAAATTAATTAAATATATTTATAAGTTTTTAATTTTTTTTAGAATAAAAAAATTAGTAATAATGTTTTTTCCAATTATCTTAAATCCTTATTTAATTATGGAGTTTAAGAAAGATTAAGAATAGTGATTAAAGTTAAAAAATATACTTATCACCCAAATAAAATAATAGGCCAACCGCAACGCCTATAAGAATCCAGTAATAAATTTCTTGCATTTTAGTTAACGTATTTACTTAAATCTGGTTTAAAATATTTTGGGCCTTTCATCACTTTTCCTTTATCGTTATAAATTGGCTTCCCATCATCGCCTAATTTACTCATATTAGAATTTTGAACTTCATTAAAGCAGCTATCTAAATCTATACCAAATGCATGTCCAGCTCCATAGGCCACATAAAGTATATCAGTTAAAGCATCAGCTACTTCTTTTATATCTTTTTTTTCAATAGCATCTGCAAACTCCTCTAGCTCTTCTTTAATAAGGTCATACCTCAATTTCACTATCTTATCTGAGGGAAATTCAGCTTTAGTTTTAACTTCTTGGCCAAATGTTTTCATAAATTTTTTAACACTAGTAAAGTTTGTCATAAAATCCTCACAGTTAACTTATAGTTTATTTACAAATTTATACTTATAATATAACTTGGATATAACAATGAAATATAGAACAGAATTTGATTCTATAGGAAAAATCAAAGTACCTGGTGATAAGTATTGGGGTGCCTCAACTCAAAGGTCTAATAAATACTTTGATATTGGTGATTTTTTAGTTAGGCCTATTGTTATTCAATCAATAGCAATCATTAAAAAAGCAGCAGCAATTATCAATTCTAAAAATGGAGACTTGGATAAAAAATTGGCTAAGAACATTATTAAAGCTGCCGATGAAATAATTAAAGGTAAACATAAAGATCACTTTCCATTAAAGGTTTGGCAAACTGGTTCTGGAACTCAAACTAACATGAATGTTAATGAGGTTATAGCAAATAGAGCAATTCAAATCATGGGAGGAAAAATGGGTACAAAAAAACCTATTCACCCAAATGATCATGTAAATAAATCTCAATCAACAAATGATGTTTTCCCTACGGCAATGCATATAGCAATTGTAATGAAAGCCAAAAATAAACTTTTACCTTCTCTTAAAATTCTAGAAAAAGAATTACAAAAAAAAGTAAAGCAATTTAATAAAATAGTTAAAGTAGGAAGAACACATTTACAAGACGCGACACCCATAACTTTAGGACAAGAATTTTCTGGATATCATTCTCAACTAAAAAAATGTATTGAGAGAATAGAAAGAGCTTTATCAGAAATATTTTACCTTGCTCAAGGAGGTACTGCTGTGGGGACTGGATTGAACACAAGAAGGAATTTTGATAAGAAAATTGTTAGAGAAATTGCTAAAATAACAAAAATGCCTTTTAAGCCAGTCAAAAATAAATTTGCAGCTTTAGCTTCTCATGACTCAATTGTAAATTTTTCTGGCACAATGAATACTACTGCTGTTTGTCTAATGAAAATTGCAAACGACATCAGATTTCTTGGATCTGGACCAAGAGCGGGATATGGCGAACTCATACTTCCTGAGAATGAACCGGGATCATCTATAATGCCAGGTAAAGTAAACCCGACACAGTGTGAGGCTGTTACGATGGTTTGTGTAAAAGTAATAGGAAACCATAACGGTATAACCATGGCAGGTTCTCACGGACATTTTGAATTAAACGTCTTTAAACCTTTAATTATCCATAACATACTGCAGTCTATCAATATAATGTCTGACTCTTCAAAATCTTTTGCTAATCATTGTGTTAAAGGTTTAAAAGCTGACAAAAAAAGAATTAAATCTCTGTTAGACAATTCATTAATGCTTGTTACAGCATTATCTCCAAAAATAGGTTACGACAAAGCAGCTAAAATTGCAAAAACAGCTTACAAAAATGGAACTACTTTGAAAGAGGAAGTTATAAAATCTGGGGTTTTAGATGAAAAGGATTATAATAAAATCATGAAACCAATTTTAATGACTAAACCAAAATAAATTGTATTAATAAATTTTTTCTAGAAAATCCTTGATTTTAGAAAAATTAAAAATTCCAGTTAAATTTTCATTGATCAGCTCCTTTTCAAAAATTTCTTTATAAAAAAGCAATTCTTCTTCTTTAGATTCATTAATTTTATCAATTATAATCTTTTTAAAATAGATTTTTCTTGATGATAAATTTAGCGTACCTATAACGTCAATATTAATTGGTTCTTTGCTTAATCTATTATTGTTTTTAACTTTAAATTCTTTCAAAATTTTAGTTTTATCTTTAAAATTTAAGGATAAATCAAAATCAAAGGTTCTTCTTCCAAAGTTTTCTTTTACAATTCCAGAAAAAGTTACATTTCCTGAGTCTAGCTCAAGTAAACTATTTTCAAATTTTAAGTCTCCATTTTCAAGGACGAGATTGATATCTGTTTTTTTAAAAGACTTAAGTTTAAATATTCTCCCTTTATATGAAATTTTTGATTTTCCGTTTATTCTCTTGCTAAATGTTGTCAATTCATCAAAATCATTTGAAGTATAACTATTAAAAAGCTTTTTTAGTTGATTAAAATTAATCTTTTTAATATTTAAATTTAAATCAAAATTGAAATGAGGAATAGTTTTAATTGTTCCATCAATTGATGTGTTGAATAATTTGTTTCTTAAAATTGAGTTATATATTTCAAAATTTTCTTTTTTCTTAAAGTCAAATTGTAATACTGTATTCAAAATTTTTGATTTTAATACACCTTCATAATTATCAAAACTACTTTTCTTATCTAAGAAAAATCCAATCTTGACTCCCATATCAGGCAAATCAATAATTAATTGATTTTCATTAATAAAAGTAAAAAAGTTTATCAAAATTCTTTTTTCAAATAATAATCCATTAAAAGATAATTTTTTTTTGTTTTTGTTGTCAAAATTTATTTTATTGAAAGATAAAAATTCATTTTTACTATCTTTAAGTAAGATTTTGCTATTCTTTATAAAAATTTGATTATTTAAGTCATAAAAGTATTTGACAAATTTTTTAAAATTACCAGTTTCTACAGAAAAAATTGATTGATTAATCATTATTTTCTTAAAATCAAGTTTTTTATAATCATAGATATGAAAAGGATGAAGTAATAAAGATAAATTTTTTGATTTTGCATTAAATTCATTTTTTTGAAATTTTAAATTAATATTTTTTATATTTAGTCTTGGAGTGGGAAATATAGAGTAAGATATATCTGATATATTTCTAATTTCTAAAAAAAAATTATCCTCAATAATCTTAATTATAAGATTCTGTCTTTTATTAAAGTCAAAAAATTTAGGAACTGTAAAATAAACCAAAATAAAGGATATAGAAACTACTGCGACATTAAAAAAAAATAAAATAGGCTTTCTGTAATTTTTAAATTCTTTTAAAAATTTTTTCATTTTATTAATCATTTTTTATCTTATATTATTTAGTGTATAATTAATTGATACAGATTTATGAGCGCAGCAAAAAAATTATTAGATAAACTAAATGAGGAACAAAAAAAGGCTGTTCTTAGCACTGAGGGTCCTAATTTAGTAGTGGCAGGAGCAGGATCAGGTAAAACAAGAGTATTAACAACGAGGCTTGCTTATATTGTTAATGAGAAAAAGGCATGGCCCAACCAAATACTTTGTGTAACTTTTACAAATAAAGCGGCTAAAGAAATGCAAAATAGAGTAATGAATTTTGTAGGTGGAAAACTAAATTCTATTCCGTGGCTTGGTACTTTTCATTCTATAAGCGTAAAATTCCTAAGAAGGCATGCAGAGGCCTTAGGGTATAAAAGTAATTTTACTATTCTAGATACAGAGGATCAAAAAAAATTAATAAAAAAAATTTCTAATGCTGAAAATCTAGATGCAAAAAAATATTCACCTCAACTTATATTAGCATTTATAGATAGATGGAAAAATAGAGGTCTAATGCCAAGTGAAGTTAGCACAAGAAAACTCGGTCCATTAGAGAAACCTATACTAAATGTTTATAAAATTTACCAAAACAAGACTAAAGATTTAAATTCTTTTGATTTTGGAGATTTAATTCTTAATTGCGTTAAACTTTTTGAAAATCATAAAGATATAAGAGAAATTTATATGAAAAATTTTAAATATATTTTAGTTGATGAATATCAAGATACAAATTTTATTCAAAATAAATGGTTAAATCTTTTAGTCAATGCAGAAAGAAATATTTGTTGTGTTGGAGATGATGATCAATCTATATATAGCTGGAGAGGTGCAGAAATTAAAAATTTTTTGACCTTTGATAAGATTTATAAGGACTGTAAAGTGTACAAGCTAGAACAGAACTATAGATCAACAAAAAATATTTTAAATACAGCTTCTAATTTAATTGCTAATAATACAAACAGGGTGGGGAAAAAACTCTGGTCATCAGGCAATGATGGAGAACTGGTTAAATTAAATTGCTATCAAGATGGAAAAGAGGAAGCACAAGGAGTCTGTGATACCATCGAAAAAAAATTAAAAAAAAACTTTTCTTTAAATAACATATCTATTTTAGTGAGAGCCATATATCAAACTCGAGAATTTGAAGAAAGATTCCTAAAGGTAGGCATTGGATATAGAATAATTGGGGGAACAAAATTTTATGAAAGAGCAGAAATTAAAGATGCTATATCCTATCTAAGAATAATTAATCAAAAATATGATGATCTTGCTTTAGAAAGAGTAATAGGTGTTCCAAGAAGAGGTGTGGGAGAAAGTACAATTAATCAATTATACTCTTTCAGTAGTAAAAATAAAATTTGTTTAGAAGAATCGATAATAAAAAATTTAGAACTCAATTTATTAAAACCAAAAATTAGAACTAGTTTATCTCAACTTTTGAAAATGATTCATAAGTGGAGAAATGATTTAATAAAAAATAAACACTACGATCTTCTAAAATTAATTTTAGATGAGTCTGGTTATTCAGAAATGTTAAAAAATAAAAAAGATTTAGAAAATGAAAATAGATTAGAGAATTTAAAAGAATTATTACGAGCAATGCAAGATTATGATAATCTCCAGAGTTTTTTAGAGCATGTTTCTTTAGCTACTTCTATTGATACAGAGTGGGAAGGTGAAAAGATTAATTTAATGACTATGCATGCAGCAAAAGGTTTAGAATTTGATGTGGTCTTTTTGCCTGGTTGGGAAGAAGGTTTGTTTCCTCATCAAAAATCTCTAGAGGAAAAAGGAGATCTGGCGTTAGAGGAGGAACGAAGATTAGCCTATGTTGGTATTACTAGGGCAAAAAAAGAAGCTTACTTATCTTTTGCAATGAGAAGAGGTTACCATGGTGATTGGATGGACGTTTTGCCATCTAGATTTATTAATGAAATACCTGAAGATAATTTTGAAAAAAATGAAAATATTTTAGATAAACAGTCGGATGACTTCGAATTTAATCAAGATATAGATATTGGCTTTGATAATGGTTATAGAAGCCCAGGATGGGAGAGATTTAAAAAAAATAAAGCATTGAGATGGAAAAAAAAATCAGGAAGTTAAAAAAATTATTTAAAGATGATAATTTAGATGGTTATCTTGTTCCAAAAAATGATGAGTTTTTTGGTGAATATTTGGATGAATCACAAGACAGATTAAAATTTATATCAAATTTTTCTGGATCCTATGGTTTTGCTTTAATTTTAAAGCAAAAAAATTATTTGTTTGTGGATGGCAGATATACACTGCAAGCTAAAATCCAATGTAAAAAACTATTCAAAATTTTGACTATACCTAAAATATTACCATTCAATTTACTTAAAAATAAAAGATTAATTATAGGTTTTGATCCAAAATTACATACCGAGCTAAGTCTTAACTTTCTTTTTAGAAACAGTAATTGCAAACTAATTCCAATAAAAAATAATCTCATTGATAAGATTTGGAAAAGAAAAAATAAAAGAAAAATTAAAAAATTTCTTAAATTAAAAAATAATCAAGCTGGCCAGAGTTCAGAGAGTAAAATTAGTTTTTTATCTAAGAAATTAAAAAAAAATGACATAGATTTACAGTTTATATCTGCTTCAGAAAATATTGCATGGCTATTGAATATAAGAGGTGGAGACTCTGAATTTACACCGATACCCAATAGTTATCTAATCGTAGATTCTAGCGGTAAAGCTAATTTCTTTTGTCATTTAAAAAAAATAAATAAAAGATTCAAAAAAAATTTTAAAAATATAAGCATTTTTGATATAAATTATGTAGATCAGTTTTTACTTAAAATTAAAAATAAAAAAATTCAAATAGACAATTCTTCATGTTCTGTTTACTACAAATTTATTATTAAAAAAAATAATAAAATTATAGAGGAAAAAGATCCAATTTATTTCCAAAAATCAATTAAAAATAAAATAGAAATAAAAAATATAGTAAGATCTCATATATATGATGGTGCTGCACTTACAAAATTTTTATTTTGGATAAAAAATAATTTTAAAGATAAAAAAATTACAGAAATAGGTGCTCAGGATAAATTATTGAAATTTAGAAAAAAAAATAAAACATTTAAATCATTAAGCTTTCCTACAATTTCAGGTTCTGGTCCTAATGGTGCAATTATTCATTATAAAGCAAATAAAAAAAGCAATAGATTATTAAAAAAAGGAGATATTTATTTAGTTGACTCTGGAGG
>MDTG01002824.1_pt1 | contig 10502 bp, 9 predicted proteins | sample 811421 | NCBI WGS metagenome assembly MDTG01 (sample SAMN05326645, study PRJNA326480) | marine metagenome | isolation source: seawater | place: Pacific Ocean: South East | collected 2011
GCGTTTGCTGCACCTGAAAAGCCTAAGAAAGCTACAGTTGCAAGAGCAAACAATTTAAGTTTTTTCATAAAAAACTCCCTCATAGTTAGTTTTTTTTAGTTTAAATTTAAACTATGGAACAACTTGAGAGTCATTCCTAAGTTAACTGGGTTAATAACAAATTAAATTGAATTATTGAAGACCTTTTGTCCTCTAAAAAGTGTTGATTTTACTCACTTTATAAAATTAAATACAACCTGTTGCATAAATTCAATAACAATTTAACGAATATTAGCAAATCAGTATGAAGCAAAATTATAGAGAAATTTATGAAAAATCACTAAATAATCCTGAGAAATTTTGGAAAGAAATCTCAGAGGATATTTTTTGGTTTAAAAAACCTGAAAAAATTCTAAATAAAAGCAACCCTCCTTTTTATAAATGGTTTGAAGATGGAGTAACAAACACCTGTTATAATGCTTTGGATGTTCATATTGATCAAGGTCGTGGAGAAAAAACAGCATTAATATACGACAGCCCTATAACAGGAAATAAATCAAAATTTACATTTTTAGAATTAAGAAATAAAGTTTCAAAATTCGCAGGTGCCTTAAAAAATCAAGGGATTAAAAAAGGTGATAGAATAATTATTTATATGCCAATGATTCCTGAGGCTGTTATAGCCATGTTAGCTTGTGGGAGACTTGGCGCAATACACTCGGTAGTATTTGGAGGTTTTGCTTCAAATGAACTGGCAAGTAGAATAGATGATAGTAAAGCTAAAATAATAGTAACTGCATCTTGTGGGTTTGAACCAGGACGAACTGTTGAATACAAACCATTAGTTGACACAGCAATTAATATGGCATCTCATAAAATTGAGAAATTAATTTTATTCCAAAGAGATGGCCATGAAGTAAAATTAAACGCACCTAATGAAATAAGTTGGGACGAAGTAATTTCTAACGCCGAATATTTTGATTGTGTAGAAATGAACTCAAATGAGTTTGCCTATATTTTATATACTTCAGGTACAACTGGAATTCCAAAAGGAATTGTTAGAGATATTGGTGGTCACATAGTTGCTCTTAAATGGACAATGAAAAATATCTACAATATCGATTCCGATGATGTTTGGTGGTCAGCTAGCGATATTGGTTGGATAGTAGGACATTCATATATTGTGTATGCCCCTCTTTTCAAAGGTTGTACAACAGTTTTATTTGAAGGAAAGCCAGTTGGCACCCCTGATGCTGGTGCTTTTTGGAAAATTATCTCAGACTATAAAGTTAAATCACTATTCACAGCACCCACTGCTTTTAGAGCAATAAAAAAAGAAGACCCAGATGGAAAATTTTTTTTCAAAGTATGATTTATCAAAATTTGAATCTTTATTTTTAGCTGGAGAGCGTGCAGACCCAGATACTATTAAGTGGGCAGAAAAATTATTGAATGTTCCTGTCATTGATCATTGGTGGCAAACTGAAACCAGTTGGGCTATCAGTTCAAATTGTACAGGTATTGAAATGATGAAAACTAAATATGGTTCTGCCTGTAAAGCTGTTCCTGGGTATGATGTCAAAATTATAAAACAAGATCAAACAATAGCAAAAGAAAATGAGATGGGTGATATAGTTGTCAAACTTCCATTACCACCAGGTACTTTTCCTACACTATGGAATGCAGATGAGAGATATAAAGAAAATTATATGAGTAACTATGAAGGATATTATGAAACCTATGATGCAGGTCATATAGATGAAGATGGATATATTTGGATTATGTCTAGAACAGATGATATTATTAACGTTGCAGGACACAGATTATCTACTGGAGCAATAGAAGAAGTTCTTTCAGAACATCAATCAGTTGCTGAGTGTGCAGTATTAGGTATTGCTGATAAATTAAAAGGACAATTGCCAATTGGTTTAATCGTATTGAAAGCGGGTGTTGATAAAGATCATGAAACGGTTTCAAAAGAATGTATTAAAATGGTTAGAGATAAAATAGGACCAGTTGCAGCGTTTAAAATTGTAGTAGTAATTAAAAGACTTCCAAAAACTAGATCTGGCAAAATACTTCGAGGAACTATTCGAAAGATTGCAGATCGTGAGGAATACAAAATGCCAGCAACTATTGATGATCCTGCAATTTTGGATGAAATTAAAAATGATTTAATCAAAAGTAATATTTTAAAATAATGCTAAAAACATACTTATTTTTGGTTGGAGCTATTATTTGTGAAGTTTGTGGAACCATGTTGCTACCGATAACCCAAAACTTCACTAAACTAACTCCCACAATATTTTTGGCAGTATTTTATTTATCAGCTTTTTATTTACTTACATTTGTCGTTGACAAGATTCCCATTGCAATAGTTTATGGTACTTGGAGTGGGCTTGGTATATTTACAATTGCAATACTTGGATACATTTTCTTCAAACAATCTTTAAGTTGGCAAGCTATTATAGGAATGTTTCTAATAGTGATTGGTGTTACACTTGTAAATATTTATTCTAGTAAAACTATATAATTTAGTTTTTAAAATTTAGTGGTTTGCCTGAGGGTTTACCTAGAATTTCACCATCTTTCATTTTTATTTCACCATTTATTATTGTAAAAATAGGTGAGCCTTTAAACTTAAATCCGTGAAAAGGTGACCAGCCACATTTGCTTTCAATATTTTCATTTTTAATTTCAATTTCTTTATTCATATCAACAATTGTAAAATCTGCATCATAACCTTCTTTTATAAATCCTTTATTTTTAATACCAAAAATTTCAACAGGATTTTCACAAACAAAATTCATTAGTTGACTTAAACTTAATTTTCCATCGTTCACATGATTAAGCATAACAGGCATTAAAGTTTGAACACCTGGCATACCTGATGGTGAGTTTGGATATCTTTTATCTTTGTTTACTTTTAAATGAGGGGCATGGTCTGAACCAATTGTATCATTAAAATTGTTTTTTACCCCATACCATAGCCTGTCATAGTGAGTTTTATCTCTTAGTGGGGGGTTCATCTGAGCGTATGTGCCTAGCTTGTTATAACAATCTGGTGCATAAAGTGTTAAATGTTGAGGAGTAATTTCAAATGTAATATTTCCTTTATGTTGTGATAAAAAATCTACCTCCTCTTTAGTAGTTACGTGAAGTATATGAGCTTTTTTATTATGTCTCTCAGCAATTTTAACAATTTTTCTTGTAGATGATATGGCACATTCTACACTTCTCCAAACTGGATGAGTGTGAACATTTCCTTCCTTAATCAATTTTTTATTATAATTTAAAATTGCTTCATCTTCAGAATGAACTGCAACAACTTTTGAACTATTTTGAAAAACCTTGTCAATATCATCTTCCTCTGCTACTAATAAATTTCCAGTTGACGAACCTGCAAAAAGTTTAATACCACAACAACCCTCTAAATCTTTCAAACTAGCTAAATCGTTTGCATTATCTGCTGTTGCGCCAAAATAAAATGCATAATTACAATACATTCGATTTTTTGCTAAATCTAATTTTTTCTGAAATTCTTTTTTGTTAGCTGTTGGTGGATTAGTATTTGGCATTTCAAAAACTCCAGTGATACCTCCTGCTACTGCAGCTCTGCTTCCAGAATGTAAATCTTCAGTATCTGTTGATCCTGGCTCCCTGAAATGGGTTTGAGTATCTATACATCCTGGGAGAACAGTTAGATTTTTGGCATCTATTATGTCTTTTGCTTCATTCCCTACTTTACCGATCTTAAAAATTTTTCCATCTTTTACGCCAATATCCTCAACTTTAAGATCTTTATTAATATAACAATTACCATTTTTAATTATTAAATCTAACATTTATAAAAAAGTTATTATATTATTATTATAAAACGTCAATTATGAAATTAGATGAAGTTTATATATTAGAGGATAGAGGTCTTCTCTATATTAACGGTGAGGACGCAAAATCTTTTTTACAAAATTTAGTAACTAACAACATTGAAGAAATTTCCGATCAAAGAAGTAGTTTTGCAGCATTGTTAACACCACAGGGAAAATATTTATATGATTTTATAATTTATAAGCACAAATCAGGTTATTTCTTAGATTGTGAAAAGGATTTAATTGAAGATTTGTACAAACAATTAACTCTATACAAACTGAGATCTAAGATAGAAATTTTAAATTTAAGTAACGAATTTGTTATTGCTGCTTTAAGCAAAGCAAAATTTTTAGAACTGGGTGGTGCTAAAGATTTAAATGGATATACAATAAAGTTTAGAGAAGATACAATTGCATTGGATCCTAGAGAGTCTGAATTAGGAGCCAGATTAATAATAAATTTAGAGAAACTTTATTTATCTTTAAAAAAGCTAAATCTCAAAAACTCAAATGTTGAAAAATATTATTCCCATAGCCATAGATATGGAATAGTGCAAAAAAATAATAAGTATTTGCAAAATAAAATTTTTGGGATTGAATGTAATTTTGAAGAATTAAACGGAATTGATTTCAAAAAAGGCTGTTATGTTGGACAAGAAAATACAGCAAGAATAAAACTTAAAAATAAACTTAGTAAAAGATTATTTGCAATTGATATCAGCGACGGTGAAATGGATAAGGATATAATTTCTTTTGAAGATAAAGAAATAGGAAAAATATTAATTAAAGACAAATATCCTTTCGGTATAATAAAAATCAATAATGAAAAATTTGATATTAAAAATAATTTTGCTTCTGGAACAGCGAAAATTAAAATAATTAAACCAAAATGGATGTAGTTATTTCACAAATTTTGATAGATCAGGTTTAAAATAATTTGGACCTTTCATAACTTTACCGCTTTCATTATATATTGGTTTTCCATCAGCTCCCAATTTACTCATATTTGAATTTTGAACTTCATCAAAACATGCATCTAAATCTATTCCGAATGCGTGTCCGGCACCATAAGTTACATATAAAATATCTGTTAAAGCATCCGCAACCTCTAAAATATCTTTATTATCCATAGCTTCTTTAAGCTCACTAAGCTCCTCTTTAATTAGATTATATCTTAAGCGATTTATTTTTTCGGTGCTAAAAGATGGTTTGGATTTTACATCTTGTCCAAATGTTTGCATAAAATTTTTTACTTTTTCAAAATTTGTCATTTTACTCCTGTTAGATTTTTTAAAACTAGTATATAAATTTAAATATTAAATATTCAAAAGCATGAAAACAAGAAAAGAATTTGATAGCCTTGGTGGTATAAACGTTCCTAATAATAAATATTGGGGTGCATCCACACAAAGGTCAAAAAAGTATTTTAATATTGGTAAAATTTTAGTTAACACTTCTATAATAAGATCTATTGCTATAATCAAAAGATCTGCTGCTATTGTACATGGTAAAGATAAATCGATTTCAAATAAAATATCAAAGATAATAATTAAAGCGTCAAATGAAGTGATTTCTGGTAAATTGGACGATCATTTTCCTTTAAAAGTTTGGCAAACTGGATCTGGAACTCAGACAAATATGAATGTTAATGAAGTTATTGCAAATAGGGCAATAGAAATATTGAAAGGGAAAAAAGGGTCTAAAAAACCTGTTCATCCAAATGACCATGTAAATAAATCTCAATCTACGAATGATGTATTCCCAACTGCCATGAATATTTCTGTAGCTACAGAAACTATTGATAAACTTTTACCAAATTTAAAGAATTTGGAAAAATCACTATTTAAAAAAAGTAAAGAGTTTAAAAAAATTGTTAAGATTGGAAGAACTCATTTGCAAGATGCTACACCACTTACTCTTGGCCAAGAATTTTCAGGTTATTACGAGCAAGTAAAAAAATCCAGGGAAAGAATTGAAAATTCTCTGAAAGATATTCTTTATTTAGCACAGGGAGGTACGGCTGTTGGAACTGGAATAAATACAAAAAAAAATTTTGATAAAAAAATTGTTAATGAAATAAAAAAATATTGCAAAATAAATTTTAAACCTGCTCCAAATAAATTTTCAGAATTATCTGCACATGATTCTATTGTCAATTTTTCTGGTTCATTAAATACATGTGCTGTATCTTTAATGAAAGTTTCAAATGATATACGATTTTTAGGATCTGGCCCAAGAGCAGGTTATGGTGAACTAGTTTTACCAGAAAACGAACCAGGGTCCTCAATAATGCCGGGTAAAGTAAATCCTACTCAATGTGAAGCTGTTACAATGGTTTGTGCAAAAGTTATAGGAAATCATACAGGAATTACGGTTGCCGGATCTCATGGTCATTTTGAACTAAATGTTTTTAAGCCAATGATTGCATATAATATTTTACAGTCCATAGATTTACTTGGGGATAGTATTAAAAATTTTTCAATTTTTTGCGTCAATGGCATCAAAGCTGATAAAGATAAAATAAAACAACATTTGGATAATTCTTTAATGTTGGTAACGGCTTTAGCTCCTAAAATTGGATACGATAAAGCTGCAAAAATTGCAAAATTAGCATTAAAAAATAAAACAACCTTAAAACAGGAAACGTTAAAATTAGGTTTAGTAAATGAAAAGGAATACGACCAAATAGTGAACCCAAAAAAAATGGTGGGACCCAACTAATTTAACTTTTTTCTGATTTCATATTTTAGATTTTGAATATTTTTAGCTTTGATTGACTTTTCAATTATATATTCTGTATTTAGATTATCAATTAGCCTTATATTTGATATCATAATTTCTTGATTATTAATTTTTTTTGATAATTCAAAAAATATTTTTTTAACTTTTTTAATTTCTTTAGAATTGAACTGTAAAAATTTTATTAATTCCTTATTGCTAATTACATCAAGTTCATTTTTCGAATAAAAATATGTTTCGTCATTCTTAATAATATAGTTCAATTCGCTATTTAATATACCAACTTTATCAAAATCAAACTTAGTATTCAAAACATTAATATTTTTTTCATTTATGTATAAATTAATTTCACCATTTTTTATAATAGAATTATCAAGATTAATAAATTTAATTAATATTTTTCCACTGATATTACCCAAGAGATCTTTATCATATATAAAAAAATGTTTCATTACATTTTCAATAATAAAATTTAAATTTTTTTTATAAATTTCAATTTTGCTTTCAAAATAAAACGGATTGAAATTTATATCAGCAAAAACTCTTAAATTATTTGATTTGTTTTCTGGCGAACTTAATTGGATTTTATTTTTTAAATATTCATAGTCTAAAATGAATTTTTCATTCAAAAAATTTATTTCTGTTCCACCTTTAAAATGCTTGTTATTCAAAATAGTCAAGTAATTTTTAAGTTGTATTTTAAGATTGTCTAAATTGATAGAATGATAAGTAGTTTCAGGTTTTAAATAATCCCGTTCCCATTCTGAAAAAAAATCAATGTCAAAAATATTTCCAGATATTTCTAATTTTTTTGTTTTATTTTTTATGTCTAAAAAGTAATTAATTTTTTTAATAGGAGAAATTAATATATTTTTATCATTATTATTTAATATAAAGATATTGCTATCGTTTATAATAATTCTTTTATTAATTTTCGAATATAAATGATTTCTTAATTCTGTTATATCTTTAAGCTTCAACTTAAGATTAATACTATTTAATTCTACCTTATTTATTTGATTAACTTTTTTTATAAATAGTTGATTAATTGGAATAAAAATTTTCATGTCAGTAAAATCACTAAAAGAATTACCTCGATTATTTCCATATAAATCAATCTTACCTTTAGAGATTAATAAATGTGGAACTGGTAAAGCTTTGTAATCTATATTTCCTTCAATATCTAAATATAACTTAAATTCTGTGAAAAATATTTTCTCTATCTTACTTTCTATGCTTTTAAATTTAAAAATTGTTGGTAAATTTAAAATAATTATTGTTGAAAAAAATAAAATCATTAAAATTGATAATATTGCGAAAGGTAGCTGTTTTTTATTGATTTTCTTCATTAAAATTTATTAGGCTTATACTATTATTATAAAAGAATATTAAATGATGAATTCAGATTATTTAAAAAATTTAAATGACAACCAAAAAGAGGCGGTTTTGAGCCTTGAAGGTCCACTACTTGTGGTTGCTGGTGCAGGATCTGGAAAAACCAAAGTTTTAACCTCTAGAATTGCGCATATTATTAAAAACCATAAAGCCTTTCCAAATCAAATACTCGCTGTAACATTTACAAATAAAGCTGCAAAAGAAATGCAAATTAGAGTTTCAAAACTTCTCAAAAAAGAGGCCACTGGATTGCCGTGGCTTGGAACCTTCCATTCAATAAGTGCAAAAATATTGAGAAAACATGCAGATGCCGTTGAACTAAAAAGTAATTTTTCTATTATTGACCAGGATGACCAAATAAGACTCATTAAAAATATCTGTAAGGGTGAAAATATAGATATCAAAAAAATATCTCCAAGGTACATTCTTGCGATAATTGATAAATGGAAAAATAAAGGTCATTATCCAAATGAAGTAATTTTAAAAAGAAAAGATCCTTTGGAGAAAAATTTTCTAAGTATTTATAAAATTTATCAGCAAAAGTTAATTGATTTAAACGCTGCAGATTTTAGTGATTTAATTTTACATACGGTGAAAATTTTTGAAAAGTACAAAGATATTAAAGAGATGTATTCTAAAAAATTTAAATATATACTAGTAGATGAATATCAAGATACGAATTTTATACAAAGCGAATGGTTAAAATATTTATCTTTTAATAATAAAAATATTTGTTGTGTGGGCGATGACGACCAGTCAATTTATAGCTGGAGAGGTGCGGAAATTAAAAATTTTTTAGAATTTGATAAAGTTTATGAAAATACAAAAATTATACGTCTAGAAAAAAATTATCGATCTACCCAAAATATTCTTGGTGTTGCTTCTGGATTAATTGAAAATAATCAAAATAGAGTTGGAAAGAAATTATTTACCACTCAGGATGACGGTGATTTAGTAACTCTAAGCTGTTTTAGAAATGTCAAAGATGAAGCAATTGAAGTTGGAACCAATATTGAAAAACTTAAAAAAAATTTTTCTTTAAATGAAATAGCAATACTTGTAAGAGCAATATTCCAAACTAGAGAATTTGAAGAGAGATTCCTAAAAATTGGCCTGCCATATAGAATAGTGGGAGGAATAAAGTTTTATGAACGTGCTGAAGTAAAAGATTGTGTGGCATACTTGAGAACTGTATATCAGCCTCAAGACGATCTTTCGTTTGAGAGAATTATTAATGTCCCTAAAAGATCAATAGGTGATACAACAATTAAAAATATAAATGAATGTGCTAAAGAAAATAATATATCTTTAGAAATCGCAGCAAAAAAATTAATTCAAGAAAATAAAATTAAACCTAAAACTAAAATCGGACTAAGTGCATTAATAAATTTATTGGAAAAATGGAGGTACGACTTTAAGAATAATACGAATCATAATAAATTACTTCAATTAATTTTAGACGAATCTGGATATAGTGAAATGTTAAAAAATAAAAAAGATTTAGAAAATGAAAATAGATTGGAAAATATAAAAGAACTTTTAAATGCAATGAAAGAATTTGATAACCTGGAGTCCTTTCTTGAACATGTAGCTTTAGCCACCTCTTTAGATCAAGACTGGCAAACAGAAAAGGTAAACTTGATGACTATGCATGCCTCCAAGGGTTTGGAATTCGATGTAGTTTTTTTACCGGGTTGGGAAGAAGGACTGTTTCCACATCAAAAAAGCATTGAAGAGAAAGGAGAAAACGGTTTAGAAGAGGAAAGAAGATTAGCGTATGTCGGTATTACTAGAGCAAAAAAATTAGCAAAAATATCATTTGCAATGAATAGATTTTATCAAGGAGACTGGATAGATAGTATGGCATCACGATTTGTTGATGAATTACCAGAAAAATTTATTAAAAAAAATAATAATTTTGTCGAGGACAAGGAGGAAGATTTTGATTTTAATCAAGATATAGAATTTGAAGAGGATATTAGAAGCCCAGGATGGATAAGGTATCAAAAAAAATTAAATGATAAATAATCTAAAACAAATAATATATAAAAATAATTTAGATGGATATATTATACCAAAAAATGATGAGTATTTTACAGAATATAGCAAAGAAAGTAATTTAGAAAAATTTGCTAAATTTACTGGATCAGCTGGATTTATTCTTATTCTCGAGAAAAAAAATTATCTCTTTGTTGATGGAAGATATACGCTTCAAGCGAAGAAAGAGTCTGGAAAAAATTTTGTTATTCTCGAAATACCTTTTTCATGGCCAAAAGATATAATTAATAATAAGAAAGGCAATTTAAAAATAGGTTTCTTCCCTAAAATTTTTACTACAAATACCTTAAAAAAATATTTTGAAAATACATGCAAGCTAGTACCAATAAATGAGAATATATTCGTTAATGAAAAAAAAATTTTAAAAACAAATAAATATTTTTTTAAGCTTAACGATAAAATTACTGGAGAGAGTTATATTTCAAAATTAAAGAAAGTAAAAAAATACTTGAAAAGTAAGAA
>MDTG01009816.1_pt1 | contig 10502 bp, 9 predicted proteins | sample 811421 | NCBI WGS metagenome assembly MDTG01 (sample SAMN05326645, study PRJNA326480) | marine metagenome | isolation source: seawater | place: Pacific Ocean: South East | collected 2011
CCTGATTCCGGGCAGCAGCAGCCAGAAGATTTGGCAAAATTAAGGGGCGCATGACCGACAAATCATTCCTAATAGGGTTGATTAGAGTCAGATTTGCACCTCCACCGCCAAACGCGACTGCCTGTGGCTTTGATAGAAAAGAGAATGTCACGGCTTCCATCAAACCACGCGACGCAAGGGCGCGCCGCAAACAGAATTGGCGTGACTGTGATGGGTTCAATGAAGGCTGGGCGACTACATGGTCACATGGCAACTGATCTATTGGCAAATGGTCATAGCCATGAATACGGCCAATTTCCTCAACTAAATCAGCGGCGCCATCAATGTCACCACGCCACGGCGGCGGGCTTACCGTGTATCCTTCGTCACCGGCGACAACAGTAAAACCAAGCGTTTTGAGAATTTTGACTTGGTTGGCCGCCGGAATATCCATACCTGTGAGCCTTTGCACCTTATCAGCCACAAGATCGATCTTACGCTGCCATTGCGCGCCCTTACCAGCGGTGGTGACATGGCTTGCCTCACCGCCACAGATTGACGTCACCAATCTAGCGACATGTCCCTGCACCCAATTCGGCGACGTTACGTCTAGGCCGCGCTCAAAACGGTAGCGTGCATCAGAATTGATATTGAGTTTGCGGGCCGTAGTTGCGACCAAGGCAGGATCAAAAATCGCTACCTCAAGGAACATCTCGGTTGTCGAGTCGCTCACGCCGGTCCGCTTGCCACCCATAATGCCAGCCAGATCATCTGCGCCATGTGCATCAGCAATAATGAACATGCTGGATTCCAGCTTATATTCCTTTTCATTGAGGGCGGTCATTGTCTCACCATCACTGGCCGCGCGAATGGTCAGGCTGTTACCCGATATCTTAGCTATGTCATAAGCATGTAGCGGGCGGCCCAGGTCAATCATCACATAATTAGTGATATCGACCAGCGCGCTGATCGGACGCTGGCCGACAGCGATCAGACGCTGCGCCATCCAGGCTGGACTTGGCCCATTGCGCAATCCACGAAAGGCACAACCAGAAATGCTCGGGCAAAAGTCGCGGGCACTAGCGTCGATATCCCATGTGATCGGGCTGTCGAAGGCGCCGTCATGCGCGCTGAAATCCACCTCTTTCAGATTTCCATAACCTGCTGCGGCAAGATCGCGGGCAACACCGCGCACCCCAAGGCAATCTGAGCGGTTTGGTGTAATTGCGATCTCAATTATTGGGTCATCTAGCCCCGCATAGGGGGCAAAAGATTCTCCAATTGGCGCATCAGCTGGCAAATCAATGATTCCGTCATGCTCGTCAGAGAGCTTCATCTCGCGCTCTGAACACAGCATGCCATTTGAGGCCTCGCCACGAATCTCACCTGCCTTCAATTTCAGGTCAATTCCCGGGATATAAGCACCAACAGGAGCAAAAACACCCTTCATTCCAGCACGTGCATTTGGCGCGCCGCAAACAACCTGCACTAGATCGCGAGCACCTGTATTGACCATACAAACGCGCAATTTATCAGCGTTGGGGTGTTGTTGAGCGGACACAACCTCGGCGATAGTAAACGACGCCAGCGCCACCGCTTGGTCTTGCATATCCTCAACCTCTAGCCCCAGCATAGGCAGGGCCTCAAGAATTTCATCAAGCGAATGATCGGTTGCAAGATGGTCGAATAGCCACTCGCGGGTGAATTTCATCAGTTTAATCCTCCCACTAGACCGGCATGGACCGAAGGCGCATCAAATGGCAAAAAACCGTAATGCCGCATCCACCGGAGATCACTGTCATAGAAGGTACGCAGATCGGGAATGCCATATTTCAACATGGCAATGCGTTCAATCCCCATGCCAAAAGCGAAGCCCTGATACTTCTCGGGGTCATAACCACAATTGGCTAACACCCGAGGGTTGACCATGCCTGATCCAAGAATCTCCAACCAGTCATCACCAGCGCCAATCTTCAGCCCACCACCATCACGCGTACAGCCTATATCAACCTCGGCAGATGGCTCAGTGAAGGGAAAATAGCTTGGACGAAACCGCACCGGCAAATCATCCACGCCAAAAAAAGCGCGGCAGAAATCAATCAGGCAACCCTTAAGATGCCCCATATGAATGCCATCAGCAATCACTAGACCCTCGCATTGGTGGAACATCGGAGAATGAGTGGCATCATGGTCCGACCGATAGGTGCGCCCGGGAACAATGATCCGCACCGGCGGTTCAGAGGCCTCCATCGTGCGCACCTGCACCGGCGATGTATGGGTACGAAGTACCTTACGCCTTCCCTCGGCATCGGGCAATAGATAGAAGGTATCGTGCTCCTGACGTGCGGGATGTTCCTCTGGAATGTTAAGCGCAGTGAAATTATAGTAATCGGACTCAATGTCCGGGCCCTCAGCAACGGTAAACCCCATCTCCGCAAAGATTGCAACAACTTCCTCAATGGTACGGGATAGCGGATGCAAGCGGGCCTCAACTTGCGGGCGTGAGGGCAGCGTCACGTCAACAGTCTCAGTTACTAATCGGTCATTGAGAGCGGCATCACTAAGGAGTGTTTGCCGCGCATCAATAGCTGCAGAGATGCTGTCCTTCAAACGATTGAGAACCTGGCCAGCCTGTTTGCGGGATTCCGGGTCCATGCCGCCCAAATCACGCATCATCAGTGACACCCGACCCTTCTTGCCAAGCGCCTCAATACGGATCTTCTCAAGCGTCTCGAGTGAAGACGCACTCTCAATCTCTGTGGTGATTTCTACGGCTAGCGCGTCAAGGTCTTGCATAATGCCACTCTCAGTCATTTCAATTAAAAGCCCGCTCACAGGGCAAAAAAAATCAGGCCAATACTCGGAACATTGATGGATCCTTATCCAAAGCAATGTTCAAAGCAACAGCCTGACAAATTATTTGTGAAGATATACTCTAGCTGGCCGCTGCACGTGAGTGTTGAACTAGCGTCGCAAATGCTGCTGGCTCGTTAACGGCAAGATCGGCTAGCATCTTGCGGTCAACCTCAATACCGGCCTTAATTAGGCCGCCCATCATCTGCGAGTAGGTGATACCATGCAAACGCGCAGCGGCATTTATGCGCTGAATCCACAAGGCGCGAAATTCACGCTTACGTACTCTGCGGTCGCGGTAGGCATATTGCCGTGCTTTATCCACTGCCTGAGTCGCAGTCCGGAAAGTGTTTTTACGACGCCCATAATAGCCTTTAGCGGCCTTAAGAACCTTACCATGACGGGCGTGGGTGGTTGTGCCTCTTTTAACGCGTGCCATTTACCCGCCTCCTCTATGCGTGTGGGAGGAAACGCTTGATGATGCGAGCATCCGCATCACATAGGATCATAGTACCACGAGCCTTGCGCTTCATTTTCTGGGAACGACGACGGAGATTATGGCTAAGGAAGGCAGCTGAGCCGCGAACCTTACCACTTGCGGTCAGGCGAAAACGCTTTTTAGCCCCGCTTTTGGTCTTCATCTTGGGCATTTTAACCTCTTTCTTAACATTTGTAAGGTATCCATCTCCCTTTTGCGGGTTGCCAGATGTCTGGTTGATGGCGCTGTGCCGGCCGGGCATGCCCTTTTCAGAAATGAATTTCCAAGCCCAGACGCGACAAGATTTTTTCGCAGAGCAGTGGTTATAGAGGGGTTGTGTGGAGGAATCAAGCCCTCTGATTCCTGCTGTCCTTTTTATATTTGCTCTATTTTGGGGCCAGTACCATAATCAACTGGCGTCCTTCCATTTTTGGCATAGCTTCGATTTTGGCGATCTCCTCAGTTTCCTCACGGACACGGGTCAAAACATTCGCACCAAGTTCTTGGTGGGCCATTTCCCGGCCGCGGAAACGAAGCGTTACTTTAACTTTGTCGCCACCACTCAGAAATTTCACCACATTGCGCATTTTAACCTGATAATCATGCTCATCAATATTGGGGCGAAGTTTGATTTCCTTGACCTCTATTATTTTCTGCTTTTTGCGGGCTTCATTGGCGCGTTTCTGAGCTTCATACTTATATTTGCCATAGTCGAGAATCTTGCACACAGGAGGGTCGACATTTGGTTGGACCTCAACGAGGTCCAGGCCAAAATCCTCTGCTTTAGAAATGGCTTCTCTTGTATCCAAAACCCCCAGTTGTTCGCCATCGGGGTCGATGCAACGCACCTGTGAAGCACGAATGGCTTCATTGACACGCGGGCCGTCCTGAACGGGCGGCACATTATTATGTGGACGTACTATTTAAATCTCTCCTGTTTGTATTCCATAATAGGAGCAAATGCCCCATCTCCGGCGACAGGCCATAAACGACTTGGCTGTCAAAGGACTTATTGCTTTTATCAAAATTTCTAGAAAGTGACCAGTTTTTTAAGCTTGTCGCAAATCAGGTGGCAGGCTTTCTTTACCAAGCATGAACACCGCGTCCTTCATATCCAGCACTTGCTGATCATTTGAACCCAACCGCCGCAGAGCAACTGTTGATGCCTCAGCTTCCCGCCCACCAACGGCCAGAATGAACGGCACCTTCATCACACTATGCTCACGGACTTTGTAGCTAATCTTTTCATTGCGGAAATCCCGCTCAACACGCAGACCCCTCGCCTCGGCAGTGTGCGCCACCAGTTCGGCATATTCATTTGCACTTTCAGTAATTGGCGCGACAACAATCTGCACCGGTGCCAACCAAGGCGGTATCCGCCCTGCATATTGCTCAATTAGAATGCCAATCCAGCGTTCCATTGAGCCGAGCACTGCACGATGTAGCATCACCGGGCGCTTTCGACTGCCATCTTCCGCAACATACTCGGCGTCTAGCCTATCAGGCAGCACAAAATCAACCTGCAATGTTCCACATTGCCAATCACGCCCGATGGCATCGCGCAAAACAAATTCCAGCTTGGGCCCATAGAACGCACCCTCGCCGGGGTTCAATGTTGTCTCCAGATTAGCTGCATCACAGGCGTCAGTCAGCGCGCGCTCGGCGCGATCCCACACGTCATCCTCCCCCGCGCGTACGTTCGGCCGGTCGGAAAATTTGACCCGCACATCGGTGAAACCGAAATCTGCATAGATTGTCTGCAATAATTCACAGAAACGGACGGACTCCGAAGTGATCTGGTCTTCGGTACAGAAAATATGCGCATCGTCCTGGGTGAAAGCGCGGACACGCATGATGCCATGAAGCGCACCCGATGGTTCATTGCGGTGGCAGGAACCAAATTCCGCCATACGCAACGGCAGATCACGATATGATTTAATTCCTTGCCTAAAAATCTGCACATGGCACGGGCAGTTCATTGGCTTCAATGCAAGGGTACGGTCGTCTTCAGACTTCGCTGTAAACATGTTCTCACGAAATTTGTCCCAGTGACCGGACGCTTCCCACAAGGAACGGTCAACAAGCTGTGGGGTCTTTACCTCGTCATAGCCACCTGCTTCGAGCCTACGCCGAACATAGGCCTCAATCTCACGATACATCACCCAACCTTTGGGGTGCCAGAAAACCGATCCCGCTGCCTCCTCTTGCAAATGAAAAAACCCCAACTGCTTTCCAAGTTTGCGATGATCGCGTTTTTCGGCCTCCTCAAGCATGTGAAGATAGGCACCAAGTTCTTTTTCGGTACGCCAAGCAGTACCATAAATGCGTTGCAGCATAGGCCTGTTGGAGTCGCCTCGCCAATAAGCACCTGCAACGCTCATCAGCTTAAAGGCGTGGCCCAACCTTCCAGTCGAGGGTAAGTGAGGCCCCCTACATAGATCAATAAACTCGCCTTGGCGATAGAATGTCACGGTCTCGTTAGCCGGAATTGCCTGAACGAGCTCAACTTTGAATGGCTCATCATTTTCCTGGTAGAAAGTCACCGCTTGATCACGGGTCCAGACCTCGCGGGTGATCGGCTCGTCACGATCAACGATTTCGTGCATCCGAGCCTCAATAGATTCAAGGTCCGCATCTGAGAATGGAGTTTCACGGTGAAAATCATAATAGAAACCATTTTCAATAGGTGGACCAATCGTCACCTGAGTTTCCGGAAAGATTTCAAGGACCGCTTCCGCCATCACATGCGCGCAATCATGACGCAATAGCGCAAGCGCACTGTCATCCCTGACAGTTACCAAGGACAGAGATGCATCGTCATCAATTGAACGTGAAAGATCCCACTCAAAGCCATTGACGATACCAAGCAAGGCTGCTCTCGCAAGGCCGGGGCCAATATCCGCCGCAACATCACCCGGTGTAACTGGTAAATCATATTTACGGGTTGATCCATCAGGGAGGGTAATAATAGGCATAACTGGCTTTTTAAACCTCTAAATAAAATCAATGATTCGCAAATTAGCCGCAGATGCATGTAAACTCAAGCCCGGCAATTTTCCTAGTATGAGCGAACACTTGCTACGCCAATCTGTCACCTAAAATTTTATTTGCGGGTGGATGTCTTTGCCAGCAACCGAGAATAAATTTTAAGAGTATCGCGACACATTTTTTCGGTCGAAAAAGAGTTAATGATGTGGCTACGGGTGTTACGGGCCAGATCACGCCGCCGGCTAACACCCAGAGATAGGGCTGCCTTTATGCAATTGCCAAGATCTTTAGAGTCGTTGGGTTTGGCTAGCCACCCAGTCTTTTCATGCAGAATAGATTCTGATGCGCCTCCATGATCAAAAGCAATCACGGGACGGCCCATAGCCTGCGCCTCAAGCGCTACCCGGCCAAATGGTTCTGGTGTTACGGATGGCATAACAACAACATCTGCAACCATCAAAGCTGCTGGCATATCCTCAACCGCGCTGACCAAGCGAAACCGACCTTCTAAACCTAGTTCAATACCTTTTGTGGTAATTCTATCAATGAATGACTGTCGCCCATCAGCCGCACCGAGAAATACACATATAAAGGTCATTTCCTTTATCTGCGCAAGCGCCTCGAGCAGGATTTCATGACCTTTCCACGCGGAAGGGCGTGCTGGCAACATCACCACAGGCATATCCTCAGGTAGCGCAATCTCATTTACAAACCGAATAATTCGAGATTGCGAGACCTTACTCGCATCAAAAACGTTGATGTCAACGCCGCGGTGTATCACGCTCAAACGCTCCTCAACACCAAAATAAGCCCTTGTTATTAGAAACTTGATGTAGTTGGAAATAGCAATCACGTGATCAGTTTTCAGCATCTTGCCGTTATAGATGCGCTTCACGGCGGAGCTTGAATGAAAGCGACCATGGACGGTGCTGACAGTGATAAGTCCCATCTTTTTCGCAATCGGCAGGGCAATCCAGGCTGGAACACGCGAGCGCACATGCACAATATCAGCACCCTCATCGTTAAGAATCACGCCAAGCCGCCGCCCGGTGGAAGCCCACTGTAGTGGATTCTTCGCATTCACCGGCAAGCGATAATGCACGGCACCACATCGCGCGAGATGCCGCTCCATCGGCCCACCATTAGAAACCACCACTGCCTTGCCACCGGCAGCGATGATGGCTTCTGCCATTTCAATCGTACCCCTTTCAACACCTCCCCGCACAAGCTCAGGCAAAACCTGAACAATAACCGGGCCATGACCACTCTGACTATGTTTTTTGACAAAGCGTGGCAACGTAGGAAGGCTTAGATTCAATTTTTCTTTTGTTTTTCTGCTCATCTAAATTCATTATTGTTTAAAATTTGTTTAGAAGACACTCAGGACAAAGGGCCCTATAAGAATTTAAAGAGCGAGAAACGCTAATGTCAGACCCTATGATCCATACCATAACCGAGACAGACCATATCGCCTACTATGGAATTTCAGGGCACGGCCCTGGCATCATTTTTCTCGCTGGGCATGGCTCGAATATGGAGGGCAGTAAAGCCCTACACCTTGAGGAATGGGCACGCGCGAATGGGCAAGCGTTCCTTCGATTTGATTATAGAGGCCACGGCAAGTCAAGCGGTTCAATGGACAGCACCAACATCTCGGACTGGACAGAGGATGTGATCACCGCCATAGATGACTTAAGCGAGGGTCCACAGATTCTTGTGGGATCCTCTCTTGGTGGATGGCTGATGCTGAATGCGACGCTAGCACGGCCTCAGCGGATTGTTGGCCTAGTCGGCATTGCCGCTGCACCTGATTTCACCGAGGATTTAATCTGGGCTGAATTGACTACCGATCAACGTAGCAATATGCAATCAGAAGGTAGGATCGTCCTGCCAAACCCTTATGCTGATGAACCATTAGTCTATCCCTATAATCTCGTAGAGGATGGCCGCAACCACCTTCGGTTGCGTGGTAATTTAAACATAAATTTGCCAATCAGATTACTGCATGGCATGAAGGATGCTGAGGTGCCATGGCAGACAGCTGTTCATATCGCCGAATGTGCGATTAGCGATGATGTCAGACTTTTTCTGGTCAAGGACGCTGGTCACCGCTTTTCCGAACCAAAACAACTGGCGTTGCTGGAACAGGTGATATCTGGGTTGATTGCTGAGTGCATTTCACAATAGGTCTAGAAATCAAGATTTCCATAATGCGCTGCGGCTGGCAACCCCGGTATGTGGTCGGCAAGCAATTCACGGAATGAGGGTCGAGATTTCATTTTGGCATACCAGTTTTTGGTTTCCGAATGCCTGTCCCAATCAATGTCACCGAAATAGTCAAGAACGGAAAGATGTGCCGCACCAGCAAGATCCGCCAATGAAATTTGCCGCCCGGCGAGCCAGTTATCCTGTTCAGTAAGCCAGTCCATATAATCGAGGTGAATATGCAGGTTTTTCATCGCCGCACGAATTATAACTGATGATGGCTGTCCATCATTGACAAAGCGCTTGATAAACCTCTCATAAAACAGCGGCGCACCGACTTCGCGCATAAATTTGACCTCAAACCAATCTGTCAATCGCCTAATCTCTGCGCGCTCATTAGCTGAGCCCCAGATGAGTGGCGTTTTTTCCTCTATTTCTTCAAGATACTCCACGATAACCGTAGCACCGCAAATCGCTTTGCCTTCTTCAGTCATTAGCACTGGCACCTCGCCCGCAGGGTTTAGGCGAAGAAAGCCCTCAATACGGTCCCATGGGCGTTCGCTCTTAGGCAGATAAACTATACCACGTTCCGCCATCACAAGCCGGATAATACGGGATGAGGCGTATAATTCGTGATGATGGAGAACACGCATTACTTCTATTACTCTCAGAAATATTGACAATTAACTTAACGCTTGTTTTACAAAACTGTCAAAAAACAACAGCCACTAAACCCTAACAGGTGCAACCACAAGCGGGCCAGATGGCAGTTCAGCAAGCGCCCCCGGACACAACTCAAAAAACTGAAGTCTTTCACTTTCTATAAAGCCCGGCCATTCAAGATTATATCCGCATGCCGGAACAAAACCGAATTTCGGATAGTAATCGGCCTCACCCGACACCAATATAAGTGGCCATGGCCCGCCACTTGCCCGTCTCAGCCCCTCCTCAACCAGAGCCCTTCCGCACCCCCTACCGCGCAATGACGGTAAAACTGCCAACGGGCCGAGCAATAGGATGTCCTGATTGCCTAGACGCACCTCCCAGAACCGAAGTGAGCCGACAATGTCGGTGCCATTCCGCGCGACAATAGAAAGAGCGTCTACGGCTGATCCTGGGCGCAACTGCCAGACAGACCGCTTATGTCGCTGAGGCCCGAACGCCTCTGCCATTAACCTTTCAATTGAGGAAATGTCCTCAGCTTTCTGCAAAGAAATCCGATACATGAGAGACCAAATATCAGAATAGCCAACGCAAGGGCAACATTTTATTGCGCTGACTCAGAGGCCGATGTCTCGGCGGTAATGGCGGCAACACGTCGAGCGTCGTCTATTGGATATTTGAGGAGGGGAACGATCTCGGTCAGAATAACTTCCCAGAATTTCGGCAGTTTAGTTTCCACCACGTTGAGCAGACGAGATATGAGGTCTGTTTCAACTTGTTGATAGAATCACTAACCAATAACCTTAGCACTATACACAGTGCGCGCTTGTATGACGATGGATTTACAAGACAATTTAGATCCATCCTGCCCATACAAAAGGCAGCGCTATAATCGATAAAATTCATTCGCTCTGCCATGCCAAAAGTAAATTTGGCCGACCTTACTAAGAATGACAATTTGGCAACCGGTCATCTATTTACATTCGTTTTTAATAGTAACTTCAACCAATACTAAAAGCCCAAATTAATGGAAGGTCCACAGAAGTCCACTAATCTTACGGGTAACAAATTGCATGCCGGCGGTTTCATCGCGAAGAGGATCATGACAAAGGACTATTTAATATACATCTCGCAAGTAACGTTTCTCTTTTTTGAGTTGATTGATGTAGTCAACAGCTTTCTCATTCGACAATTTGCCATGTTCAGCTACCAAGGAATGTAATTCGGCATCAACATCTTTCGCCATTCGCGAGGCATCACCGCATACATAAAAGTGACCGCCGTCTTCAAGCGCTTCAAAAAGTAATTTGCCATTCTCAGCCATTCTATTCTGGAC
>MDTG01044805.1_pt1 | contig 10502 bp, 6 predicted proteins | sample 811421 | NCBI WGS metagenome assembly MDTG01 (sample SAMN05326645, study PRJNA326480) | marine metagenome | isolation source: seawater | place: Pacific Ocean: South East | collected 2011
ACCCCGAGACCTACAACGGCGTCGAGGACCAGGACGGCTGCCCGGACCGGGGCCGGGTCACGCTCGAGTCGAGCCAGATCGTCATCCTCGAGAAGATCTACTTCGAGGCGGGGAGCGCCGCGATCCCCGAGCGCTCCGGGCCGATCCTCGACGCCATCGCCGCCACCCTCCAGGGGAACCCGCAGATCCGCCGCATCGCCATCGAGGGCCACACCGCCCCCGGCGAGGCGCGCGGCTGGCTGACCTCCGCCGAGCGCGCCGGCGCCATCCGCGCGGCGCTGATCGAGCGCGGGGTCGCCGCCGAGCGCCTGCGGGCCCGCGCCCTCGCCGACACACAGCCCGTCGACCAGCGCGACGACGAGGACGCGCGCGCCCGCAATCGGCGCGTCGAGTTCCGCATCCTCGAGCGCGCGGGAGCCGAGCGCGACGAGGAGGAGGAGCAGGGGCCGCGCCGCGTCGCCGTGCGCCCGGGTCGCGTCGCCGGCGCGAGCGACGCCGCCTCGAACCTCCCCCGCGCCGCCGACGGCGCCACCCACTACGGCGTCGCGCGCCACGTCGACATCCCCGCCGGCGCGTCCAGCCTCGTGACCATCCTCAGCCGCCGCGTGCCCGGCGCCGAGGTGCTCCTCTTCCGCCCGGACGCCAGCGCGCGGGGGAGCGACCGGCATCCGCTCCGCGCCGTGCGCATCGAGAACGCGACCGAGGTCGACCTCGTCGGCGGCCCCGTCTCGCTCTTCGCGCGCGGGGCGTTCGTCGGGGAGGGCCTCCTCGAGCCGCTCGCCGCCGGCCGCATCGCCTTCGTCCCCTTCGCCGTCGACGGGGCGACCGAGGTCGAGGTCGAGGCCGAGGTCGAGGAGACGCCCGCGCGCATCCTCGCCCTCTCCCGCGGCCGGCTCCAGGTCGAGCGCACGCGCACGCGCACCACCCGCTACCGGGTGCGCGCCGGCGAGCACGCCCCGCCGCGCCTCTTCGTGCAGCACGCGCGCGCCGCGGGATACACGCCCGTCGACCTGCCGCCCGAGACCGAGGACGCCGGCGCCGCGCTCCTCGTGCCGCTCCCCCTCACGCCGGGCCGCGCGAGCGAGCTCGCCGTCGCCGAGCGCACCGCCGTCACCGGGAGCGTGGCGCTCCTCGCGCAGCGCGAGGTCGACCTCCGCCCCTACCTCGAGGGGAGCGCGCTCGAGGAGGGCGACCGGCAGCGCCTGGACCGCGTGCTCGGGCTCCGCGATCGCCTCGTGGAGCTCGCCGCCAGCGAGGGCTCGCTCCAGACCCGCCTCGCCGACGTCGCCCAGCGCAGCGCCGAGCTCCGCGCGAGCATCACCGCCCTCCGCGACACCGGCGCCCGCGGCCGCGACACCCGCCGCACCCTCGTCGCCCGCCTCGAGGAGGCCGTCGCCGCCGCCGAGCGCCTCGCCACCGAGCTCGCCGAGCAGCGCGCCGAGCGCCTCGAAGCCGAAGCCACCCTCCGCGAGCTCGTCTCCGACTGGGAGATCGCACCGCCCGAGTGAGCCCATGGCTCCGCAGCGCTCACCCAGCCGAGAGCAGAGAGCAGAGCCGTGTTCCCCGCGAACGCAGCCGCCTGCGCCCCGTTCGTCCGCCCCCGAGAGCGGAAGGCCGGGAGCAGAGAGCAGAGCGAGCCCACGGAAGCGGAGCGCGGAGAGCGGACGGCCGCGAGCCGCGCCCCCCGCGAGCCGAGCCCCCCGCGCGCCGCGCCCCCCGCGAACGCGGCCGCCTGCGCTCCGATCGTCTGCCCCCGACGGAGAGCGGAGAGCGGAAGGCCGAAAGCAGCGAGCGGAGCGAGCCCACGGAGAGCGGAGAGCGGAAGGCGGAGAGCAGCGAGCGGAGCGAGCCCACGGAGAGCGGACGGCGGAAAGCGGACGGCCGCGAGCGCAGCGAGCGCTCAGACCAGCGGGGCCTGCGCCCGCACCACGCCCGTCCCCAGCTCCGCGAGCAGATCGCCCTTCCCGAGCAGCGCCTCCGCGCCCTTCTGGTCGAGGATGATGCGGCTGTTGGTCCCGCTCGGCACCCGCAGCGCCACCCGCCCCGGCAGGTTCGCCTTGATCACCCCCGGCACCGCCTTCGCGTCCGGCCGCTGCGTGGCGAGCACCAGGTGGATCCCCGCCGCCCGCGCCTTCGCCCCCAGCCGCTGCACCGCCGCCAGGAAGGGCTGCTTCGTCTCCTTGGTCACCGTCAGGTCCGCGAACTCGTCGATGATCACCACGTGCCGCGCCAGCGGCGCCTCCGGGTGCTCCTCCCCGTACTCGCCGAGGTCCTGCACGTTCGCCTCGTCGAGCAGCCCGTAGCGCTCCTCCATCAGATCGACGAGGTCGTCCAGGATCGCGATCGCCCGGTCCACCTCGTAGACGATCGGATGCGCCAGGTGGCTCCCCAGGCTCGCCTCGAGGCTCTTGAAGGTCACGCGCTTCGGGTCGATCAGCGTCAGCCGCACGTGCGCCGGCGAGTGGAAGTGCACCAGGCTCGTCGCCACCGCCCGGAGCAGCACGCTCTTGCCGCTCCCCGAGCTCCCGCCGACCAGCACGTGGCAGCAGTTCGGGTCCCCCAGGTCCGCCTTCACGACGCTCCCGTCCTCGCCCTCGCCGAGCACGAAGCGCCCGCTGCTCTCCCCGAGCCACGCCGCCTCCCGCCGCAGCAGCGTCGGCAGCTGCACCACCCGCGGGGTCTCCCGCACCACCTGGAAGAGCCGCCGCCCCTTTCGCTTCGCGTAGGTCGCGTCCGCGTCGTGCTCGGCGGCGAGCTGGTGGATCACGTCCTCCGACGCCCGGTCGATCTTCCGGATCGAGCGCTTCCCCGTCACCTCCACCGTGATCACCCGCGCGCTCACGATCGGCGCCTTCTTCGACTCGGCCGGCACGCCCTGCTTGCGCAGGATGTCGACGATGGTCTTCCGCATCGCCTCGGCCGCCGTCTGCCCGGCCGTGTCCGCGTCCGCCGGCGGCTCGGCGCCCCTCTCCACCGCCGTCTCCTCGATGCCCCCGGCCGGCTTCGGCCGCGGCCGCGCGGCGCCCGAGGGCGGCATGTCCCGCTGGGGCAGCCAGCTCGGGTACTCCTCCACGCAGGCCGCGCGCACCGGGCAGACCGGGCAGAGGTCGCTCCGCGGCGTCGGCGGCGCCTCCCGCGGCGCCTCGGCCCAGCGCCGCATCTGCCCCACCAGCGGCAAGAGCCGCTTCTCCACCAGCGCGTCCGCCTCCGCCGGCGCGACCACCGTCTCCTTCAGCGCCGGCGTCAGCCGCAGCACCACCGGCGTCGCGTCCACCCCCGCCACCTCGCGGAGCAGGTAGCGATAGAGGGCCACCTGCGCCCGGTCGAGCTCGGCGTTCTCCTCCCCCGAGAGCTTGTACTCGACCACCTGCGCCTCGCGCGCCTTCGGCTCGTGGAGCGCGTCGATGCGCCCGCGGAGGAGCGCCGTCTCGCCCCCCTCGAGCTCGATCAGGTGCTCGAGCGCGACCTCGCTGTCCGGCAGGAAGGCCTGGAGCTTCTCCTCCGGCGTGAAGGGCCCGCCGCTCACGTGCGCCGCGAGGTAGGCCGCGAGCTGCCTCAGCGCCTCCGCGAGGTCGTCCACCTCCGCCGGCATCGAGGCCAGCGCCGGGGTCGCCTCGAGCTCGCCCGCGAGCTGCATCATCAGCCAGCGCCGGATCGAGCGGCTCACCGCCTCCACGCTCGCGCTCGCCTCGAGGGCCGCGAAGCCCTCCGGCGGCGTCGCCACCGTCTGCGCGAAGCGGTCGACGATGCGGTGGAAGGCCGCGCCGAGCGAGGAGCTCCCGACGACGAAGCGCACGGGCTGGTCGCGGAGGCGCCCGAGCGCGAAGACGCGCGGGCAGCGGAGCGCGTTGCGGACCTCGGTGACGCTGATCGCGCTCACGCCTCGCCTCCGCGCCAGTACGCGATCTCGCGCCCGAAGAAGGTCACGCCGGCCGCCCCCTCGAGCGCCTCGCGCACCTCGCGCCGCCCGGCCGCGCCGCCCGCCTGCCGGAGCTCGCGCACGATCCGATCGATCGACGCCACGCCGAGCTGGGCGAGCACGGCCTGCGCCTGCCCGCCCGCCTTCGCCGGCGCAGGCGTCGGGCTGGCCGGCGCTGCGCTCACGGCGCCTTCGTCCGCGTCGCCCTTCCGCTCCCCCCGCGCCGCCGCCACCGCCGGCCAGCCGCCGACCTCCAGCCGCTCGCGCATCCACGCCTGCACCCGCGCCTCCGGGAGCGGCGCGCCATCCTCCCCCGTCAGGTCCTGCGAGCGCGCCGCCGCGAGGAAGTCGTGCGCCGCGAGGAGCCGCGCCAGCGCTTGCCGGTCGAGCGGCATCCACACGCCCCGCGCCGCCCCCTGGAGCCGCTCCAGGTGCTCCGTCGCCTTCTTCCAGCGCGGCGGGAAGGCCATCGCCTGCTCGCGCAGCACGAGCACGCCCCGGCTCTCCGCGTTCGCCACCGCGTCCTTCAGCACCGCCCCCACGCTCCGCGGGTGCGGCTGCTGCATCACGTAGACCAGCCGCTCCCCCGCCGGCGCCAGCACCCGGAGCTGGTACTTCGCCTTCTTCGCCTTCGGCTGCTGCAGCTTCACGCCCTCGAGCCTCAGCGCCGCCATGAGCGCGCCCGTCAGCCGCGTGCCGCCGAGCCCCTCGTGCTCCTTCCACGCGCGGTCGAGCTCCGCCCGCGCCTGCGCGAGCTGCGCCTCCCAAAGCTCCTCGAGCCGGTCGCCGCCATCGTCCGCCTCCTCGCCCTCGCCGCGCTCCGCCGCGAGCACCACCCCGCCCGCCAGCGCGTCCCGGCAGGCCTTCATCAGCATGCGCGGCGTCATCACCGTGGCGCCCGCGATGCGCTCCCAGTCCGCCGGCTGGAAAGGCCAGGGGAAGTCGCCCGAGGGCTCGGCCTCGTCGTCTACGCCCGCCGTCCAGGCCTTCACCAGCGCCTCCCGCTGCGCCGCGTCCGGCATGCGCGTGAAGAGCACCGTCTTCTCGAGGCGCGAGCGCGCGGCCTCGTTCAGCAGCGGCGAGACCGACTCGCTCCAGACCCCGTCGAGGGCCATCTGCACCAGCACCAGCCCGCGCACCGTGTCGTGGAGCTCCGCGAGGAGGTTCGCGTGCGCGAGGATGCGCGCGTCGTCGCCGGGCTCGACCAGGTTCTCGAGCTGGTCGAAGACCAGCACGATGGGCGCGCCGAAGGAGGCCAGCACGCCGAGCGTACGGAGCGCCGGCAGGATCGCCTCGTCCGCCATCGCCGCGCTGTAGCCGATGCGCCGGAGCGCCCGCTCGTTCGGCTCGAGCCCGCTCAGCCAGGTCAGCGCCGCGCGCCGCGTCGCCTTCTTCATGAAGGGCGCCCGGAGGAAGGTCTCGAGCCAGTCCGCGTCGAGGTCCTCGAAGCGCTCCTCGAGCGCCTCCACCGCGTCCTCGATGGCCTCCTCGCGCGCGTCCTCGTCGAGGCTCGCCAGCTCCTCGAGGACCAGGTGCGGGTAGTTGCGGCTCGCCCCCTCGCGCACCGCGGCGAAGGCCGAGCCGACCACGATGTCGAGCTGCGTCTGCGTATCCGAGAGCCCGGTGAGCGTCGTGCGCCTCAGCGCGCGGACCAGGTGCGAGAGGACGTGCCGCGCCGTGGCGTCCGCGCCGAGCTCCGGTCGGAGCAGCACGAAGGCCGCCCGCGGGCCGAGCTGGCGCCTCAGCCGCGCGAAGAGGTGCGTCTTGCCCGCGCCCGCGGGGCCCAGGACCAGGATCGAGTGCGAGTGGAGCTGGTCCCGGTCGCGGATCTCCGTGACCGCGTCCGCGATGGCGTCGCTGACCTCGCGGTTGAGGCTGGGGACGTCGACGAAGTCCGCGGCCCAGGGATCGGCATGCTCGTGCGAAAAGGGGCTCACGGCTTCAGGCGCCTCACGTAGTGGATCGGGACGCCGTCCGCCGTGCGCGGGCAGAGGCGCGCGTCTTCGTCGGGCACGGCGGCGACGCTGCTCGCCGGCCGGAGCTCGAGCGCGCCCTCCGCGGCGGCGGCCTCGAGGGCCGCGTGCGTGGCGGCGAGGGGCGCCGGCGCGAGCGCGCGGACGAGCGCCGGCACGGGCACCAGGAGCTGCCGGCTCGCGTCGACCTCCGCGAGCAGCGCCTCCCGGAGCGCCGCCTCGTCGAGCGGCGCGTAGTGGCCGGCGTCCAGGCCCACCCCCGCGAAGAGCGCGTCCACCTCCGGCCGATGGAGCGGCGCGCCCCCGCGCTTCGCCCGCGCGAGGAGCTTCCGGAGCCCCTCCGCGAGCGCGCCGAGCGCCGCCATCTCCGCCTCGTCCAGCGCCGCCTCGGCCTGCGCCAGCGCCGCCCCCGCCGAGGTCGTCACCCGCGCGAGCGGGCCGGCCTCGCAGGCCTGCTCCACCGCGAAGCTCAGCTCGTCCGCGCTCTCCACGCCGCCGAGCCGCTTGCGGAGCCCCTTCAGCGGGAGCGCCGCCTCCGCCGCCGCCTCCGCCGCCACCCGCGCCCGGAGCTGCTCCCCGAGCGGCACGCGGAAGTGCTTCTCCGAGCGCTCGAAGCCCCGCCGCGCGAGCTCCTCCGTCAGCGCCGGCAGCTCCGCGTCCGTCTCCTTCGCCGCCTCCGCGACCTTCACCGCCCCCGCCTCGCGGATCGCCGCGCCGAGCGCCTCGAGCTGCTCCGCGTCCATGCTCATCGCCGCGCATCGTGCAGCGGAGGCCGCCTCCGGATCAACGGTGGAAACGCCCGCCGAGCCTGGCAAATCGGCGCACGCCCGTGCGATACGGCGAACATGGCAGCCGAGCCCGTGGCCCTCCCCACCGATGAACGAAGCGAAGCCGAGCGGGTCATCGCCGGCCTCGCGCGCGACGCCCGGCCCATCCCTACCGGGTGGCTCGTCGAGACCGTCATGGGCGCCACCCCCGGGGGCCCCTTCGACCTGCACCGCGCGGCGCTCGAGGCCGTCCTTCGACGGCTGCGCTACGCCAGGCGCGACGAGCTCGTCGTCGCCGAGCGGCCCGCGCGCGGCCAGCCCCACGGGACCTACCGGACCCGGTCGAAGGGGCGGAGCAAGCGGCCCTGGGAGACCGCCCTCTACGGCGTCTCGCCCCTCCGGGCGGAGTGCGACTGCCCGGACTTCCGCCGCGGCGGGCTCGGGATCTGCAAGCACGTGCTGGTGGTCCTCGTGGAGCTCGCCGGCCGCAAGCGCGCGCGGAAGCGCGCCGAGAAGGGCCCCATGGAGCGCCCGCCGCTCCGCTGGAGCCCCCTCGTCCCCCTCGAGGGCGACGGCGACCCGCTCCTCCGCTTCGAGCTGAGCGCCTCCGCCGACCGGCCGGCCTTCGCGAAGGGCTGGCGCCGGCGCGGCGAGGTGCTCGTACCGCCGCCCGTCCGCGGCGCGCGGCGCCGGAAGCTGCTCGCGGCGATGGGGCGCTGGGTGGACGAGGAGCGCGCCGGGCCCGCCACGCGGAAGGTGCTGCAGGAGCTGGCCGCCAGCGCCGAGCGGCGCGCCAAGGCCGCCGAGCTCCGCAAGCGCGCGTGGAAGCACCTGAAGGGGCTCGAGCTGAGCCTCTACGGCTACCAGCGCGAGGGCGTGAAGCGCTTCCTCGACCGCGGGCGGCTCCTGCTCGCCGACGACATGGGCCTCGGCAAGACCATCCAGGCCACCGCGGCCTGCCACCTGCTCTACCGCTCCCGCGCCGTCCGCCGCGGCCTGGTGGTGGTCCCGTCCAGCCTCAAGGCGCAGTGGAAGCGCGAGTGGCAGTCGATCTCCCCGGTGCCCGTGACCCTCGTCGAGGGCGGCCCGGAGGCGCGGCGGGCGATCTACGACCGGACCGAGAAGGGCTTTCTGCTCGTCGGCTACGCCCAGCTCCGTCGCGACGCCGAGGCGCTCCTCGCCTGGGCGCCGGAGGCGATGGTGCTCGACGAAGCGCAGCGCATGAAGAACTGGGAGACCAAGACCGCGCAGACCATCAAGCGCTTCGCGCCCCCCTGGCGGCTCGTGCTCACGGGGACGCCCCTCGAGAACCGGATCGAAGAGCTCGCCTCGATCATGGACTGGGTCGACGAGTGGGCCCTCGCCCCGAAGTGGCGCCTGCCCGTGGCCCACGTCTCCGAGGGTGGGGCGATGGGCCTGGCGACCCTCCGCGAGCGGCTGGCGCCGCACATGGTTCGGCGGCGGCGCGCGGAGATCCTCGACCAGCTGCCCGAGCGGCGGGATCACCAGATCCGCCTCGAGCTCACCCCCGCGCAGCGCGACGCCCACGACGACCTGAACCGCCCCATCGTGCGGCTCGTGCACGCGGCCCGGCGGCGGCCGCTGACGCCCAAGGAGTTCCTGCGCCTGATGAGCCTGCTCAACCAGCAGCGCATGGTCGCCAACGGCCTCGCGCAGGTCGCCTTCACCGAGCTCTGGCCCACCCTCGAGGGCCGCCCGCCCTCGCCCGCGCTCCTCCGCACCCTGGACTCGCCGAAGCTCCTCGAGCTCCGGGAGCTCGTCCGTTCGCTGGTGGTCGACCAGGGGCGCCGCGTCGTCGTCTTCAGCCAGTGGCGTCGCATGCTCCGGCTGGCGGCCTGGGTCACGAGCGACATCCTCGCCGAGGCGGGCAAGCGCGCCGTCTTCTTCACCGGCCAGGAGGACACCCGCAAGCGCACCCGCAACGTCGTCGACTTCCACGACGAGCCCGACGTCGCCCTGCTCTTCGCGAGCGACGCCGGCGGCGTGGGGCTCAACCTCCAGCGCGCCTCGAGCTGCTGCATCCAGCTCGAGCAGCCGTGGAACCCGGCCGTCTTCGAGCAGCGGGTCGCCCGCGTGCACCGGCTCGGCCAGCCGGAGCCCGTCGACGTGATCACGCTCTCGACCGAGGGCTCGATCGAGGAGCGCATCGGTTACGTGGCCGGCGCCAAGCGCGCGCTCTTCGAGGGCCTCTTCGACGGCGACGCCGACCAAGTCGACTTCCCCGAAGCCGCCGGTTTCTGCGAGCGCCTCGAGCGGGTCCTCCCCGCGGGGGCCCTCGCGAGCGCCATGAGCGAGCCCGAGAGCGACCCGGACCTCGAACAGGTGGAGCCCGAGGAGGAGGACGCCCCGCCCCTCGCCGACGCGCCGCCCCCCGCGCCGTCGACCGCCCCGGCCGAACCCACGACCGGGCGCGGGACCGGGCTCGCGACCGAGCCCGCGCGCGAGCTCTTCCGAGGGGTGCAGGTGCGCCACCGACCCGACGGCGGCCTCCAGATCGAGGCCGACCCCACCTCCGCCGCCACGCTCGCCTCGCTCTTCGAAGGCATGGCCGAGCTCATGCGCCGCGCCACCCCACCCGGGGAGTGAAGCGCATGGGCAGCCAACGAGACGAGAGGAAGAAGGCCCGGCCGCTCTCCCGCTGCGTCATCTCCAACCCGCACGCACTGTCCGTCGCCACGCCTCCAAGCTGCGGCCGAAGCTCGAGCTCCTCCTCGATGACCTGACCCGAGTCTCCGAGGAGGAGCTCCACGCTCGTGCCGTCACTGCCGCCCTCCGGCGGATCTTCGGCGCGATGCGCCTCGGCCGCGACGGCGAGCCCACCGATGTCGACCGCTGGGCGCGCCGACTCCTGGAGACGCTCTCCGAGCCGAGCGGGCCCCAGGCCTTCGAAGCGCTTCTGCGTCATCTCGTCGCGGTGCGGGACGACCGCCTCGTCGACGTCCTCGTGCGGGCGGCGGAACATCGGCTCAGGGGGCTTCGAGGCCGTTGGCGTCGAGGCAGCTCACGGCGGGGAAACGTTCGCGGTAGGCGCGGCAGGTGTCCATGCGGACGATCCAGCCGGGCTCGCGCTCGCCCCGGGTGAGGAGGCAGGCGAGGTCCGGGTCGCGGCCGAGGCCGGCCTGGGGGAAGAAGACGTCGCAGCGGCGCTCGCTGACGGCGCAGACGCCGACGCCGCGGGTCTCGTCGAGGCCGACGCAGAAGCGCCAGTCGTCGAAGCGGTTCGAGGGCATGCAGTCGCCGCAGGGGCCGCCACAGAAGCCGAAGCGGGGCTCACCAGCGCACTCGCCCTCGTAGGGCGGCGGGCCGCTCTCGTAGGGGAGGCCGTCGCTGTAGACGCACTCGAAGGGCCGGTCGCTCGGGACGTCGTCGCAGAGCGCGCGCGGCACGCAGGTGCCGGTGCGGACTCCGTCGGGCCCGGGCGGGGCGGTGAAGGCGCAGAAGGCGTCGGCGCCCCAGCAGTAGTGCTGGCGCGGCTCGAGGTCGCCCTCCGCGAGCGCGCAGGTGTCCAGGCCGGGCTGCTCGTCGACCGGCGCGGGGAGGCAGAGGCCGAGGTCGAAGATGCAGCTCGAGCCCGCCGCGCAGGGGTCGTCGCAGCGCGGCGCGCAGGCGCGGAGGGGGCCGACGAAGTCGCAGCTGCCGACGTCGCCCGTGAAGCCGGCGTCCGCCGGGGTGGCGTCGTCGTCGCCGCCGCAGGCCGCGAGCAGCGCGAGCGAGAGGAGCGCCCAGCGCGGAGCCCTCACGGCAGGGGCTCCCACTCGGCGTCCATGCACTCGACGGCGTCCGGGTAGCGCTCCCGGTAGGCGAGGCAGGAGGCGCGGCGGG
>MDTG01050365.1_pt1 | contig 10502 bp, 9 predicted proteins | sample 811421 | NCBI WGS metagenome assembly MDTG01 (sample SAMN05326645, study PRJNA326480) | marine metagenome | isolation source: seawater | place: Pacific Ocean: South East | collected 2011
AGTTCTTAATCGTGCAAGATTTTTATAACCTATCGCTGTATTGTAGTGCTTATTGTAAGTCACCAAGAGTGGATTCATTCCGCATACATTTTTTATCGTATGGACAATAAAAAATGAATCTCGCGCCCCTGAAACTGGAATAATGCAGTCATAATTTAGGCCACTATTAGACCTGTAATCGGAAAGAATTGTTTTAAGTCGTTTTGAACGTTCTTGCCAATCTATTGTGTTTTTTTCATCATGGACGCGGCACCCACTACAAATTCCTTCCTCATCAATCACAATATTTAGTGGATGAACTGATGGATACAAGCAACGCTTACAAAATTGCATCAGATAATCTCTTTGACAAGTTTTTTATATAGAAGATTGGTTAAATCAGGTTCAGGTTTTTTTAATAAACGACCTAATTGGTCAGTAGAGACAGCATCATATTTTGCATAACTCTCGTGCCTTACCTGTTCGGTAGTTGAAATAAGAGATTTAGCAACTGTAGCACTATGTTCTGTGAAATGAAAGAAGTTTGATGCTGCTAATGCCTCTACTTGGGTAGAATTTAATGCCTCAATCATATGCTGTGGAATTCCTACTCCACCACATATTATAAGTGGTACATGAATTGATGGAGAAATATAGTTAATGAGATCTATATCGTATCCACATTTAGCACCATCTCGATTTACAGAGTTGAGTAAAATCTCCCCTACACCAAAGTCTTGTAGACGAAGTAAATAATCAATTAAGGGAAGTTCAAGAGCTTTGCTTGTTAAATGATCAAATATATAATTTTTGCCGTCGAGGTTAATGACATCAATTGATCCAACAATGCACTGATCTCCATATATTATACTTGCTTGCTTTACTAGGTCTATGTTTTGGTGGAGAGAACTGTTGAAACACACTTTATCTGCACCACTATTTAAAAGTTCATGTACATGACTAATTTTATATATACCCCCCCCTACTGTTAGCGGGACCATAGAATATGGTGCTATCTCTCTAATTAGAGATGTATTTGGAGCAAGAGATTTACTACGTGCACAAATATCAAGCACAATAATTTCATCTATTCCCCAGTCGTTTAAGGCCTCTACTGCAATTTCAGGCTTGCCAACTGGTAAATACCTTTTAAAAAAGATACTTTGAACGACAATATTTTCTCTGATTAAGAGCAAAGCAATGATTCGTTTTTTAAGCATCAGAAAGAAGAAAAGAAACTACGGAAGAGCCTTAATCCATTCAAACTACTTTTTTCAGGGTGAAACTGTACGCCATGTATATTTCCGAGTGAGATTGATGAAATATGTTTCCCATTGTAATCGAAAGTAGAGGTTATATACTTTTCATCACAACTATATACATAGCTATGGTCAAAATAAAAGTGCGGGCTAGCTTTAGAGCGCGTAAATAAAGGACTATTTGCGTCAACCCGGATGAGATTATTCCAACCAACATGTGGAACTGGATGATTTAAATCATTGGGTATCTTAATTACTTTTCCTGGAATCCATCCTAATCCACTATGCTGACCATTCTCTTCTGAAGAGTCTGCCATCAGCTGCATACCGACACAAATGCCAAGAATTGGTTTTCTTATCTCGATCACTGCATGAGTTAACACGTCTATTAGTTTAGAGCTGTGAAGATTATCTATGCAGGCTTTAAATGCCCCAACGCCAGGCAATATTAGGCAATCTGTAGTTAATATCTCATCCTCAACATTTGTTATTTGCACATTTTTATAGCCTAGATGCTTGATGGCATTTAAAACTGAATAAACATTCCCGACGCCATAGTCAACGATTGTAATATTCGGGTCTTTCATAATCCAACACCAACAATAAACTTGGGTCTATATTTGCCAAGTGCTTTGCGTTCAAATAAATCTTGATTTACATAAGTGTCAACAGTTTCCCAAAAAGTTGATTCTGCTATATCAAGAAAATTGCAGAACTTTTCAAGAATAGATTCGTCGTAGTTTCCATCATAAAGTGTTACAAGTCGTATGGCTTCTTTCCTTGTCATTCGACCACTTCGAATCTCTTGATTGACAATGTCATTTGTTCGGCCAAACCCAAATTTTAAATATCGTATATGCATATTGATATTGAAGAAGTCCTCATCAAGCATCGAAGTTCCAAACAAATCCGGATCATCTAGAGGATTAGGTTTCTTTATAGATATTCCGCGTAAAGCAGCATAGTTGCTATTTGAGAACTGGTCAAAGTGAGGCATAAAATAATCCATATAGATAATATTTAGATTTGCTTTGACCATATCTTTGTCCGACGGGTAAATATACTGTAAAAGTTGTTTATGTGATAAACCCGATTCTGTTAACCAATTGAGACTACCACCACCAATCGTATTACTATATTTAATTCTATTGGCGTCATAAGGTTTAGTGCCCATTACCCCAAGGTCACCAAGTAAAATCGCCTGACTTTCTCCCCACCATACCAAGGGTATTTGATATGCAACAGCAAGACGAGGCACGCTTGCAAATAAAGCATATTCGGTAGCTTTAGCCCAATTCCCAAATTTAAAAAATGCTATCTTCATCGCTTCTTTCCATGTTTTGGGTCCACAACCTATATTTATACAATCAAAACCCAGATTAATTAGGTTGCTCAGGTTGTCTACACCTCGCTTAGATATTTGTTCCGGCGAATAGTTCATAGACACTAAGAGAGGTTTAAGGCCGAAATTATCTCTTATGTATAATGCTTGACGGGTCGAATCTTTACCGCCACTTACCCCTACAATGCAATCGTACCCTGAAGTATTATTCTCTTTTCCAAATCGGAGAATAGATTTCAGTTCCTGCCTTCTGTGATCCCAATCAATCTGATCTTGATTTTGATGAAATTCACAGGGTGGACAGAGACCCGTTTCATTAAATCGAGTATTTGGTCTCGTGTCTACATTGAGACATCTTCGACAATAGCGCATATGCTTTTACATCTTAACGTAGATATAGCACTAAAATCCCTTGAAGATAATTGGTATTTCTTTTATAGCAGCTAATTGGATGCCTAGCACCTTATTCCAAGCAGTTTTCTTTTCAATGATATTCAAATCTGTGATTATAAATAAACGGCGCAATACTTCAAACAGTGCGCATACTCTTAGCATACTAAGATTAATCTTGATTGACTCTATTCGATCTAAAATGCAATTTGCAAATTCTCTTACATCATATTCTATTTTTAAATTTGTATTCTCACTTTTTTTTGATGCTGCAATGTACTCGCGTGAAAGTTTATAAATTGCGAACGCTACAGCCACTGCGGGATATCCCACTTGGATAGATTCGACGTCTAAAAAATAAGAAGTATCATTATAAGAATTGAGTATATTATGAGGATGAAGGTCTATATGACAAGGTGCAGTTTGAAGGCTCGCTATTGTATGTATATACTGATTAATTTCCCTATAAGATGATGAAATTACTTCAATATTATTTCTCAGATTCGATGTTTCTGATTTTGGAAAATAATCCTCTAAATGGGTCGAAGCTTTGTGAAGTCTAGTGAAGGAATCATGAAAACTATCAAAACAATTAATCATTATTGAGTCTGGTAGGTTTGACTTTTTGTAATCTGTCAGGAGATTAAATAAGGAGCCAATTTTCTTGCCTAAGGACTTAAAATTAATGTTATCGCCTCCAACATACACGCCATCTATGTGTTCCATTAAGATCCAGTAGGAACTGTCATGCGTGACAATGGTCTTATTGTTTTTCGATAAAACAAACCTCGGAAATATCGTTTTAGCCTCATTAATCCTCTGGGAAACTTCAATTTGTGTTTTAAAAAAATTTGGATATGAGTTTGAACGAAAATGTTTTAGGAGGTAATTTGACTTGCCAGTTATTATCTTATAGTTATTTGAGTTAATCTCAAGAGCTCCAATACGAAGTACTGATTGTAAATTAGGATCGCAAATATAGTGCCTTGTGATTAAATCCCTGATTCCCTCTATTTCCTTTGAATTTACTTCTACATATGAGGGGGTTTTTTTTGAGAAGAGATCTGGTTGGAATAATTCTTTCATACTTCCTATACATACTTGGTCAAGCTACCGTCCACATTGATTACTGTACCGGTAAGATATGACGAATGTTCGGAACTCAAAAATAGTATAATAGAGGCAAATTCATCAGGTGATGCAAATCTTCCTAGCGGTATAGATTTAGAACTTTTCGAAACTAGTTCATCATATGGGATATCTTCTTTTATTGATTTCTCTTTCAAAAGACTTGTTAAACGTTCAGTTAAAACACCTCCAGGGCATACAGTATTTATTGTCACGCCCTTAGGTGCCATTTCAATTGATAAGGCTTTTGAAAAGGCTGAAAGACCAGCACGTGCAGTCGATGACAGTATCATTGCTGGTGTGGGTTCCTTGGCAAGCGTAGACGAAATATTAATTATTCTTCCCCACTTTCGCTTAAGCATGTAAGGAGCAAACTTTCTGGTGAAGTTTATAGAGGTGAGTAAAGACTGATCCAAAGCATTTTGAAAATCATCGCTACTTAGTTCGAAGAAAGAACCCTGCTTTGGGCCACCATTATTATTGATAAGAATATCAGGTTCTCCTATTGTGTTTCTTACATAGTTGTAAACTTCATCTACTGATTCAGGTTTCACAAGATCGCACGCGAAATATGAAACGTTGTTTCCTGTAGCTTGTGATATCTGCCCCGCAGTATCCATTAGTCTATCTCTAGTCCTAGCTGTAATGCAGACTACCGCTCCTGCATCAGACAATCCCTTTGCAACAGCCTTACCTATACCTTGGCTTCCAGCATTCACTAAAGCCACCTTGCCAGTTAGATCGATCCGCATTGTGAATCACAATTTCATTGTTTTATCCGATTGTACAAGCTTTACATAATGTTGCTTGTCTATATATGGGCTTAAATATGTATATTTACAAAGAGAGAGAAATTGTCCGTATAGTGAAGGAGCAAAGAGTTCTACCAGAGGCAACACGAATGTCTCTATTTCTTCAAGATACGCCTCACGTGTGTTCTTATTAGGATTTGTGGATAACATAAATAGATTATCAAATTTATCATATGATTTGACTATGCAAGCATCTCGGCCTATTTCAATAATGCTTTTATAATAATATTTTTTATACTCATTGTTAGATTTTGATCTATCGACAGTTAATCTTTTAATTGACTCTGTAACTATTAAGCCAAATTTTTCACTCACCAAATCTGCAGATATCTCAGATGTTTCAAATACATTATGAAGAAGAGCGATTATTAGGCAGTCTATTGATGGTTTGCTTGAATTATTAGCTATAAGTTTGGCTACTCTTATTGGATGCTTTAAATACGACTTTGACGCTAAACCGGGATGTGTATAATTTATAGATATAGCGAATTCAAGTGCTTCTTTAAAAAGATTGTATTCACTTGTTTCCAGTATTGGATAAACTGTACACAAAAGATCAATCTCATCATAATTATCCATTGTATATTCTGAGTATACTCTTATATATCTCATGTTTTCGATATATTCATTAAAACCAGGCTGAGTTGAAATGGCTTCAAAATTCATCTTTACTAAATAAATGATTTTTATACATATTAGGAGTAATGGCTCAGTTGGTAGAGAACTGAGTAGCATGCATGCAGTGTGTCAGGTGTTCAAACCCCCTTGGCTACAATGCTGCATTAACCCCCTGTAAGATGATCTACTGCAATAGATTTACATTGATTATTTATTGTTTTACTAATAAATATATTTCCTAAAAGATTTGCATCCTCACACTCAATCTGGCAGATACCTGATATTAAATCTTCCAAATTAAGTGATTTTTGCTTAGAGATAAGTTCTGAAATAGGAAACATTGCAACCGTTGAATATTCAATTCTTTTCATAATAAGTAACTCAAAACTAGGATCATTTTCTTTAAAAATTCTTATTCTTATATTTGTGGTTTTTTCTTTTGATGACCAAACCGATAAATAAGATTCGTAAATTTCATCATTATTTGTGGATTTTAACTTACCAACAAAAAAAGGTCCAAATTTCAAGGTTCTTCGAAATCCATATTTTGGATAAATATGAGAATGTACTGTATCGCAAATTTCTTCATCTCCTTTTTCATTATTTAAAATGTAGTTAATACCAATATATTGACTAGAGTGGTTGCCTGAAGTTGGAGTAAAACTAATAATATATGGGTTTTCTATATCTAATAATTCTGGAAATAAACTACTCGCTTTGATAGGTAAATCATTATTTACTATCATAATTTCCTTGGTTTTTTTATTTCTGAAAGAAGCAGTTTCATTGTTTTTTTCTAAGAAAACTACTTTAAAACTTGATTGATTAGAGCATGCTTCTCCAAAAAACAAATATGCATCAATATTCTTAATTGGAGGAATTGAAATAATATGTTCATAACTATTTTTCGAAAATATTTTAGGGATAATTTTTTGTTGTCTAGAATTTCTAGTGTTTGTTGAAAAATGAGAAATAGATTTAATTTTGTTTGAACTATCTCTGACTGATAAATAGCCTAAAAAGTTCGATTGGGGAAGCTTAAAAATATTTGAAAAGTCTTTGGGTATTTTGTCTATAATTTTCCTTGATTTTTTTATTAGGTTTTCTCTATTTGAGCCAAATGTAGAAATATATGTTTTTTGTGGATTTGGAGTATGAACTCTTTCTAAATTTCTATTTAAATTTAATCCTAATCTATTTTTAAATAGTTCAGAAGGAGATGGCAAAGGTACAGAATGAACATAACAAGATTTATCCCAAAAGCCAAAAAACCTTAAATGACCAAAATGATATTTTTTTTCTCCATGATTTATAGGAATTAATTTGTCGATTGCTGAAATTACACAAAAAACATCATTAGTATTAATTTTTAAGAGTTTTCTAATTTTTAATGTTTTTATTGATCTATGAGAAATATTAATTAATATTGATTTATTAACTTTGAAATTCTTATTAGTAAGAGCAATATTTAACCATAAATTTTTTCTTATTCCATAATTTAAAGAGAAAAAATTATATAAAATCACCTCAATATCTTTGTTCAAAATTGGTATTGCACCTGAAACGATATTCCCATTTTTGATGCATTTTATTAAGTAAGACTTTGTTGCATCTTCTCCAGAAGCATATTTAATGGCTTTAATACGTAATTTATTGATTTCGAATTTAAATATATTTTCCTTAAAAAATCTAAATTTTGGAATTAGTGTTTGATACTTTTTTTTTAGAAAATGCTTTAGGGTGTTCATATGTGAATATGTTAAATTCAAAAAATAAAAAAGTTTTTATCAAAAGATTCTAATTGTTACATATTATCCCATATTCAAATTTTCCGTAAGTTGTTTTTTATTCTTTTAATATTGTTTGTTTTGTCTTTATGAGTAATATTTAAACAAAGATGTAATACAAGAATTGTTTCAAAAGACTTTTAAATTAAATTTCATTAGATATTTATGATCAAAGACCCTCCAATTAGTTCTGACAAAGTTGAAATTACTTTTTGTATTTCAACCTCCCCACTCTATTTATGTTTTTTATACGAAATACTCTCATCTATAAAGAATAATTTTCCTTCTTTTATTGTCAATTTATTGGTTTTACAGCCTTCAAAAAAAGATATTTCATATATTGATGCAACGGTAAATTCTCTAGATTTGAGAAATTTTGTCAAGCTTAAATTTGACCACTATAAACCAACTTCATATTTAGATCTGCGAGGATACATTGCTAATAGAAGAGCATATATGATGTTTGATGCCCTCAAAAACGATTCTAAATTTATTTGTTATTCTGACATAAATAATATTTTTCTTTCTACTTTCAGAGATCTATATATTAATAATGAAGATTTAGAAGCAGCAATTATTTTTGATGTTAATCATTCTTGTATTCGTGAATGCAAATTATCTTTAGAAAAGGCTTATAAATTATCTTCTCTAAGACGATTTAGAAAAAGAAAAGGCCCTTTAGGAACAATTCTTAAGGGTACATCTCTTTCCGGTTTACAACTATATAAGGTTTCGTTGAAACTTAATTCATATTTGCGAGATTACATAGACCTTGTTCAGCTTTCAAATAGTTGGTTTGCTAGTCAAGAAGCACTTTCAATACTATATCTAAAGTACAAAGATGTTCTGAATTTTCATATTATTGATGAATGTAGTGTGGGGATGTCAAATTTTCTTCCATTTCCTTTAATAGCTGTCTATCGCAAAAAAGGAAGAACTCGTCTGTATGATGAATATGTTTTGCATAGTGATTCTCTTTACTCAAATCTTGATCAAGAATTATTAGGGTCTTCAAATCCTTTGTTGCCATCAAATAATGGTTTTAATTTTTCTTTATTTACTAATCATTTTTATTCAAAGTTTTGTTGTGAATTAACTAAGATTATATTTTTGTCATTGAATAAATTAGAAATGATCGGAATAAAATCTTTTCTCTTTTTTATGCTCGATTCTGAGGTCACTTCTTTTCGTGTAAGAGGTTATTCATATTATCTGTCACCTTTTTCCCCTACAACTAGAGGTATCAAAAATGGAATTATATTTAAATCAATTTCATTACTCTCTTTTTTTAAGATTAATCTTTTAGCAATCCCTCAAAATATAGATTCTAAATTAATAGAATCTAAATATACTTTACTTTTAAGTAATTAAAAAGCAATTTTAAAAATTCTTTGCCAAATTATGGTTATTTAATATTTCATTATTAATTCTATTTCCCAACTTTCTAAGATAATAAAATATTATAAAAGATGCTTAATTCTAATTAATATGCTTTGTCAGGTTTGTGAAAAAAAAACCTTTCCAATCCTTGATCTGGGAAAACATCCACTTTGCGATGATTTGATTCCTATAAATTCGAAAAGAGTTTCCTCTAACTACAATATAGAAATTCAATATTGCGATAATTGTTTTACAGCTTTTCAAAAGTTTAATTTAGATAAAACTGTTTTATTCCCTAAAACTTATCATTACCGTTCTCGCATGACAGGCGACGTTTTAAAAGGTATGAAAGATCTTATTGATTCGCTAAAATTCGATAAGAAAAAAACAATCACGCTTTTAGATATTGGGTCCAATGATGGTTCTCTTTTAGATATAGCGGCCAAAAAAGGTTTTAAGACAATTGGAATTGAACCCACAGACGCATATAAAGATTCTATTGGGAAAAGTCATATTATTTACAACAATTATTTTGATCATGATATAGCCACCAGAATAAAGGAAGAGCATGGTTTCCCTTCATTTATTACATTTACAAATGTATTCGCTCATATAGATAATTTAAACTCTTTAATAGAGTCACTTTCAATTCTTTTAGGACCAAATACTACTGTAGTTATTGAAAATCATTATCTAGGTTCGGTCATAAAAAGAAATCAGTTCGATACCTTTTACCATGAGCATCCAAGGACTTATAGTCTGCATTCATTTAAAAAAATATCTTCTCGGTTAGGTCTTAATTTATCCCATGTTTCATACCCTAGTCGTTATGGAGGCAACATTCGTGTACATATGTCTAATCTCCCATCATGTAATAATCTAGAGATTTTGTTGCAGTCAGATAAAAAAGATTGTAGAAATATTTTTTCACTACAAAATAATGTCTCAAAATGGATAGCATCAAAGAAGCCCCTAATATCCAACTTATCCAAAAAATACGGCCCTTTACCTTCAAAGGCCTTTCCAGGGAGAGCAGCTATTCTTTATAAACTATTAAATTTAGATCATCACCACATATCATGCGCTTATGAAAAAGATGACTCACAAAAAAATGGTCATTTTCTTCCAGGTACATTAATTCCAATAAAACCTGAATCAGAACTTTTAAAAAAAGACATTAATCCCAATATTCCAATAATAAATAATGCATGGCATATATCTTCGGAAATTCGTCAATATTTAAAAGTAAAAGGAATTAATAATCCAATTATTGATATTTTAGAAAATAGTGATTTCGATTAATCAAGACATAGTTGTTTGGGGAAATGGTCGTTGGGCCAACCAGTATATTTCTGAATTACATTCTTTGGGCTTCGACTCCAAAAACATCCATATTTTTGGCAACAAATTAAATTATAAATCTGAAATTTTTTGTAGACAATATTCCGATTTAAACGATATTAATTTCCAAAGAATATTAAAATCTTCAAATATTTCTCTTATTGTAAATAGTAATAGAAGGCACTTTGACTCTTTGAGAATTGCTAATAAATATGGTCATAATATTCTTTGTGAAAAGCCTCTTTGTATTTCCAATAACGATTTGGATCTTCAACTTGAAATTTCTAATCAGAATAATCTTAAATTTTGGGAGTCGCAAATTCCACTTTATTCATCCTATTTAAATTCACTTAATTCTTACTTGCCATCTTTTTCTTCATTTGAAATATTTTGGCAAGACAAAAAATCTATGTCAGAGGTGAGAGGTGGTTTTTTAAAAAAACATGACTTACAGCTTGATTATCTA
>MDTG01096375.1_pt1 | contig 10502 bp, 7 predicted proteins | sample 811421 | NCBI WGS metagenome assembly MDTG01 (sample SAMN05326645, study PRJNA326480) | marine metagenome | isolation source: seawater | place: Pacific Ocean: South East | collected 2011
CTATCATTCCTGCCAATATTAAATTCTAAATCATATAATTCAATATCATTTTCAATTTTACCTTTCTTATTAATAAAAACCCAATCTTTATTATCTTTAACCCATGCTCCATTACCAAAAAATGGAAGAACTTGATCATATTCTGCAGATATAACTACATCTTGATTTATATTTTTAAATCCATACTCTCTATCCTTATAATATGGATATAAATTATTAAAAGTAATTATAGGGAAATCTTCTCTGATCTTAATTTTGAATTCTCCATCTTTTTCTATAAGTCCATATTCTTTTCCCTCACGAACACACGCGTATCCATTAGATTGAAATGGTGAAATATAATCCCAGTCATCATCTTTAATAATTTCTTCACCTTTTAAATTTAAATAACCAATTTCATCACCCTCTTCAAATCTTATATATCCTTCATAAACACCTGAAAGCATATCATACTTATCGGTTAACTCAATAACTTCATTTCCATCAGTATCAATTATACCTCTGTATGTCTTATCATTACTATAGTCCTTGACCATTGCATATTCTTCGTTAAAACTTTCTACATAATCATATTTAGGTGAAATAACTATTTCTCCTAATAAATCAACAAAACCCCATTTGCCATTTTTTGCTTTAAATTTAGCTAACCCTTCTGAAAAATAACCAGCCTCTACAGCTTGATCTAATACTAATACCTCATTAAAATCTTTATCTATATATGTCAATTTACTAGTTGATGTGGTTACCAAAGCCAATCCTTCATTAAATAAAAGAGACTGAACATAATTAGTTCTAGTTTCATTTTCATCTTTATCAACAAAAACAACATAATAATTACCATCATCATCTTTCTTCTTATATGACCCTATACCTTCTGTCATTAAAGTAGGCTTGTTGTCAATTGTAAAATCAAATATTATATTACCATTTAAATCAACATAACCCCATTCACCTTTTCTAGAATCTTTAGAAGGCAGGCCTATTTCTGAAAAATCATTTCCTCCACCGCAAGAAAAAAACATAGATATTAAACATAGAATTGAAATATTTATAAATTTATTTTTCATAATTTTTTAATTTTTAAACTAGACAAAAATAGAAAAATAAATCATATAAATTCAATTTATTTTTGTAAGTTTACTTAACAAAATTTTAAGATATGCCTTACAACTATTTAATGATTTCTGTATGTTTTTTCCTTTTATCATGCGGTTCTAATTCCAACAATAAAAACATAAGAATTGAAAAAAAAATTACTACAATTGAAATTGACACTGTTAATAATATAGAAATAGAAAAGAGTAAAATTGAAGACTCATTAACAACAACAGAAAATCCAAAAATTAAGAATGAAAATAAAAAAGAGAATAATAATATTGAAATTACTAACGATGTTAAACCAGGACAAACACTTAGTTCTATTTTAAGTAAATTTCAAGTAAGCAACAAAGACATCCTTCAAATTGCTGGTCAATCAATTATTGATTTTAATTTTAATAGTTTACAAATTGGTAAAAGTTATAAAATAATTCTCAAAAATGATAGCTCAATAATATCATTCTTATATGAAAAGAAAAAAGGTCTGGTTTACAGTGTAATATTCTCTGATGAACTAAATTTTAAAAAATCTAGTAACTTAAACTTTGAAACTGAGTTAATGAACGAAGAAAAAATTATAAAAAATAATAACAATACAGATTTAATGAATTTCTTAATGGGAAAATTTGATCCAAAAAACCACCCTGACTTCATTTTGGTTGATAATATTCACCATAATAAGAATCAAATGTACCTTCATAAAGAAACATTAGAAGCATTTATTAAAATGAAGAATGCAGCAAAATTAGATGGAATCTTATTAAAGATAGTTTCTGGGACTAGAAATTTTTATGATCAAAAAAAAATATGGGAAAGAAAGTTTGATAAATATAAAAAAGATAATATTTCAGAAAAAGAAATAATTAAAAAGATAATGTTATGGAGTTCAATGCCAGCTACATCAAGACATCATTGGGGAACAGATATAGATATTAATGGTTTTGATGAGTACTTTACAGAAACAAATGAAAAAGCAAAAAAAGAATATAAGTGGTTAAGTGAAAATGCACATCTATTTGGATTTTGCCAAGTATATTCCTCAAAAAATTTAACGAACAGGAAAACTGGATACAACGAGGAGAAATGGCATTGGTCATATATGCCTCTATCTGAAAAATTCTTGAATCAATATAGAAAATTTATTTCATATAACAATATTTCAGGGTTCTCAGGTTCAAATGCTGCTAAAGAATTAAATATTATTGAGAATTTTGTTTTTGGGGTAAACACTGAATGTAACTAGCCGTAACAATTAGTATTTGTAAAAATGCTGATAATCTTTTGAATATTTCCAATCTCCTCCCCAATACCAGCCTCGATCTTTAAATGCTTTTACCACACAATCATTTGAAGTAATAAGACCAGCTACACTAGAATCCCTCTCAGTATATTTTTTTGCTTTATTTGGCATAATTTTATTATTTTTCACATGAGGATTAAATAAAGGGTTTATATCTATAGCTTTCCCATAAGAATGATCTGAAAGCTTCCTGCTTCCACTAATAGTTCTATAGTTAAAAGAAGAAGTATTATTATCTGTCATTGATGAATCATCTATACAATTATAATAATAAATAGGTATCATCTTATTAATCTTAAACCCACAATCATAGATATCACTAAATATATCTATAACCTCATCACTAACTTCTTTATTTACAATCAAAGTTCCAATAGTATGATTTCCTTCTAAATCTATATAAGATAACTGAAGAGAAACCAATACAATATCTTCTTGTGCAGATTTATTACAATAATGAACCTGTATATCTTCTAAATTAATTTCTTCTGTAGAATAAAAGAAAGTATCAGGAATAGTGATTTTATTATCTATTTGATTAATTTGTAAAGAATTTGATTCTATAATATTATCTTGACTATTATTCTGAATGCATGAAAAAAAAGAAAGAAGAAAAAAGAATATTAAAAATCTCATTTAGTTAGCGGCAAACACCTAATAAGTCAAACATATCTAAAATATAATAATACATATCAGGAGAATAATCTACAAATTTTTGACTTCTTCCTTTTTCAACACATACAACTCCAATACCGTTTCTCTTAACAATTCGACTTATATTTTCAACTCCAATAATATCTCCTCTATAATTCCTTATTTCAACTTCATCAAAATCATCTGTTACATAAATTGATTCAACACCCGTTCCCAATAAATCATTCATTGCATTTGAAGCATAATAAGACCAATCAGAAGTATTTCTAGTGTCATCAAAAAATATAGCTACTCTATAATGTTCAACATTTACAGGGAATGAGGAAAGTGCTCCAGCAAAAATCCATCCAATTTCCCCTTTTTTTGTCTCTACCTTATAAAAAGGAGCTATCATATCCCTTCCTCTTAATTTTACCTCATAGGTTTCTTCAGATATTTCGTTTAAAAATATAACTTTCTCTCCTTCATCAATTACATCAACAATCTCTGCATTTCTTTGTAATCCAGGTACTTTTCTTACTCTTAACTTATCTACATATGCATAGTATTCTGATATTTCTTTTTTCTTTAATTCCTTTTCTTCAGAATCAATTTTTTTATCAATATTATTTGCTGATTTAATTGATTTATTAGCATTTCCTTTATCTGAATTACAAGAAAAAGAGAAAGTTAATAAAATTAAAATAATAATTTTAGTTTTTTTCATAATGTATCTTAATTTTAATTAGTATTCTTCTACCCACCTAAAATATGCTTCTTGCATGTTTGAACTTGTATAATCCGCAGCATTATATATAATAAATCTATCGCGACTATTATGAGGTCTTATCCTGATAGCATCATAATTTGTTTGCAACTTAGTTTTATATCCATAATAGTCCTTATAGTATATACTACTTTTCTTTGTTTTCCTCTCTATTGACTTAATATTTGAATTAAATGAATTTCCGAAATCTTGTTGCTTTACGTATTGACCCCTGTTTATTCTTGAGTCAAGTCTAAAAAAATGAATTGTTCTAGGTGTTTGATTAAAAATAACAGCATATAAAGCTGTTTCATCTCTATCAGCACTAGATGTAGTAATCCTTGTTCTACAATACTGTGTATAACGATCTTCATCGGTGTAATCAACAGAATGAGTAGGTCTCTCCCTATCATAATCTGAAACACTTCTGTCATCTTCATAGTTTGTATTGTCGTAATGATACTTAATATCTTTTAACCTCTCTGGATATACATAATCATATATAGATTGGGTCAACCATGTTTTAGATCCTGTCAAAATTTCATTATAATCTCTTTCATTCTCCATTTCATACATCATTTCTATTTTGTTCCAAGATTCTTTATCAACTACATATGGTAAATCTTTAACTCTATATGCAACCCAAGCATAATTAATTTCTTCTCCTTTATATAATTTTGTACGATCTAATCTAATCTCACACCAATAAATACCATCTCTATCAGGTTTTTCGTTAAAAGACATTATACTAACTAAGTCTCCAGGTACTAGTTCATCAATTATATTGCCATCCCAAGAAGGATCTGGTGTAGCTCTTACATTTAATTCAACATAAGTAACTCCTTCTAATAAAACCTTTCTACTGTCATCACAAGAGTAGAATGTTAGAATAGAAAATAATAAGATTATTGTTTTTTTCATAAAATTACAGATTATATTTTAATATGTTTTTCTTTCTTTCTTTATTTAATAAGAAAACAAATATATCAAAATATTAATAAATTAAATATTTTTAAGTCCGCTAAAATTTTGCTATATGTTATTTATCTTTTATAATTGTAAAAAATTTAGGGCAAGCTGAAAACCTTATAGAGTAAGCAAATAAAAACCAATTATTATGAAGAAGTTATTATCAATTTTCGGAGCATTAGTATTCATGTTTTCTCTAGTAGCTTGTGGAGGATCTGGAAGTACTGAAGAAGTTACTGAAGAAGTTACTGAAGAAGTGACTGAAGAAGTGACTGAAGAAGTTACTGAAGAAGTTTCTGACGAAACTGAAGAAGTTTCTGACGAAACTGAAGAAACTGAAGATACTGAAGAGTAATCTTTTATTGAATATTTTTCAAATATTCATAAAAAAACCGACAAATTAATGTCGGTTTTTTTTATGCCTATTTATTTATAATTATTCTATCAGTAAATGAATGTAACTTACTAATAATATTTACCATATATACTCCGTCTTCTAATTTTTCAAGTGGAATCCTATCACTATAAAATCCAGAGGTTATCACTTGCTTAGAAAAAACTTCCTCACCTATTATATTTGTAATTGAAATATAATATGTCTCTGATTTATCATTAGCTATATCTACATGTAATATACCATTAGATGGATTAGGATATACTGAATATACTTCTTCTGATTTTTGACTATTATTAAAAGATGATACAATTGCAAAATTCATTCTTACCATTGGAACTCTAGACAACCAATACCAATTACCATAAGTTTGCCCAGAACTTAGGCATCCATTCTTCTGAATATAACAAGTTGTAGCATATGTATATTGAGACATTCCTAATATGGAAGTATCTACAGGATTAGCATAGGAACCGACTGCTGCCATATAGGTCCCTGGTATCATTTGAAAATCATCATCAAAAGAGATAGTTGCCCATCCTCCTAAATCTGAAGATGTAATTGAATAATCATCTGACTGAGTTAAAAATATTTTATCATTTGTTGAAGGGTCTATTTCATAAATTACTGCGTATATCATAGCACCTGGAACAGAATTATCCTTAATAAAGACTGATAATGAAGAGAGGTCATCAGTATCATAAATATCAAAGTATGTCCCTATTACCATACCTCCGCATGACCTTCCTAATCCATATTCTGAATAATCAGTACCATCATCTCTTGCATATATATTTTCTGTTACAAAAAAAGTATTTTCCATTGTATCAGAAATTGTATCTGGAGAGGAAGCCCAAATTTTATAATCATACTGAGAAATATATGAAGGGGTAAACTTATCTATAGCTACAAAGATATTAGTGTCCTGAGCAGACATAAGGCTATCAGCAGAAATACTTGAAAAAACATTTAATCCAACATTATCAGTAACTTCTACATTTATATGAGTAGTTTGATTTAATGCTCCTAAATTAGCTACAATTCCCTCAAATGTAAAAGGATTCTCTATCGCCTGATTTAAAGGAGTTAGTGTGTAATCTAACCCAAAACCTTCAGAAGTTGGAGTAGTATACCATCCACCATGAGTGATTTCTGTTAGGTCTAACTTATTGTCAGGTGTCTCTACAATTTTCATGTCATCAATCATCCAAAAATAAACTCTAGCATTCCACCCTATTTTAATATATGTTGTAGCTGAGTTTGATGCTACAGAAGAAATATTTAAACTTAAGATCTCAGGGTCAGCTGAAGCTTGATTATTTGTAGCATTTCCTTGAACATTATAAGTTGTCCAGTTAATACTATCTACACTAACTGACACAGATAAATCTACACTATTGTTCAATCTAAAAGAATGTTCAAACTCTAAACTCACATTTGCAAATCCACTTAAATCAATTGCAGATGTTGTAAAATATGATTCAATAAAATGATAACTAGATCCAGAAGAACTACCCGGATTACCATTCCAATGATTAGCTGAATCAATATCAGAAATTAAAAAACCATTTGAAGCTGTAGTCGAATTAATTGGAGCAGCGGGCCCTGTTGGATTTCCTCCACTAGTTCCAACTGAATTCCAATAACCCCAGCTGCCTTGAAAAGAATGCTTCCATGGGCATTCAGCAGTATTTCCAGGTGATGCTGCTCCATTATTCCCTGCCCCTGTATTTAAGGAATATGTAGACCAACCGCTTGGAAATCCTCCACTAAAATCTTCTTCCCATATGACAACAGCATTCTTTGCAGAAATCACTTGATTTTTAATAATTTTTGAATTATTATTTTCTTCTTGAATTGTTTCTTGTTGAGAAAACAATGTAGAACTCAAAGATATAGTTAACAGTAATAAAAAATTTTTCATATTTAGAATTTTGTTTAATATGTAACAAACTTAATAAAAAAAAACCCGATTTTCATCGGGTTTTTAAAAAATAAATAAAAACTATTATTCTACAATAAGTTTTTTATTAATAGTATGATCTCCATTTTGTATATTCAATATATATATTCCCTTTCCGAAAGCATTTAGATCTAATTCATATGTAGAATTAGTTACTATTTTTTCTTCATTAAAATATATATTTTTACCAAAAATATCAGTTACATTAATAGTATATAATCCTGGAGACACATTGATCAGGTCTAATATGAATTTACCTGAAGATGGATTAGGATATACAGTTAATTTTCCAGAAAAAATATTATCATTAATAGAAAGTGGAGTTGTGCCAAAATTCATTCGAATCATAGGAGTATTATTAATCCAATACCAAAATCCAAAAGGTTGACTGCCCAGATTACATCCATTATCCTGAATTCTTGACATAGATACAGGAGCATTTCCAGATGTAGAAATACCAAAAGTATCAACTGGATTAGCATAGCCACCAATAGCAATCATGTATTGTCCAGAATATAACTCCACGCCTAAACCTCCATTAAAACCAATATGTACCCAATTGTTTGTGTCAGATGGTGTGATAGTATAATCGTCTGTCTGATCAAGATAAATAAATTCTAAAGTACCACCTGAAGTATCTACTTCATATAAAGCTCCATACATAGAAGCTCCTGGAACAGAATATCCAGCTACAAAAGCAGAAACTGATGTTAAATAATCTCCTTCAAAAACATCAAATATATTACCTAACTGCAAACCTCCACATGATCTTCCAACTCTCCAAGTCCCATCTTCATTATTATAATCTCTTCCATATACAGAATCAGTAGCTACAGAAACCATATTAGTTGTATCTGTAGCAGCAATACTATCAGAGCTTACCCAAAATGAAAAATCATAAACCCCTAATGAACTTGGTGAGAAATCAACATCTGTAGTTAAAATTAAAGTATCCATTACTTGTAAAGTAAATGGAGAAGATGTTCCTGAATATACTTGATTACCTAAATAATCATGAACTGTCGCATTTAATACTACATTAGTTTGAGAACTAGCTCCAGAATTTGCTATTGTAGCCTCAAAGCTATATGGATTTGAAGCAGACTGACTCAATGGCATATAGGTGTAATCTAATCCAAACCCTTCTGAGAACGGAGTAGTATTCCAACCCCCATAATTAGCATCTGTAATATTAATCATATGTGGAGGAGTTTCAATTAATTGAATATCATCAATCATCCAAAAATAATATCCATTATAACTAACATTATATAATACTGTCCCATCATATATAAACTGTATTCTTACATCTGAATTACCAGCTATATTTAACGGCATTCTAACCATTACTTGATAATCATTTTCTGTTCTTTCATTTACTTCAATTTCTGGATGAACCTCTACAGTATCTGTAAAAGTAATCCCTCCATCAATACTAAAAGCAATCTTAGCTATTCCAGTATATTCTCTATAAAAAGAATTAAATAAAATAGAAATATCATTATACATAGAACAATCAATAGAATCTGTTGTTAAAGTTCCAACATGACCAGTAGGAGCTCCTCCAGTAATACTATTACATGGATATTGTCCTGAACCAAACGCTCCAGGCGTGCCTCCATTATCATAAAAATCTGAATCAAAAATCATAAATCCATTAGAAGCTGTTGGAGATGCAATTGGTCCATTAGTACCAGCATAAGCTCCTTGAGATCCAACAGAGATATTAGGATTAGTATTTGGACCTCTATAAACCCATGGAGCAGAAAGAACAGGAGGAATGACTGTTGTTGAATTAGTCCAGCCAGATGGTATTCCACCACTAAAATCTTCTGTCCAAAAAGGAGTCGATTTAGACATGTATGAAGAAATTATTTTGTCTGATTTTAATGTTTTTGTACTTACATCTGATAATTCTGGAAAATTAGAATTAGATATCTGCGCTAAAGACACCGCACATATTAAAAGAGATGTAATTATAATGTAAAGTCTTTTCATATTTTTTTTTTTATAAGTTAATTGGCTAATTTACAAAAATTTATAAATAAAAAAACCTGTGCATGCACAGGTTTTTAAAATTATAAAATTAAAATTAATTTACTCTATTATTATTTGTTGAGATTGAATATAAGAAGAACTATTTAATTCTATCATATAAACCCCTTTTTTCAAATGAGATAAATCTATTTTATTTGTGTTTAAAATATTTATATCCTGATTATTCTTATAAACTAACTCCCCTAATACATTGACAACTTTTATCGAAAAATCATCTGAATAAATATCATTAATCTCTAAATTAAATAATCCATTACTTGGATTAGGATATACATTAAATTGTTTTGAATCAATTTTATTGTTATTCAATACAGAAGCATCAAAACTCATTCTGATCATTGGTATATCTGATATCCAATACCATGAAGCAAAACCATTACTACCGATATTACATCCATTATCTTGAATCCAACAACTCACCGCCTCTGCATCACCTGATACATTTACTTGAAATGTGTCAATTGGATTAGCATAACCTCCAACAGCAGCATAATAATTATTTCCATTAAAAATAGGCCAACCTCCATCAATAGGAATAGTAACCCAAGTATCAAGATCATTAGAAGTTAAAGTATAATCATCAGATTGTGTTAACCATATTGGATCACCGTTTGGATCATCTTCATACAATGCTACAAAAATATTAGTTCCAGGTACTGAAGCATCATCAATATGAACTTGAATACCGTATACGGTTTCATCTGCATACATATCATCTGTCGTAGCTAGTACCATTCCACCGCATGGCCTTCCAACTCTCCAATAACCACCAACTTGAGCCCAATCTCTTCCATATACATCGTTAGTAATTACTGATATCAACGTAACAGTATCTGTCATAACAGAATCACCTTGACCCCATATTCTCATTTCATACACTCCTAGTGATGTTGGTGAAAATGTAGAATTACAAACAAAAGTATCTCTAGGAAAATTCATGTCTAATAATACTGAATTAGATGTTGAACTAAAAACAATATTTCCCATATCATCTGAAACCTCAGAATATAATACCATGTTCTGAGGAGCTACACCATCATTATGAAGAACTGCTTCAAAAGAATATGGATTGTTCGCTAATTGTGATTGTGGTTTGAATGTGTAATCATAACCTGCTCCACCAGTATTAGAATAATTTACCCACCATCCTCCTTGAACAGCGTCTGAAATACTTGCAGCGTTATTAGGAGTTTCAGAAAACGAAACGTCATCTAACATCCATGCATAATCCCACTGTCCCTCATATCTAAATCTAAACCAAACTGCAGATTGTCCTCCAGCTGTTGCTGTTATATTTACAGAAACAAATTCAGGATTATCA
>MDTG01196697.1_pt1 | contig 10502 bp, 9 predicted proteins | sample 811421 | NCBI WGS metagenome assembly MDTG01 (sample SAMN05326645, study PRJNA326480) | marine metagenome | isolation source: seawater | place: Pacific Ocean: South East | collected 2011
CGCGATCACGATTAACATCATGATTGCAAAAGAGATTCCATGGGCCCCGCCCACCCGTCCGGCGTGAGGGCTGACAGTTGCCTTTCGCGGGGATGACGATGTAGAGGCGGGGATGACGGTATAGGGGGTGTGCAGAGGTCGGCCAAGGGAGGGTCGGACAGGGGGGCCGCATGCTTGGGCGTATACCATTCAGGGCCTATGGTGCTGCTCCGCACTGCTCGTGTCCGGCGCTGTCGCTGCCGGGTTCGCCCACCCCCGCCGCCGTCGTCCGCCCATGTCAGGTGCGGGCCCCGCCATGTTCGCCCCACACCCACGACCGTCATCCCCGCGGAGGCGGGGATCCACCTTCGCGGCCGTCGGTCTCGCGCGTGGCCAGGAACCGCGCCCGGGCCTTCCGGCGCAGGGCATCGAAGTCGGTCTCGCCGGCATCGCCGCTCTTGATGCCTTCCCGCCAGGCGGCGCGGAGCCGTTCGAGTGCCCGCGCCGCCCCCTCTCCATCGGTCGTCATCGGCCCCTCACCGACCCTTGAATTCCGGCGCGCGCTTGTCGAGGAAGGCGCTGACCGCCTCGTGCTGGTCTTCGGTGCTCTGGACCAGGGCCTGCATGCAGGAGGCCATTTCGAGGGCGGTGGGCAGCGGCACGCCCTGGCTGTCGCGGAGCAGGCGCTTGTTCAGACGCAGGCTGTGCGGCGGGTTGGCGGCGATGCGGCGGGCGAGTTTGCGGGCCTCGTCCATCAGCTGGTCGTCGGGGACGATGCGGGAGACCAGGCCGATGCGCTCGGCCTCTTCCGCCTTCACGAAATCGCCGGTGAAGGTCATCTCGGCGGCGCGGGAATAGCCCACGACGCGCGGCAGGAACCAGGCCCCGCCATCGCCCGAGACCAGGCCCACACGCATGAAGCTTTCGGCGAAGACCGCCTTGGTGTTGGCAAGGCGGATGTCGCACATCAGGCTGAGATCGCAGCCGGCGCCGACCGCCGCACCGTTGACCGCCGCGATGGCCGGGACTTCCAGCGAATACATCGCCATCGGGATGCGCTGGATGCCGTACCAGTAGCCGCGGCGGATCTGCACCGGCTCGTTGCCGAACATGCCCTCGCGGTCGCGCATCTGCTTGACGTTGCCGCCCGAGGAGAAACCGTCGCCGGCGCCGGTCACGATCACGCAGCGCACCGACATGTCGGTGTTGATCCGCTCGACATGGCCGACCAGCGCATCGACGATCGCCGGCGAAATGGCGTTGCGGGTCTCGGGCTCGTTGAGGGTGAGGGTGACGACGCCGTCGACTTCGTCGTAGAGCACGGCTTCGGACATCTGGGCGTTTCCTTCCGGGTTATTTGGGGAGGCGGTGTGGTGGGGGGCTCAGCCGATATGAAGCGCGATCCCCTCGCGCAGCAGGGCGACGAAACGGTCGAGATTGGCGTCGAGCACGCTGGTCAGGCCGGCAAGGCCGATGACCAGCGGCTTGTCGCCGGGAAGCGTGGGCAGCAGCATGGCGATCAGCCCGCCATTGGCGGTGACCTGGTTGGCCGAGAAGGCATAGCCTTTGGCCCGGACATCGGCAATCACCTCCATCAGCTCGGCGATGTCGACCCGCTTGCCCGGCAGCGACAGGGCGCCGGATTCGGGCGAGGCCACGGGGGCCACATCGGCATTGTGGCGCTGGGCGAGCTTGCGGATGGTGTCGTCGTCGAGCGTGGAGAGCAGCATCCAGCCCGAGCCCGACCAGCAGAGCGGCCGGACGGTGCCGAGGCGCACCGACATGCGCATGGTGTTGGTGGCCTGGATCACCTGAATGTAATGGACACCCAGGCCGTTGCGCGCGGCGAGCACCACGGTCTCGCCGGTCTTCTCGCTCAACCACTCCATCAGATGCATCAACTGGCCGTCCTTGAACAGGTTGGCCTGGATCCAGTTGCCGAGCAGGGCGACGCGGGTGGTGGGCATGTAGGTGCGGGTGCCGGCCTCGTAATCGAGATAGCCGAGCGTGACCAGCGACCGCATCAGCACCGAGGTGCTGGAGATCGGCCAGTCGTGATGCTCGGCGATTTCCGACACCGACGCCGCCCGCCGGACGTCGTCGAAATACTCCAGCACGTGAATGACACGTGCCGCCGATTTGACCACGTCGCGGCTCATGAGGGGGGCTCCCGAAGGATCTTGTTCTCTCGCACCCTACCGGTGACGTGCCGCGTTGTCAAAACTCATATATGAAATCGCACTGCACAAACGAATTTTTACCTACACAGACACCGGCGTTTCGGGCTGTCATTGCCGGGCAGAACAAGCACGAGAGCCCATTGGCCAGACCCTTGATGCCGCGCGGTTTCCCCCAGGCGGCATGAAGGCGGAGGTATGCCTGCCAGCCGGCGGCGCCTCCCGGCCGCGCGCTTTCGCCGTGCGCATCCCCCGGAGAGAGCCGAGATGCAGGAATTCACCTTCGCGCCGACGGCCATGCCGCCGGCCGCCGAAGCCATCAGGGCCGAGGTCCGCGCCTTCCTGACGGAGGCACGCGACACCGGCCTCTACACGCCCAGACGCCATTCCTGGTCGAGCTTCGACCCGGCCTTCAGCGCCGAATGCGGCCGCCGCGGCTTCATCGGCATGACCTGGCCCGAGAGCTATGGCGGGCGGGGCCGGTCGGCCCTGGAACGCTATGTGATGACGGAAGAAATGCTGGCCGGCGGCGCGCCGGTGGGCGCCCATTGGGTGGCCGACCGCCAGAGCGGCCACCAGATCCTCCACCACGGCAGCGACCGCGCGAAACGCGAGATCCTGCCGAAGATCTGCGCCGGCACCTGCTTCTTCGGCATCGGCATGTCCGAGCCGGATTCGGGGTCGGACCTGGCCGCCGCCCGCACCCGGGCGGTGCAGGTCGATGGCGGCTGGCGGATCACCGGCCGCAAGATCTGGACCAGCAACGCCCACCGCGCCCATTACCTGATCGTGCTGGCCCGCACCGCGGCGCGCAGCGACAGCAACCGACACGCGGGTCTTAGCCAGTTCATCGTACCTTTGGATGCAGAGGGCATCGAGGTGCGGCCGATCTACAACCTTTATGGCGGGCACGATTTCAACGAGGTGGTGTTCGACGGCGTCTTCGCCCCCGACGACATGATGATCGGCGAGGAAGGCAGCGGCTGGACCATGGTCACCGGCGAGCTGGCCTTTGAACGCTCGGGCCCCGACCGGTTTCTCAGCACCGTGCAGCTGCTGCTGGAGATCATCGACGGGTCGGGCCCGCAGCCCGACCGCATGGCCGCGGTCGAAATCGGCCGCAAGGTTGCGGAACTGGCGACGCTGCGCCGGATGTCCACCTCCATCGCCGGCATGCTGGACCGCGATCTGCGCCCAGCGACCGAGGCGGCGCTGGTCAAGGATCTGGGCACCGCCTTCGAACAGTCGATCCCCGAAGTCGCGCGGCGGCTGCTGGCGCTGGAACCCCGGATCGACCGCGAGGATGCCGACCTGGCCGCCCTGCTGGGCCATACCGTCGTGGCCGCACCGGCCTTCACCATCCGCGGCGGCACCCGCGAGATCCTGAGAGGCATGATCGCAAGGGGGCTGGGCCTCAGATGAGCGACGATATCCTGGACATGATGCTGCGCACCGTCGACCGGCTGGTCGCGGTGGAGGCGACCCGCGATATGCGCGAGGGTGCCGACGGCGGAGCTTTCCCCGAACGGTTGTGGCAGGCGATGGAGACCGCAGGCATCACCGATGCCGACACCATCGACGACGACATGACCGGCCCGACCGAGATGCAGGCCCTGGTGCGCCATGTCGCCCGCCACGCCCTGCCGGTGCCGCTGGCCGAGGTGATGGCCGCACGCCGCCTGCTGAAAGCGGCAGGGCTGGCCGAGGCCGCGGAAGGGCTGACGGGGATGGGGGTCGCCGATGCCGGGGGCATGTCTCTGGACGGCGGGCAGCTGACCGGCACGCTCCGCCGGGTGCCCTTTGGCCGCCATCTGTCGCAGGTGGTGTTCGCCGCCCGCGACGGGCGCGGCGCGGAACATATCGTCGTGGCGGCCCGGCCGACGGCGGTCTCTGCCGACATCAACCTGGCGGGCGAGGCGCGCGACGACCTGGTCTTCGCAGGCGAGGAACCGGTCGCCTCGGCGGCGGTCGAGGATGCGGCCGACCAGGTGATGGCGATGGGGGCGGCCTTCCGGGCGGTCCAGATCGCCGGCGCCCTCTCGGGCGCGCTCGCCCAGGTGCTGACCTATGCGGGCGAACGCGAGCAGTTCGGGCGCCCGATCGGCAAGTTCCAGGCGGTGCAGCACATGCTGGCGGTGCTGGCGGCCGAAACCGCGGCGGCGAGTGCCGCGGCCGGGATCGGCTTTGCCGAAGACGGCAGCAGCTCGCCCTTGCGTGCGGCGCTCGCCAAATCACGCACCGGCCAGGCGGCGACCGAAGGGTCCGCCCTCGCCCACCAGATCATGGGTGCGATGGGCTTCACCCGCGAACACCCGCTGCACTATCAGACCCGCCGGCTGTGGAGCTGGCGCGACGAGTTCGGCAACGAGGCGACCTGGCAGGAACGGCTGGGCCGCGACATCGCAGGCCGGGGCGGGGATGCGCTTTGGCCGATGTTGACGGGGCTTTGAAGACACAGCGAACCAGGCACCAGCCTTCACGCCGATACGAAGGTGGATCCCCGCCTGCGCGGGGATGACGGTTTCCTCTTTCTTGAACAGGGGCCATCGACCGTTCCTGTTCAGGCGTGGTGGCAGGCGGGAGAACGGGTGTCGCCCGCTTCCCTGAAAAAGAAATCCCGTCATCCCCGCGCAGGCGGGGATCCACCTTCACGGCCGCGTGACGATCTGTCGCCGGCTCGCCTCTCCAGACCAACCCTCCCCCAAGATGGTGATCCGTCCGATATGACCACCACAACTTCCCAAAGCGCCGATATCGCCCGCCTGCTCTCCCCGGGGCGGATTGCGGTGGTTGGTGCCTCCGACGATATCGTGCGCATTCGTGGCCGGGTGCTGCACCTGCTGTTGAAGCGGGGCTATACCGGCGAGGTGTTTCCCGTGACCCCCAGCCGGGCCGAGGTTCAGGGCCTGAAAGCCTATCCGCGGGTGGGTGACGTGCCGGGCGGGGTGGATCTGGCACTGGTCGCCGTGCCGGCCAATCTGGTTCTGGGCGTGCTGGAAGACTGCGCCGCGGCGAAGGTGGGCGCGGCGGTGATCTTCTCGTCGGGCTTCGCCGAAGAGGGCGGCGAGATGGCCGAGGTTCAGGCGCAGATGGTGGCGCTGTCGCGCCGCACGGGCCTGCGCATCATCGGCCCCAATGCCATGGGCTTCTACAACATCCTGGACCGCATCGCCGCCACCTTCAGCCCGGCGGCCGAGATCGCGCCGGTCGATGCGCCGGTGCCCGATCAGGGCGTCGCCGTGGTCGCCCAGAGCGGCGGGCTGGGCTTCGCGCTCTATAATCGCGGCGTGCGCCGCAGCCTGCCCTTCACCCATGTCGTCGCCACCGGCAACGAGGCCGATCTGGAGGCGCTGGACTTCGCCGATGCCCTGCTCGACGACCCCCGGGTCGCACAGCTGATGATGTTCATCGAAGGGGTGAAGAACGGTGACAAACTCATTCCGGTGGCACGGAAAGCCGCCCGGCTCGGCAAGCCGGTGATCATGGCCAAGGTCGGCCGCTCGCCGGCGGCCCAGCGTGCCGCCGCCTCTCATACCGCCAGCCTCACCGGATCGGATGCCGCCTATGATGCGATCTTCGATCGCTATGGCGTGATCCGCGCCGACGATCAGGACGAGATGATCGACATCGCCGCCGCCTTTTCGGTGGGCAGCCTGCCGCGCGGCCGGCGGGTGGCGATCGTCACCTCGTCGGGCGGGTCGGGTTCGTGGATGGCGGATGCGATCGAACAGGCCGGCCTCTCCGTGCCGCTGCTGTCGGACGAGCTGCAGGCGCGGATCCGGCCGCTGATCCCGAGCTATGGCGCAACCCAGAACCCGGTCGACATCACCGCCCAGGGGCTTTCCGCCTTCGATACGGTGATCGAGGCCCTGGCGGACAGCACCGAGGCCGATGCGGTGGTGATCGTGGCGCCGCTGGGCAGCGTTGGGGCGGTGGAGGCCTTCTCGCCCGAAGCGCTGAAGGCGGCGATCGCCAAGGCGGGCAAGCCGGTGGTGTTCTATTCCTACACCCCGCCCGCCCCCGAGGTGGCGACCCTGATGGCCGGGCTCGGCACCACCATCTTCACCACGCTGACCGGCTGTGCCGCAGCCCTGGCCCATCTGGTGCGCTATCGCGAGGCGCTGGAGCGGCAGGGCCGCGCCGATCCCGGCCCCGCCGCCGCCCCCGACGGCAGGGCGGCACTGGCCGGGCTGCCGGCGGGCGCCTGCATGCTGACCGAGGTTCAGGCCAAGCGCCTGCTCGCCACCGCCGGGATTCCGGTGACCGAGGAAGAGCTGGCGACCAGCGCCGATGCGGCCGTGGCCGCGGCCGCCCGGCTTGGCGGCAGGGTGGCGCTGAAGCTGATGTCGCCGCAGCTGCCGCACAAGACCGATGCCGGCGCCGTGCTGCTGAATATCGAGGGCGAGGCTGCGATAAGGGATGGTTATGCCCGGCTGACCGGCCCGGTCGCGGCCGCCCTGCCCGGCATCGACATCCACGGCGTGCTGGTCCAGCGCATGGCCGCACCGGGGATCGAGATGATCGCCGGCGTTACCGTCGACCCCGATTTCGGGCCGCTGGTGATGGTGGGGGCCGGCGGCATCTTCGTCGAGATCCTGAAGGATGTCGCGGTCTCCCCCGCCCCGGTCGACCGGGCGGAGGCGCTGCGCATGATCGGCCGGCTGAAATCCGTGGCCCTGCTGGAAGGCGCCCGCGGCCGGCCGCGGGCCGATATCGAGGCCCTGGCCGATCTGGTGGTGCGGCTGTCGGATCTGGCGCTCGCCACCGCCGACCGGGTGCGGGAAATCGACGTGAACCCGATTTTCGTGCGCCCGGACGGGGTGGTGGCGGTGGATGCCCTGGCGCGCCTCGCCCCCGCCGCCGCAGAAACACCCCAACCACTTGCCGCCGCCGGGGAGTGACCCCGGCAGCGGCACACCCCACCACGCCAACGACAACGCCGGGCAGGCCTCCACGAAGAAGAGGTCCGCCGGCACTGGGAGGAAGAAAACCCATGTCATCCTGGACCCGCCGGCTTGCCGGCGCCGCCACCTTCGTCGCAGCGGCCGTCGCCCTGACCACCGGCCCTGCTGCCGCAGAGGATCCGATCACGCTGCGCGTCGCCCATTCCTACCCGACCCGCCACACCGGCGCGATCGCGATGGAATACTGGGGCAAGCTGGTCGACGAACAGTCGAACGGCCGTCTGAAGTTCGAGATCTATCCCGCTGAACAGCTTGCGAAATCATCCGATCTTCTGGATGCCGCGATCAACGGCATCTCGGACATCTCGTACGCAGCGCCGCTTTACGTCTCCGACCGCCTGCCGCTGTCGACGGTCTCGGCCATCCCGCTGGTCGGCAACAAATCGGACCCGCGCGAACAGGGTGCCGCCTATTCCGAACTCGCCCTCGGCACGCTGAACGAGGTGGAGTACGTGCCCCAGGGCGTGCGGGTGATCCAGGCCTCTGTCACCCACGCCTATCAGCTGATGACCACCAAGACCAAGATCCTGACGCCCGACCAGCTGAAGGGCGTGAAGCTGCGCTCGTCGGGCGGCATTCAGGAACGCAGTGTCGAGGCGCTGGGCGCCATCGCGGTCGCCATCCCGGCGCCGGACCTGTATCCCGCGCTTCAGCGCGGCACGGTCGACGGCTCGCTGTTCAACATCCCGACCGCCGGCGGCTACAAGCTGGAAGAACAGCTGCGCTATTCGACCAGCAACCTGAATTTCGGCCTGTTCCCGACGCTCTATGTGATCAACGAGAACGTCTGGCAGAAGCTGCCCAAGGATCTCCAGGACCTGCTGATCAGGACCGGCAAGGAGATGGATGACTACATCCAGAAGCTCTATGTCGAGCGCGCCGAGACCTTCGCGGCCGACCTGAAAAAGCGGGGTGGCGAGGTCTATGCCATCCCGGCCTCGGGCGTGCCGGTCTGGGCCGGCAAGCTGAAGCCGGTTCAGGCCGCCTGGGTGAAGGATTATGACGGCCGCGGCCTGCCCGCAACCCGCGTCTTCCACGAATGGGAAGAGCTGATGACCAGCCGCTGAGGGCCGGCACCGGCCCTTTCGCCGCACCGGCAGGCCCCCTTCGGGACCTGCCGGCATTGCTGCATTCCCCCTTCGCAACCGGCCCGCCCCGGGAAGGAGACGCGCCCCATGAGACTGATCGACCGCGCGGTCAGCCATCTGGAAACCCTGCTCGACGGCGCCGCGATGGCGGCGCTTATCCTGATGATGGTGCTGACGGTGGCAGATGCCGGCGGCCGCTATCTGTTCGCCTCGCCGGTGACGGCGGCTTACGAGATCACCGAATTCTATCTGATGATGGCCGTGGTCTTCTTCGGCCTGGCCGGCACCGAACGGGTCGACGGCCATGTCCGGGTCGACATCCTGCTGAACCTGATGCCGGTGCGGCTGCGGCTCGGCCTGGACGTGATCTACATGATCGCGGCCGCCCTGCTGTTCGGCGCCATCGCCTGGAAGGCCGGCGACACCGCCTGGATGAATTTCAAGGCCAATCGCTGGACGGGCGGCGCCATGCCGCTGCCGACGGCACCCAGCTGGGCGCTGGTGGCGATCGGCTCGGCGGTGCTGGCGCTGCGCCTGGCGCTGCGCGGGGCGATGCTGGTGCCGCATGTGGTGGACGGGCGCATGCCGGTGTTGCCCCATGACGCGCCGGCCGACGAGGCGATGCCCCAGGCACCGGCAGATGCCGGACCGACACTGCCTGCAGGCGACCACCTGCCCCGGACGAATTGAGGAGACGCCCCGATGGAAGTCGCCCTCCCCATGATGGCGCTGGTGGTGCTGATCTGTATCGGCATGCCCATCGCCTATGCGCTGGGTGTGACCGGCGCGGTCGGTGCCGCGATGGCGATCGGCTGGATCCCGACGCTCGGCGTGCTGCAGACCACGCCCTATCGCACCGCCGCCAATTTCCTGCTCTCGACCATCCCGCTGTTCATCCTGATGGCGGAGCTGCTGGCCCGGTCGTCGATCGTGGCCAATCTCTACCGGATGTGCTTCCTGTGGATCGGCCATGTCCGCGGCGGGCTGGCACTCGCCGCCGTGGTCGCCTCCACCGGTTTCGCGGCGCTCGCCGGCTCCAGCACCGCGGCCGCGGCGGCGATGGCGCGGATCTCGGTGCCTGAGATGCGCAAATACGGCTATGACGACCGGCTGGCGGTCGGCACGGTCGCGGTGGCGGGCACGCTGTCGATCATGATCCCGCCCTCGATGGGGCTGATCATGTATGGCGTGCTGACCGAAACCTCGATCGGCAGCCTGTTCATCGCCGGCGTCATCCCCGGCGTCCTCACCGCCATCGCCTATGCCACCGTCATCCTGGTCTGGGTGAAGCGCCGGCCCGAGATTGCGCCGGCGGCGCCCAAGGCCAGCCGGCAGGCGCGCATGGCCTCCATCCTGCCGGTCTGGCCGGCGGCGATCCTGGTCTGCCTGGTGCTGGGCGGGATCTATTCGGGCGCGATCACCGCGACCGAGGCGGCTGCCGTGGGGGCGGCCGGGGCACTGGTCATCGGGCTCGGCTGGGGCGGTCTGGGGCGGAAGGAATTCGGCGTGGCGCTGCGCCACACGCTGCGCTCCACCGCCATGATCTTCGCGATCATCATCGGCGCGATGATCTTCGGCTATTTCCTGGCCGCCACCCGCGCCCCCCAGAACCTGATCGACTGGGTCGGCACCCTGCCGCTGCCGCCCTGGGGCATTCTGCTGGTGATCATCGGCATCTATCTGCTGCTCGGCTTCTTCATCGACCAGCTGGCGATCATCATCCTGACCCTGCCGCTGACCTTCCCGCTGGTGATGTCGCTGGGCTACGACCCGATCTGGTTCGGCATCATCATCACCAAGACCGCCGAAATCGGGCTGGTGACGCCACCGCTGGGCATGAATGTCTTCGTGGCATCTGCGGCCGCGAATACCAAAGTGGAGGTGGGCTTCAAGGGGGTGATGCCCTTCCTGGTGGGCGAGGTGATCGTGCTGGGGCTGCTGATCGCGCTGCCGGAGCTGAGCCTGTATCTGCCGGGGCTGGTGGCGTATTGAGCGGGGATGTGGGGGCCCCGAAAGAAAGGTGGATCCCCGCCTTCGCGGGGATGACGGGAGAGGGGTTGGAGGGCGGGACGGAAACGCCGTGCCGTCCATGTCCGCCGCGGTCGGCCGCCCGGTCCCCGATCACCCTGGCGCCGCCGCCCTGCTGACGTCACACCCCGGCGGCACCGCGGCGGCCCCTGCCCCCACCACCGTCATCCCCGCGCAGGCGGGATCGACCTGCCTTCGCGGGGATGACGGGAGAAGGGTTGGAGGGCGGGACGGAAACGCCATGCCGTCCATGCCCGCCGCGGCCG
>MDTG01219891.1_pt1 | contig 10502 bp, 12 predicted proteins | sample 811421 | NCBI WGS metagenome assembly MDTG01 (sample SAMN05326645, study PRJNA326480) | marine metagenome | isolation source: seawater | place: Pacific Ocean: South East | collected 2011
ATATAGATATAGCTTGAATTTTGACATTTTTATATTAATAGCCAACAAAAACTAGCACACAGAAAAAACCGGTGTTTTTATTTCTGTGGAGGTTGAACCGGAGAAAATTATGAATTTACCTGAGGTAAAAGTTGAAGATCTTCTTGAGGCTGGAGTCCACTTTGGTCACAATGTAAGAAGATGGAATCCAAAAATGGAAAACTACATATTTGGTGTTAGAAATAACATCCATATATTTGATCTAAGAATTACTATTGAATCACTTAATGCTTCATTAGTGAAACTTCATGAAGTTGTTACAAAATCTGGAAAAGTATTATTTGTAGGAACGAAGAAACAATGTTCAGAAACTGTAAAAGAACTTGCTGATACAAGTAACAATTTTTTTGTAAACAAAAGATGGTTAGGTGGAACTTTAACTAATTGGAAAACTATTTCAAACTCTATAAATAGACTTAATGATCTTGATAGCACAATAAATAACCCTGAATTTATAAACAGTGTATCAAAAAAAGAATTATTAGAAAGATCAAGAGAGAAAGATAAATTACAATTGAATTTAGGTGGTATAAAGGATTTAAATGGCAAACCTGATTTAATTGTAATTTTTGATGTAATCAAAGATAAATTAGCAGTTCTTGAAGCAAAAAAATTAGGTATACCAATAATTGGCATAGTTGACACAAATGCAGATCCAGAACTAATAGACTATGTAATACCAGGTAATGATGATGCTATTAGATCTATCAATTTATATAAAAAATATTTCTTAGAAACAATTAATGATGCTACACAACATTTAAAGGATCAAAAAGATTCTGAGCCAGAGGAAATTTCAAATTAAAAAAATTTAATATAGATGTAGGAGAATAAATGTCAGATTTAAATCTAATAAAAGAACTTAGAGAAAAAACTGGTGCAGGATTTCTAGATTGTAAAAATGCACTAAAAGAAAGTAATAATGATATTAATTTATCCATTGATTCACTTAGAAAGAAAGGTCTAGCAAAGGCCAACAAGAAGTCATCTAGAGAAGCTAAAGAGGGAGCTGTAGGATTCTTTTGTAATGAAAATATGAGTGTTATTTTGAAAATAAATTCAGAAACAGATTTTTCTGCTAAAAGTGATACTTTTTTAGATTTTGTTGATTATTTGGGAGATTTGGCAATTAAAACAAATGATTATAATTTAGACTTAAAAAAATTTATGAATTACAGTCATAATGATAAAACTGTATCTGATGTAATAACTGAAATGATTGCAAAAATTGGTGAAAATATAATTATAAATGATTTAAAAATTATAGAGAATAAACAATTGAATCTAAATTACTATATACATAATCCTTATAGAAAAAATATTGGTAAAATTGTATCGTCAGTGTTTTATGAAAGTGATGAAGAAAATACTACAATTCAAAATTTTTCTAAAAATTTATGTATGCATATTGCTGCATCAAAACCTGAGGCTATGGATATAGAGCAATTGCCATCAAATATTGTTGATAATGAAAAGAAAATTCAAAAGGAAATGATAAAAGACTCAGGAAAACCTTCAAATGTAATGGATAAAATTTTAGAAGGAAAAATGAAAAAATTTTATAGTGAAGTTACTTTATTAAATCAAAGTTTTGTTATTGATCCTGATAAAACTATTAAAGAAGCTATAAAGGATTTTAATTCTTCAAATAAATTTGTTTTAAAAAACTATATATTTGTTTCATTATAATTATGAAAGAGAGAATTCTGATAAAGTTATCTGGGGAGGCTTTGATGGGAAGCTCAGGTTATGGAATTGATGTTGGAACAATAAATTTCATATCTAAAGAAATAAAAAAAATATCTGAATTAAATTATCAAGTATGTTTAATTATTGGTGGAGGAAATATTTTCAGAGGAGTGAAAGGAGCTTCTGAAGGTATAGATCGATCTACTTCTGATTATATGGGCATGTTAGCTACAATAATGAATGCTTTATCTTTGCAAAGTTGTTTAGAAAAAATTGATATTCCTACTAGAGTTCAATCTGCAATATCTATGTCTCAAATAGCAGAACCATATATTAAAAGAAAAGCTGTAAGACATTTAGAAAAAAATAGAATTGTGATTTTTGCAGCAGGAACAGGTAATCCATTTTTTTCAACTGATACAGCTGCTGCATTAAGAGCTTCAGAAATGAGTTGTTCAAAAATTATTAAAGCAACTAAAGTAAATGGAATTTATGACAGTGATCCAAAAATTAATTCAAATGCAAAATTAATTAAAGAAATTTCATATACAGAAGTAATTAATAAAAATTTAAGAGTTATGGATCTAACTGCAATAAGTCTAGCTAAAGAATCAAATATACCTATATATATAACTAATATTTTTGATGAAAATTCTTTGATAAGAACTTTGAAAGAAGAAGGAAATTATAGTAAAATAAATTAATTATGAATTTAGAAGATTTAAAAATTAAAATGGATAGTTCTATTAAGCATTTAGAGAAAGAGTTTCAAACAATTAGAACATCAAGAGCCAATCCATCAATGATAGAAAATATTTTTGTAGATGCTTATGGTTCAAAAACACCTATTAATCAATTAGGTAATATTTCAACTCCTGACCCTAGTATGCTTACTTTACAAGTTTGGGACAATAACCTCATAAAAAATATTGAAAATGCTATATTAGAATCAAATTTAGGAATAAATCCACAGGTAGACGGAGCGTTGGTAAGATTACCAATCCCAAAACTTAGTGAAGAAAGAAGAAATGAATTAACTAAAATTGCATCTCAATATTCTGAAAATTCAAAAATTTCCATCAGAAATTCAAGGAGAGATTTTATTGAGTCAAAGAAAACTGAAAAAAAAGAAGCAATTATATCTGAAGATGAATTAAAAAAATTTCTTAATGATGCTCAAAGTTTAACAGATGATTATATTAAAAAAATTGAAAATATTTTAGAACAAAAAAAAGTAGATATATTGAAAGTTTAATTTGCCTAATAATAAATTAGATCATATTGCTTTTATATTAGATGGCAATAAACGATGGGCTAAAAAAAATAATGTTAGTCTAAGAGAAGCATATAAAGAAGGTTTAATAAATATTAATAATTTGCTAGGTGATTGTTTAGATTTTAAATTAAAATATCTTACCCTTTTTACACTTTCATCTGAAAATATTAAAAGAAAATCTGTGTCTAATATTTTTGAAGTTATTTATAATGATTTTTCATTCTTTTTTGAAAAAATAATTAATGAAAAATTAGTAAAAGTTAGAGTTATAGGCTCAAGAGACAATTTACCAAAAAAAATTGTTAATTTAATAAAGCATTGTGAGGAGAAAACTATAAATAATAAAGTATTAAATTTAAATCTTGCTTTTAATTATGGTTTTAAAAATGAAGTTCAAAGTGTATTAAAAAAATTATTAAATAACTCAAGAATTGACATAAATAATCAAAGAGAAATAAAAGAATTATTTTTTTTAGGAAATTTACCAGATCCAGACATATTGATAAGAACAGGTGGCGATAGAAGATTAAGTAATTTTATAATGTACAATTTAATATACACAGAGATATTTTTTATTGATACATTATGGCCTGATTTTAATAAAAAAGAGTTAATCAATATTAAAAATTCCTATAAAAAAATATCTAGAAGATATGGCTTATAGAAACCTTTTAATAAGAGCTTTAATTTCAATATTAATATTTATTATTTATATTGTTTCATTAAATAATTTATTTATTTTATTTTCTTTAGGCTTGATTATTTATATTTTAATATTTTATGAAGTATTAAAAAATTTTAAATATTATTTTTTATTTATTATTCTTTATTTATTATTTTCTTTTAGTATTTATGTGATTTATTTTTATAATTTCTATAATATTTATTATTTCAATATTTTAATATTTGTAATAATATCTTTTGATACTAGTAGTTATTTGATTGGATCTCTTTTTGGGAAAAATTATTTATTTAAAACTATAAGTCCAAACAAAACATTTGAAGGCTATTTAGGTGGATTAATTTTAACAAATATTTTTTACCTGCTTTATATTTTTTTCTATAATGGTTATAATAATTTATTAAATATTATTTTTTTGATAAATCTTATTATTATATTTGCTATATTTGGAGATTTGATACAATCATTTTTTAAACGCAAAAATAATATAAAAGATTCTAGTAATTTTTTGCCAGGACATGGTGGTTTTTTTGATAGATTTGATAGTTTTATTTCATCAATTATTTTTTTAACACTATATAGTTATATTTTTTTATGAACATTAATATTTATGGAAGCACAGGTATAATAGGTACTAAAACTCTTAAAATTATTAGTCTATATTTTCCTAAAATCAAAATTAATTTATTATGTGCAAATAATAATATTTCAAAACTAATAAAACAATCTTACGTATATTCACCAAAATATGTTTATTTGAATAATTCAAAAAAATTGCATATTTTAAAAAAAAAAATTAATCCAATTACTAAAATACTGGATTTCAATGAACTCACAGAATATTTGAGAGAAACAAAATCTAATTACTCAATTCTAGCTATTTCAGGATATCAATCATTAAACTACTTTGATTTAATATTAAAAAACACTTCTTCATTAGGTCTAGTCAATAAAGAAGCAATAGTTTCAGCAGGACATTTGTTTAAAAAATATTCAAATAGTTTAAGAAAAAAAATTTTCCCATTAGACTCTGAACATTTTTCAATATTTCATTACCTAAAAAATAATAATAATTTAAAAATTAAAAAATTAATATTAACTGCATCAGGAGGACCATTTTTGGGAAAAAAATATTCATCTTTAAAAAATGTATCTTTTAAACAAGCTATTAAACATCCTAAATGGAAAATGGGTTATAAAAACAGTATTGACTCTGCTACTTTGTCCAACAAATGTTTAGAATTAATTGAAGCTAATTATCTTTTTGATATTCCTTTTAATAAACTAGATATACTAATTCATCCTGAGTCAAAAATTCACTCAATATTTGAATTTAATAATTATATTTATAATATGATTGCATTTCACAATGATATGAAGATTCCTATCTTCCACTTTTTAAACCAAAAAAATAATTATAAATTAGATAATAGTAAATTTTCTTTTAAATCTCATGATCAATATAATTTCCAAGATGTAAAATTAGATGAATTTCCTATCTACAAACTGTTTAAACAAATAAATAAGTCTAATCCAGCAAATTTGATAAAATTTAATGTTGCTAATGAATACGCAGTTAATTTATTTAAAAAAAAGAGCATTAAATATACAGATATTTACAAGATTGTTGCAAAAATATCATCTTTGAATTTGAATTATAAATTAAAGAATATTAATGATATAATAAAATATCATAAATTACTTGAAAGAAAAATTGATGAAAATAAACTATATATTAGTTAGAGTACTTATAATTAGTACAATATTTTTTAGTTATAAAGCAATTTCAAAAGATTTTTCAATAACTGGTAATGAATTTTCAGATGAAGAAGTTATTATAAGTTTGATTGATGAACTTCCAGAATTAGATGACAAATCCAAATCAAATTATATTTTGAAAGAATTAAATAAATCTGGTTTATTTAAATCAGTTGATATCACTTTTGATGAAAATTATTTTTATATAAATGTAGTTGAGTATCCATCTATTAATAAAATTTTTTATCAAAATAACAAAAGAATTAAAGATGAGCAAATTGACCAATTAGTTTCAGATTTAGAAATATTTACTTTATCTGATTATAATTTAAATAGTTTGATTAATGAGTTAACAAAAATTTATCAATCATTTGGATATAATAATATTCAAATTGATTCTGAAATTGAATCATCACTTAATAGTTCTGCAAACTTATACTTAAATTTTAAAGAAGGTAAAATAACAAAAATTAAAAATATTTATTTTATTGGCAATACATCGTATGATAATAATTTTCTTACTTCTAAAATAAAATCAAAAACTAAAAAAATTACAAACATTTTTGCTAATAATAATTTTAAATTGTTTCAAGTAAATGACGATATATTAAGATTATTAAAATTTTATAAATCTGAGGGATATATAGATGTAAATTCAGATTTTGAAATAGAATACTATGATAATAATAAAGTTGATATTACTTTTAAGATTAATGAGGGTGAAAGATATTATTTTGATTCTGTTGATCTTAGTAATAAATTAAATGACAGTGAGACTTTAAAAGAAAGATTAGATTTATTTTTAAAAGAAACTAATTTAAATTCTAAGCCATATGATAGAAACAAGTTAGATGAACTTGAATTTAAAATTGCCAATATATTAGAATTATCTGGTGAACAATTTTTCGAAATTAAAATTTATGATAAATTAGAAAAAAACAAAGCCAAAGTATTATTAGAAATATTATCTGCTAAACCTGTTTATATTAATCAAATAAATGTTTCAGGAAATACAAGAACATATGAATATGTTTTAAGAAGAGAACTTGATATAGTTGAAGGCGATCCAGTTAATGATACAAGAATTAAACAAATAACAAAAAAATTAAATCAATTATATATATTCGAAAATGTAGATGTTAGCGAATCTTCAAATATGCAAGGTTCTACAGATATAAATATTAATGTTAAGGAAACACAAACAGGATCTTTTAATGTAGGCTTATCAGTTGGTACTTTAGATGGAATTAGTTTTGTTAGTGGATTAAAAGAAAAAAATATTAATGGAACTGGAAGGTCACTTGAGTTTTTAATTAATACTAGTGAAGATAATAAAGCTTTTACCCTAAGCACTACTGAAAAATTTTTCTTAAATAATGATATTAATCATAAATATTCAACTATTTATAAAGAAAATGATTATACAAAATCTAAATCATATAAGTTAAACACATTATCTCTAGACACCGATCTTTCATATGAGTTGTCTGATGATTTTTATCATACATTTGGAGTTGGTTACCAATTAAAAGATTATATAATTACAAATTCTTCTACTGTTTCAGATAGTATAGCTAAATCTTCAGGAGAAAGTATTAGTTTTAATATAAATAATGATTTTGTTTTTAATACACTTAATTCATTTATAAGACCTACTAAAGGAGATTTTTTTAAATTTTCAAATTATCTTCAAACTCCATCAAGCTCTTCTAATGGGTATATTAAAAATATTTTAACAGCAAAAAAATATATAGAAAATAAAAGAAATATTTATTCAATTCAAGCAAGATTAGGTAATATTTATTCTTTAAATGATAGTGAGATATTATCTGATGATAAGTTTTCTCTAGGTGGAAGATGGTTAAGGGGGTTTGATAATTTTGGAGCTGGACCAAGAGACTCAAGAACTGCATATGTCGGAGGAAATAATTTAGCTGTAACTAAACTAGACTTTTCGCGACCAATTAATTTAAATGACCAAAATCCTATTTATTTTAACTTATTTAATGATTATGGAATGGTATGGGATAATAAAAACACAACTACTTTCTCAGATGAATCAGTTAGAGCTTCATATGGCTTTGGGATAAATTATTATTCACCAATTGGACCAATAGGTTTTAGTTGGGGTTTCCCATTATCTGATAAAGATTATGACATTAAAAGAATGTTCTCGTTTACAATTGGCAATTTAAATTGATAAGAAGAATATTTATAATATTTATAATTTTATTTTATTCTCATAATTTAAATGCAACAAACATACGGGTTGTTGATTTAGATTTCTTAATCAATAAGAATTCAGAATTAAAAGAATTTATTAATAAAATTGAAATTGATCAAAAGCAACATCGGGAAGAATTTGCAAAAGAAGAATTAAACTTAAAATCTCAATTAGAAAAAATAGAAGAAGCAAGATTAATTCTTAATGATAATGAGATTCAAAATGAAATAAATGAATATAATAAAGATTTTAATATTTTTAATAATAAAATAGAAAAATTTAATATTCATTATGAAAATCAATTAAATTTATTTAAGAATAAGATTCTTCAGATAATTTTAGAATTATTAAAGGAATACTCACTAAACAATAAAATTGATTTGATATTGGATACTAAAAGTTATATTATATCTGATAATTCAATTAATATAACAAATAATATTTTTGAAAAATTAGATAAAATTAGTGTTGGAATAGACCTTGAAAAGTTTAAATAATATATCTTTCCTTACTATTAAAAATCATTTATCGAAAAATAATGTTAATGTAAGCTCTTTAATTGCTGAAGATGAAATATTTTATAATTTAAATTCTTTAAATAATTCATCAAATAATGATTTGACATTTTTTGCAAATAGTTCTTCTTTAAATTATTTAAGTGAAACTAAAGCCAAAGCATGTTTAATTGATAAAAAAAATTCCAAAAATTTACCACAAAATACAGCTGCTATAATAGTTGAGGATCCATATAAAGCTTTTGCATTAATTTCAAATTTATTTAAACAAAAAAATCTTTCTTCAGGAGTAATAGCTGAGTTAACTAATATTAATAAAGCTTCAAAGTTAAGTAATAATATTCAAATTGACAACTTTGTTAATATTAAAGAAAATTGCAAAATTGATGAAAATGTAATTATTGAATCCAATTGTACTATTGGTCCAAATGTTACTATAAGCAAAAATACAGTAGTTAAATCTAATTCAGTTATTTCAGATAGTATAATTGGAGAAAATTGTATAATTAAATCAGGAGCTGTAATTGGAGGCACAGGTTTTGGATTTGATCCTAAGACTAAAATTAATATTCAACATTTTGGAAATGTAATAATTAAAAATAATTGTAACATAGGTTCTAATACAACTATTGATAAAGCTGTATTTGATTCGACAATTATTTCAGAAAATTGCTTTATTGATAATCTAGTTCAAATTGCTCATAATGTAATTTTAGGATCTGGAACTATTATAGCATCTCAAACAGGTATTGCTGGGAGTACTGTTATAGGAAAAAATGTTTTAATAGGTGGTCAAGCAGGTATATCTGGACATTTAACTATTGGTGATAATGTAAAAATTGCTGCTAAAAGTGGAGTAACTAAAAATATTAAAGATAACTCTGTAGTTGCGGGATTTCCTGCAGTTGATTTAAAAAAATGGAAAATTGCAACCATAAAATTTAATAACCTATAATGAACTTAAATTTAGAAGATATAAAAAAATTAATTCCACATAGGAAACCTTTTTTATTTATTGAGGAATGTAAAATTATTGAAAATGGTACTATAGGAGAATCTTTCAGAACATTTTATGATGATGAATATTTTTTTGAGGGTCATTTTCCAAATAATCCAATTGTACCAGGTGTTGTAATTGTAGAAGCTATGGCCCAAACAGCTGGAGTAGTTGTGTCAAATAGTTTAGAAAAAGATAAAAATAAATCTGTTCTTTTCATGAGCATTAATAAAGCAAAATTTAGAAAACCAGTCTATCCAAATCACAAAATAAGATTTTATGTTGAAATGTTAAACAAAAAAAGAAATGTTTATAAGTTTTCTGGACAAGCATATCATAAAGAAATATTAGTATCTGAATCCGAATTTTCTGCTATGATAACTAATAGTAATATTTTGTAATAAAAAATTAGTTTTTTAATTTTTCTTTTCTTCTAATTATAAGTAATGATTAAAAACTCATCTTTTATTTCTCCAAATGCAAAAATACACCCTAATGTTAAAATTGGTCCTTTTTGCTTTATAGGTGATGGAGTAGTAATTGGAGAAAATTCTATACTTAAATCACATGTGTCAATAATGGGAAATACAAGTATAGGAAATAATAATATTTTTTATCCATTTTGTACTATAGGATCTGACCCACAAGATTTGAAGTTTAATAATGAAAAAAGTTTTTTGAAAATTGGTAACAATAATACATTTCGTGAAAATGTAACTGCTAATCCAGGCACACTTGGAGGTGGACTAAATACAATTGTAAAAGATAATTGTCTTTTTATGGTAGGCTCACATATTGCTCATGATTGTAAAATTGAATCAAATGTTATTTTAGCAAACAATGCAACTTTAGCAGGACATGTAGAAATTGGTGAAAATGCGATTATAGGAGGTAATTCAGCTATTCATCAATTTGTTAAAATTGGTAAGTTTGCAATGATAGGAGGAATGAGTGGAGTTGAAAAAAATATTTTACCTTATTGTCTTTATATGGGGATAAGAACTAATTTAAAGGGTTTAAATATAATTGGTCTAAAAAGAAAAAAATCAACAAATAAAAATATTAAGAATATTTCAGAATTTTTGATTAATATTTTTAATAAAGAATCTTCTATTGAAACAAATTTAAAAAAAATAGAAAAAAAATATACTTCATCAGAAGAGATTAAAGAAATTATAGAATTTATAAATTCTTCCAATAAAAGAGGTATAGCAAGTTTTTAAATGACTAAAATTGCAATTATTGCTGGAGGTGGTAAATTACCACTTATTATTGGGAAAAATTTAATTAGTAAAAATTTTGAAGTTATATTTTTTTTATTA
>MDTG01285362.1_pt1 | contig 10502 bp, 9 predicted proteins | sample 811421 | NCBI WGS metagenome assembly MDTG01 (sample SAMN05326645, study PRJNA326480) | marine metagenome | isolation source: seawater | place: Pacific Ocean: South East | collected 2011
GCTCTCGAGCGAGGTGGAGGACGACGTCCCTACGGCGGACAAGGAGCGGCGCAACCAGGTGCTGCTCGCCACGCAAGAGGAGCTCTCGATAGCCAAGAACCGCGCCCTGATCGGCTCGACCGTAGAGGTGTTGGTCGAAGGGCAGAGCAAGGTAGCCGGGCGGATGACCGGTCGCACCGCGCAGCACCGTCTCGTGCACTTCGAAAGCGACGACGCTGGGCTGGTCGGTCAATACGTGCCGGTGCGCGTGCGCGAAGCGCTGTCTCACTCGTGCCTCGGCGATCTGTTGGCGCAGGACGCCGCAGAAGAGAGCGCGCGCGACCGGGCCGCAGCGGCGGGCGCTGGGAGCGTCGCGTGAGCGGCGAAGAAGCCTGGATGCTAGAGGCCTTGGACCTGGCCGACCGCGGGCGCTTCGAGGTAGAACCCAACCCGAGAGTCGGGTGCTTGTTGTTGCGCGACGGCGCGGTCGTGGCGAGAGGTTGGCACGAATACTTCGGCGGGCGTCACGCCGAGGCGATGGCGCTGGACGAGCTTCGCCGCGTAGGCCTACAGGCAGACACCGCCGTTGTGACGCTTGAGCCCTGCTCGTCGGGCCAGGGCGTCGGCGGCAAGAAGCAGCCGCCGTGCGCGCAGGCGCTGGTGAAGGCGGGCATTCGGCGTGTGGTCATCGGCGCTGTCGACCCCGACCCGCGTCACCGCCGGGCGGGCATCGATTTGCTCGAAGACGCCGGCCTGGACGTGCTCGACGGCGTGCTCGCCTCGAGGTGCGATGAGCTCTACGCGCCGTTTCGAAAGGCCTTGCAGCTGGATCGACCGTGGATGCTGTGCAAGTGGGCGATGACCCTCGACGGCAAGACGGCAGCCCCCACAGGTGAGGCTCGCTGGATCAGCGGCCCGCAGGCGCGCAAGAAGACGCACGAGCTGCGGGCGCACTGTGACGGGGTGATGGTCGGATTCCGCACCGCCCAGATCGACGATCCTGAGCTCACCGTGCGCCACGTTGAGGGCAAGCAACCGGTGCGCATCGTGATCGACCCGCTCGGCGAGATCGACGACGACAGCAACCTCGTGCGCACGGCGCACGTCGCGCCGACGTGGCTGCTGGCCAGCGAGGACGTCGACCCCGTGCGCAGCGGGCACCTGCAGGATCTAGGCGTTCAGGTGCTGCATATCCCGACCGCCGAAGGCCCGCGCCGGCTGCACCTAGGGCGCGCGTTCAAGGAGCTGCGCCGGAGAGGCTTGCGCAGGATCCTGGTCGAGGGCGGCGGCGGTTTGGTCGCGCAGATGTTCGCTTGGAACGCTGTCGATCAGGTGCTCGCGTTCGTCGCGCCCAAGATCATCGGTGGTCAGGCAGCGCCGACGCCAGTGGGTGGCGACGGACGCTCGTTCATGGCAGAGGCGTGGCAGCTGTCCGAGGTCCGGATGGAGACCTACGGCGACGACATGGCGATCGCGGGCTTCGTCTAACGGGGGCGTCTGCCGAGCCAGGGCAGCGCGGGCACCCGGGCCGGCGCTCTGTAGGTTGACTCCAGCAGCTGGCGACCCACGAGGGCGTGGTCGCCGCGAAGCGCTTTGAACGAGAAGTGCACGTGCCCGGGCATCGTTGCGTCGGCGCGACGCGTCAGGCGGATCTCGTCGCGCAGCTCTGTACCGCGGATGCGCTCCCCACCTTCGCGGATGCGGCTGGTGTAGAGACCAGGCCAGATGGCGCGGCCGCGCGTGTTCTGCGCATGCCAGTAGTCAAGGAGGACGGCGAACGCCTGCGGCGCTTGGTCGATGGGCCAGTAGAGCTGTGGCGTGAGGTAGTCGCACCAGCCGCGCTGCAGCCACTTCGGGACGTCTGCGTAGAGCTGCGCGAACTGGTCGAGGCCCGCCTCGATTCCCGCCGGGACTCCTGGTCGCGCGATGCCGAACGGGCTGATGCCGAACATCAGCCACGGCTTCTCGTCGTGGACGAGTCGGTGGAGCCGCTCGACGAACGCGTCGATGTTCGCGCGTCGCCAGTCAGCGCGGCTCAGCCGGCCGCCGCGTCTTTGATAGGTATGCCACGTCGCGTCATCGGGAAACGGCCGGTCGCGCTCGGGATACGGGTAGAAGTAGTCATCGATGTGGACGCCGTCGATGTCGTAGCGACGGATCACGTCCTGGATCACGGCGAGCGTCCACTTCTGCGCGGTGGGATGACCTGGGTCCATCCACTGATAAGCGCCGTATTGGTGCGTCAGGTGAGGCGCGCGCTGGGAGACGTGCGAGGCGTGCGGCTTCGAGCGACCGGATTTGTGCCAGGACCGAAACGGGTTGAACCAAGCGTGGAGCTGGATGCCGCTGCGGTGACAGCGGTCGATGAGGTAGCGCAGGGGGTCGAAGGCTCCGTCCGGAGCCTGCCCTTGCGTCCCGGTCAGCCACTCCGACCACGGCTCTAGCCGGGACCGGTAGAACGCGTCGCCCGCCGCTCGGACTTGGAAGATCAGGGCGTTCAGCCGCAGCTCGACCGATCGGGCGACGATCGCGTCTAGCTCCCGGCGCAGGTTCATCGAACTCAGCCCTTTCCGCGATGGCCAGTCGATGTTGTTGACGGTGGCGATCCAGGCAGCGCGGAACTCGGCCGCGGGCTCGCCTCTCCGGCGGTCCTGGGCGTCGAGGCCCGCGCAGCAGCTCAGCGTCAAGCTGGCGTAGGCCAACAGCAGCGCGCGACGTATCTGGTTCAAGCGGGGCAATTCGGCCTTCATGATGCACGGCTGAGCGCGCTGTTCCACCCTGTCAGCCGTAGCGCAGCGCATTGTTCAGCTTCCGGAGGTTGGGTGTGCAAGGCGCAGGGACTAGATTTGCGCCTGCAGATGTCCAACACGCAGTTCGTCATTCGGGCGCTCATCTTTTCGCTGGCCGGGAGCATCTTGGTGTTCCTAGGCGTCGGCCAACTGCTCACTGACGAGTGGACGGTCTCGACGACGAAGCGGATGAACGCGAGCCCAGCGGCGATCGCAGACGCCGTCCAGGATCTTCGGCGCTGGGACGAGTGGAGCGCTATGCGGTTTACGCTGGGCAGCCCGACCCGCCGGACCTACGAAGGCGAGCCGGGCGCGCCTGGCCAGGTGGAGATCTGGAGTGGCCCGCTGGGCCGGGCGACGGTGACGCTCGACGCCGTCACCGAATCGGGCGTCGATTACCGGATCTTGTTCGGGACCGGTTCAGGTGAAGAGGCGGGCACGTTTAAGGCCGGCGGTAAGTTCACCGGCAGCATCCGCTGGGAACCTGCAGAGTCTGCGGTCGACGTGACGTGGACCGAGCGCGGAGAGATGTCGTCGACGATCCAGCGCTGGTCGAGTTGGTTCGGGGCGCTGCAGTTGAAGGTGCAGACTGTGCAGCGTTCGAGTCTTCACGGGCTGTCCGACGTGCTGTCTGGAGAGGCGAAGTAAGCAGGGATGACGGGCCTCAACGGGCTGCGGGTGTGTCTGCTCATGTGTTCCGTCGCTGCGTGTTCGGCGGCGCAGGACGAGGCGCCAGCGGAAGCGGGCCTTCAGGAGAATCGCCTGGCGCTCGCCAGCTCTCCCTATCTGCGCCAACACCGGCACAACCCGGTGGACTGGCACCCGTGGGGCGAGGAAGCCTTGGCGCTCGCGGCACGCCTCGATAAGCCGATCTTCTTGAGCATCGGCTACTCGGCTTGCCATTGGTGCCACGTGATGGCGCGAGAGAGCTTCATGGACGCCGACGTCGCCGCGGTGATGAACGAACACTTCGTGTGCATCAAGGTCGACCGTGAGGAGCGCCCTGACATCGACAAGATCTATATGGGGGCCTTGCAGGCGATGGGCCGCCGCGGCGGGTGGCCGCTCTCGGCCTGGCTGACGCCTGATGGCAAGCCCTTCTACGGCGGGACCTACTTCCCGCCGAAGGCGAGCGGCAGCTTGCCCGCGTTCCGCGCGGTTTGCGAGGCGCTCGCGCGGGCGTGGCGGGACGATCGGGCGCAGGTGACGGCTCAAGCGGGGGCGCTCAGCGACTACCTCGCGCGCGAGTTGGCCCCGGCGCTGGAGGCGGGCGAGCCTGACGAGTCCACGCTGGCGTCTGTGCTCACGGACGCACAGGGCTGGTTTGATCCCGAGGCGGGTGGGTTCGGCGCCGCGCCGATGTTCGCGCCGAAGTTCCCGCAGACGTCGCAGCTGCGGGCGCTGATGGGTCTGCGTAGTGACGCTGCCATGCAGATGGTGGCGGCATCGCTTGACGCGATGCGTCGCGGCGGCATCCACGATCAGCTCGGCGGTGGCTTTCATCGCTACAGCACGGACAGGCAGTGGCGTGTCCCGCACTTCGAGAAGATGCTCTACAGCAATGCGCAGCTCGCGTCTTGCTACTTGCGGGCCGGCTCGCTGTTGGACAACCAGCGCTTTTTGGCGACCGGTCGCCGCACGTTAGATTGGTTGCTGGGCGAGATGGGAGCGCCTAGCGGAGCTTTCTGGTCGAGCCGAGACGCGCAGTCGAACGGGGTCGAGGGGCTCTACTTCGTCTGGCAGAAACACGAGATCGACGAAGCGCTCGGCGACGAAGCCGATGAGCTGTGCGTCACCTTCGGGGTCACCGAGGAGGGCAACTGGGACGGCCGCAACGTCTTGGTGTTGAACCAAGAGCGACCAGTGACGGCGTCCTTTACGGCGTCGTGCGCGGCGCTTCTTGCGGTGCGGGGTGAGCGCGTGAAGCCCGCGACAGACGACAAGATCCTGGTCGCGTGGAACGGCCTCGCGATCGAGGCTCTTTGCGACGGGTTCCGCATCCTCGGTGACGGCCGCTACCTCCGCGCGGCCCAGCGCGCGGCCGGATTTCTCTGTTCGCGGTGCGTCGAAGGTGGCAGGGTCCGTCGCGGCTGGCAGGGCGGCGAGCCGCGCCTGCAGGGCTACCTCGATGACCACGCGGCGTTGGCCAACGCCCTGTTGTCGCTGTTCGAATGCGACGGGGACCCTTTGTGGCTGGAGCGCGCGGCCGAGGTCTTGGCCGAGACCACCGAGCACTTCGCCGCCGAAGATGGTTCGTTCTACTACACGGCTGATGATCATGAGCAGCTGCTGGCGCGGACCAAGTCCGCGAGCGAGGGCGCGATGCCATCCGGGGTGGCGATGGCGGCGCGAGCGCTCCTGCGCGCAGGGCTGCTGCTGGGCGACCGCGTGAAGTATGAGCGCGGCGTCGCTGTCTTACGAGCGCACCACGCTGACTTGTCGGCGCGCCCCACGAGCGTTGCGTCGCTGGTCTGCGTCGCGCAGCTGCACCTAGCTGAGCCGCGCGAGGTCGTGGTGGTGGGGCCTGTTGGAGACCCGCGCACCGAGGCCTTGCTGCGCGCGGCGCGGCAGCAGGCCGTGGGCCGCGGGGTGGTCGCGCACCTGCATGACGGCAACCGCGCCGCGCTCGTTGCGCGCTCGTCTGTCTTTGAAGGCAAGGCCGACGCGGCGGCGCCGCCGCGTGCCTACGTGTGTCGACAAGGCGCTTGCGAGGCGCCTGTTTACACGGCGAGCGAGCTGGCGGCGTCCCTGGGAGCGAGCCGGTGACAGAGACCCTGGAAGACGTCGTCGACGGCAGCCGCGACGTATCCATCTGGGCCCGCGGCGAGGATCACGTCGCCTTCCTCGCAGAGCGTCCGGTTCGCCCGGGTCACACTGTTGTCTGCACGGTTGCGTTGGTGGACTCGGTCTTCGACCTCGACCCCGACGCCAGCGTGCGCCTGTGGGCGTTCGTGAGAGACGTCGGTGTTCGCTTGCGCGAGCGCCTCCCGTGCGAGCGGGTTTGCGTCCAGGTGATCGGTTGGGCCGTGCGCCACGCGCACGTCCATTTGATCCCGACCGACGCCGCGGGCGAGGTGCCTGGGCTTGACGGCGCGCCGCTGCCCGCTGCGGCCGAGCGAGCTCTCCTAGATCGGCTCCGCCGCTGACAAGGTCAGGCTGGCAGGCGGGGGAAGATTTCTTCGCCGTCGCGCGTGCGCAGGTAGTCGGCGAAGACGCGGACGAACCAGTCCAATTCGTCAGCGGCCTCGGTGGTCAGGTCCTTGTGCCCATCGGCGTGGTCCAGCTTCGTCGCGAGCCCTTCGAAAGGCGGGGTCGCAAGCAGAAACGCGGGGAAGTCGTCATCGGGCTTCGGCGCTTCTGCGAGCACGCGCAGCTTCGTGAGCCAGCGCTGCTGTTGCAGCGCGTAGCTCTCTCGCGCTGCGAGCCGCTCTCGCATGGTCAAGGTGCGGGGGTCGGCCAAAAAGTCGTATGTGTCCATCGCGGTCCTCTCTCTTGAGATCTCTGTTGTCGATCGACCCTTCGGAGCGGATTCTTGAGCCGTTGGATCCAACAGACGGACTTCAGGTGAGGCGCTTGCGCAGGATGGACGCTCCCGCCGCAGCGCTGGCGCGTTCATCCGGTGTACACGGCGTGTACGTAACCAACGCGCTCGCTGCTGGGCAAGCGGCGGGGCTGGTGTTCGAGCGGGGCGGTAGCGCCGTTGTTGTCGCGTGGTTTGGGCCGCGCGGCAACCTCGTGCTGGTCTGCTCGCGCGACGTCGCAGGCCATGAGATCCAGGTCGCGGATCACGTGCTGAAGAGCGGCCTGACCTGGCGTATCGCGCTCGGCAACGGGCCTCTGGTCGACGCCTTGCGGAGACGCGGTAAGCGCTCCGTGTTGACGCACCGCAAGCAGATCTACTACGCGGGGGGCGCTGATCAGGCAGCGCGGGAGTGGGTTCGTGAGGACCTCCGCGCGCCGAGCGCGGGAGACCGCGAGCGGCTCGCGCGGGCGACGCTCGCGTTGAACGCGACCGACCTCAACATCGCGCCCGACCGGGTCGACCGCCGATGGTTGTATAACACCATCGACGATCGCATCCGGGAGCGGACGACTCGGGTGCTCGGCGCGGTCGGGGATCTTGAGTCGAAGGTGGACTTTGGCAGTGCCGGGCCCGGCGGGGTTGTTCTTGAGGGCGTCTACACATTCCCTGAGAGCCGCGGCAAGGGGCTGGGCGCGTCGATCGTGGCGACTTGCATGGCCGAGTCCGACGTCGAGACGTCTCTGCACGTCGCCGAGGACAATTACCCAGCGCGCCGCGCCTATGAACGCGCGGGCATGCGCGAGGTCGGGGACTGCAAGCTGTTGCTGCTGGGATGACGTCGCGGCGTCCGCTGGCTCCGACCGAGGCGCGCTGGTCTACCTCAAGGCAAATGCATAAGCGAGCTCGGGCCCGTAGATCGGGTGGATGCAGCGGCTCCGCAGGCGGACGGAGCGCATCTCCCGCCGTAGGGAGTAGAGCAGCCTGTCGGCCTCCGTCGACTTGCCGACCGAGCGGAGGCTCATCGCCAGCATCGACTTGGTGAGCGGCGAAGAAGAGAGCAGCGCTGCGCGCGCCAGCTGGTCCTGCATGGCCGCTACTTCGCCCTCCACCTCGTGGGCATACGCTGCGAGCAGCGCGCCCCAGGCGCTGTCGCCGTCCCGATTGAGCGCAGCTTCCAGCGCCGGGGATCGCCTTCCCGTGCTGCGAACTTGGTGTAGCCCGCCCACGTAGGCTGCGGCGTCGCGGGTCGCCGCGTCGACCTGCACCGTTCGGATGGAGGCGGCGAGCTGCGGGAGGTCGCTATGACTGCCGAGGCGCACTAAGACCGTCGCTGTCTCGGCGAAATCGCCAACCCGGCGGTTGAGCACTCGTGGGTGTGTGACCAGCCACTGCAGATTCTCCATGAGTCGGCTCCGCGCCTCACCAAGCTCGCCCCGGAGCACCGCGTCAGCAGCCTGCATGCGCAGGATCTGGTGCTTCATGATCGGGTCTTTGTTGCTCTCAGCGGACGCGCGTCGCAGGAGGTCGGTCAGCTCGTTGTGCCGCGCTGCCTCGAACAGGGCGATGGCCCACGGCAAAAGGACCCACGGCAGTGGCATCCTTCGGCTCGCTGCCTCGAGGTGGTCGGCGGCTGCGGCGGGGTCGCCGGTCCCCAGGCACGCCCAGCCTAGGTGGTAAGACAGCGCGCTCCGTGCAGGTCGTCGTCGTAGCAGGCGTTCGAGCAGCGGTCGCGCTTTGTCGAACTCTCCGAGGTAGTTGTGTGACAACGCGGCAGTGTACGCGACCTCGTCGTCGTGCGGGCGCTCGCGCAACGTGACGGTCGCGAGCCGCTGCAGCTCGCGGTCTTGGCGGGCGGCGTCAGCTGGCCTCAACGCGGCGTTCGCGAGCAACAGGGTGCGCGCGAGCTGATGCTGAACGGTGGGCGAACACCGCGCTGGGTATCCGATCGCCTCTCGGGTGATCGCGCGGGCTCGCGTGGCGTCCTCGCGCATCAACTCGACGGCTGCGAGCGGCGCGAGCACGTACGGGGCGCCGCCGTCGCGGCGGCGCGCGCGGCGCAGCGTGTCATAGGCGGTCGTGTAGGCGCCGTCGGCGATGAGGTCTTCGGCGTCATGGACGGCGCGAACGACGAACGGATCTGCGGAGGTGATCGCGGCGACGGGCATTGGACGGTCTGCGGCTTCGCCGAGCGCGCGACGCGTCGCCCAGCCGAGGCGATCAAGCGCTGCGAGCAGACCTGGGGTCTCGCTGTCGCGGCCATATCTGGTGGTGTGCAAAATGACGTCCGAGCCAGTCTCGACCAAGGTCGCGGTCAGCGCGCGCCGTTCTACGTTGACGGTGAGCTTTACGGTCGCCAGCGCTGGGTCAGGGGCTACCTGGAACGTCAGGGCGGGGGACTGCTGCAGCGCAGCCTGCCACCAGTGCCGCAAGACGTCCCAGTCGCCGTCATCGGGCAGCCCCTGCGCGACCGCGCTGACAAGGCGCTTTCCTCCAGGGAACTGGCGCACGGCCTTGGTCGCTGGCGGCGGCAGTTCATCGGCGCCGCGAGCGCGACCGTTGTTTGTCGGCGCGTGGCATGCTCCGACGGACAAGATGGTGACAGCGGCGATCCAGCGCACGCCGCCAGTGTCGCCCGAACCGCAGAGGGGCTCAACTCGGGCGAGCAGAATGCCGGGGACACGGAGCGAATGCCAGCCGCGCGCGGGCTGGTCGGGAGCGCGATCGCGCGCCTCTGCGGGGAGCGTCGTCGGATGGTCGACGCATGAGATCTCGTCAGCGCTCGCTGGCCGTGAGCTACTCGGGGCAGCCCGTGAGGATCCACTTACGGATCTTCTCGATCTCTTCGGGTGTCAGCTGCTCGTCCTCGTCGGCCGGGGGCATGCGCATCTCGTCGTCTTCAGGTCGACCGAGGGACTCGAACAAGACGCTCGCGTCAGGGTCGCCTGGCTCGACGATGGTCTCTCCATCGCCCCAGCCGACGAGCACGGCCTCCCGCGACGACAGGTCGAGGTCGCCGTCGAGGTCTTGGGGGTTGTGGCACGAGGTGCAGCACCGCTCCATGATCGGCGCGATGTCTCGGTCGTAGCGAGCGATCTCCGCGGCGGTCTGCGGCGCCTCGCTCCCCGCTGGCTTCGGATCTAGCTCGGGCTGCTCTGGTATTGGCGACGGCTCCCCGTGGCTTGAGGTCGGCTGTTCGGCTCCGTGCGGGGCCGCTGCCTGTCGTTGCAGCGGCTTGAACAAGAAGCCCTTCTTGTGGCTGAGGTCGCCGCCGTAGTGGCCGGTGGGGATCGACAGCGCCAGTGAAGCTGCGAGCGCGACGCGGAACGGGGCGCGACGACTTCGCCACACCAGGATCGGCAGCAGCAGGCTGCACGACGCCATCGCGATGGCGAACTTCTTGTGCAAGCCGAGTGTCTCTGACGCCACCTTCTCTTCGGCGAGGACGAGCCCTGAGCCGAACGCTGCCGCCGCGGTCAGCGCGGTCATGACCGCCAGCGTCATCAACGCGCCCTTGGGAATCGGTCGCCCTAGCATCGCCGCGCCGAACTCCAGCACGAACATCGCCGGGAGCAGGCCGATCGGCAGGTGAAGCAGCACGATGTGGAATCGGCCGAACACCTGGAGCAGCGTTTCCGATGTGACGTCGAGCAGCATATGGGTGTCTAGGCGATCAGGTCGGAGATCACACGACCGAAAACATCCGTGAGTCGATAGTCGCGGCCTTGGTGGCGATAGGTGAGGCGTTCGTGGTCGAATCCGAGCAGGTGCAGCAACGTCGCATGTAGGTCATGAACACTGACTGGGTCTCTGACGATGTTGTAGCCGAAGTCGTCCGTCTCGCCGTAAACGTTGCCTCGGTTGACGCCGCCGCCGGCCATCCACATCGTGAACGCTCGCGGGTGGTGGTCGCGGCCGTAGTTGGTCTTGCTTAGGCCTCCTTGGCTGTAAACCGTGCGCCCGAACTCGCCGCCCCAGACCACCAAGGTGTCGTCCAATAAGCCGCGACGGCGGAGGTCCTTCAGCAACGCTGCGATCGGTTGGTCGACGGCTTTGCACTGCTTGCGGATCTCGCCAGGGAGGTTGCCGTGGGCGTCCCAGCCCCGCATATAGAGCTGGACAAATCGGACGCCGCGCTCGTTGAGTCGCCGCGCCATCAGGCAACTTTGTGCGAACGTGCCTGGCTGCTTGGCCTCTTCTCCGTAGAGGTCCCA
>MDTG01434970.1_pt1 | contig 10502 bp, 8 predicted proteins | sample 811421 | NCBI WGS metagenome assembly MDTG01 (sample SAMN05326645, study PRJNA326480) | marine metagenome | isolation source: seawater | place: Pacific Ocean: South East | collected 2011
AACAATTCTAAATAAAGAATTACATAATCAAAGTAATAATGAAAATCTTTTAAATTATTGTAGAAAACTTGGTCAAATTTATCTTGCTCAAGATAAAGCTTTAAATAGTAAAAATATTAAGTTTAAAACGTATACAATAAAAATGTACATAGATAGTCCAATTCCAGATAATGGATTTTATGATGGCTTACATACAAACCCTTTTGGATCAAATATTTTAGGTAAATATCTGTATCGCAAAATATTCTTAAATCAAGTCTAAATATACTTAGCTAATTAATTTTGAATTATTATTTTTACCAGTATGCTATTAGTGGATCAAATAGATGCCTTCCTTCTGGATGAGATTTATTTTTCTGAGGTGATTTAGTTAGTGTTCTCATTACAGAAATTTCTATAGCCATTCTGGGCATTGATGTACCAGGTACAGAATTATGAATTAAATTTGGGTTAAATGCTATTGCATAGCCTGGTGGCTTATCAGTAATAAGATTACCCTCTAAATTAAACGAACCTCTTTCATTTGATAACCCATAAGGATAAATCATTATCTTATAGTTTCCTTTCATTAATTCATCACTATGTGGAGAATGAGCTCCAAGGCGGGGTGAATCAGGTAATGATAACCAGGCTCTAGAATTGACTATCGTTATTGGAGATTTGAAAAATATTATAAATTGGTTATGTATAAAATCATGCAGTTCTTGAACTGTTTCATTTTTGGGGTCTAATCCAAGAACCTCTTCGCTTTTATTTATCATTTCAAATTGAGATCTAGACTTATAACTATTCAAAATCAATTTACTCTCTTTATCTATAGCAATATTGCCAATGTTTGCAAGGCAAGGATTTACATTTGTACTAGATTTAGTATTGATAAGAAGTACTTTAATCTTTGAAATTAAAGCTTCATTCAATTCAGGATTTAAATTACTCTCCATATAAGAAGTTTCTATTGAACCATACTTCAGATCAACCAATTGTTCGTGGAAGTCAAATTTATCCTTTACAAATTGGTCTGAATACTTTTCTAAATATACTATTGCCAACTTTTTTAATATGTTTTTCAGTTTAATTTTGCATCTTGTGTAAATTACTGATAGATCAAATGACTTCTTAAACACAGCTAAAGACAACACATATAGCAATACTATATATGATTTGAATGTTTGCAAGTAGAAATTTCTATAATTAATTTGTTATAAAAAATAAATTCGATACATGCTACATATTTTGGCAAATACTAGTATATGCTATTGCTAACCTTAGTTTATCAATTTATATGTGTAGGTTCTTGGTCTCCAAATATAAAAGTATTCCTAGGCCAGATGAACTTAATATCTTCAAATCCGCCTTAAATATAATGTTAGCTGGTGGACCAGATGGACAAAATATTGAGAGACATGAGTCTATATTATTTGGACATAATCGTTTGGCTTTATTTGATTTAAGTGAGAGAGGTCGTCAACCCTTCAACTCCTCTTGTGGAAGATATAAAATAGTTTACAATGGTGAAATTTATAATCATCAAGATATCCGTAATAAATTAGCAAGGTATTCAATACAATGGAAATCAAGTAGTGATACTGAAACCCTAATAGAAGCAATAAGGTGTATTGGTTTAAAAGAATCGCTAAAATTAACACATGGAATGTTTTCACTGGTTCTATTTGATAAATTAGAAAATTTAATGTATTTATGCACTGATAGAGTTGGTGTTAAACCTTTATTTTATTCTATTAATAATAGTAAAAATTTTTTCGTAGCATCATCTGAGGTGAGGCCCATAATCAATATTTTAGGGAAAGAAAATTTAACAATAAACGATTACGCATCTTTCGAATATTTTAGTTATGGATATATCAGAAGCCCTAAAACTGTATTTAAAGAAATACATTCATTACCTCCAGCAACAATATTAAAATACGAATTAAATAACAATTCAGCTCATAGTGAGATATGGTGGGAACCAGAAATAAATCCTGAAAAGTATCGTTCTAAGACAAATAACTTACGGAACATAATTAGTAATTCATTAGAAAAGAGAATAAAAAGTGATGTGAACGTACCATTATTTCTTAGTGGAGGTATAGACTCAACACTTCTTTTGTATTTAGCTAAAAATGATTTAGGACTAGATATCCAATGTTACACGGCTTCATTCCCAGGCTCAATATATGATGAAACATCTTATGCAACTGAAGCAGCAAAAAGATTAGGAATAAGTGATCATTCAATAGAAATATTAAATCCTACTCAAGATGTTATTGACTATATAAAAACCATAGGATTTCATCTTGACCAACCGTTTGGAGATTCTTCATTAATAGTTACTCATCTCTTATGTAAGGCGATAAGAAGGGACGGCAACAAATGTTACTTAGGTGCTGATGGCGCAGATGAATTATTTTGGGGATATAAAAAATATCACAAATTACTAATAGCGCAATTTATTGAATTTTATTTACCTAATCTTATAAAAGAAAAGATCTTAAAGGCACCCAATAAAACAGCTGAAAACATAAATGATAGATATGATAGTAACAAATATATATTAGTTCAAAAGCTAATAAATAGTAACATCTATAATAAAGGAATATCAAACAATATAACTAATATTTTATCCCCAATAGATATAATGGGGCTCGATCTTCGTAATTATTTAGTTGGAGATATTTTAACTAAATGTGATAGAGCTTCAATGCAAGCTTCAGTTGAGAATAGGGAGCCATTTCTTGATCAAGAAATTATAAATTGGTCAAAAAACAATATGAACAGAAAAAGAAATCTAATATTTGATTCCAAAAAACCTTTAAAAAGAATTTTAGCAAATGAATTTCCAAGATCATTTCTTAACAGAAGAAAACAAGGTTTTGCTACTCCTATTCAAGAATGGATCTCTAAATCCTCAGATCTAAATCATCACTTTCTCTCTCAACTAACATTTGAAAAGCTAAATATGTCTAACCTAAGCCTGCCAGAAGAATTAAAATCAATGATAGATAATATAACAAAGCTTGACGACAGGAACTTTAATTTTTTATGGTCTATTTATATCTGGGTTACGTTTTTTGAGTCAATAAAATAATCTGATTAATCATACCCAAATCAAGTCATTTGATATGATGTACATAAATATATAATATCAAATAGTATTACAATGAAATTTATTTCATTTTATTATTTCTTTGTTTCTTTAATAGTAAGCTTCTGGGCAACAAAATTGTTTATAAATAAATTTAGTAATAGCAAATTATCAAAGAGTAAGATAAATGATGAAATTAGAGTTCAAACTAATTTTAGGAATAATATCCCTATAAGAGGAGGAGGAATAGCTTTTATCTTATCTATCATTATAGTGAACTTAATATTTGTTTTTGACGAAGGTTTTAATTCAATATTAAAATTATCTTTATTTTGTTTGCCCTTAATGATAATAGGATATTTTGATGATTACAAACATATCCCAAAAAATATACGATTTATTATACAAATATTGTCATCCTCTTTAATCATATTTTCATATCCATTCGTTAAATTTAATCTATCAGAAATAAATATCTTAGAAATTTTCCTTTGTGTATTTCTAATTATATTTATTGTAAGTGTTATAAACTTTATCAACTTTATGGATGGCATTGATGGTTTAGTGGCGGGTTGTATGATTATTAATTTTACAACAATAGCAGTAATGAAAAACAATCATATATTCACTATTGTAGGAGCATTGATAGGTTTTTTAATTTGGAATTGGAGTCCAGCTAAAGTTTTCATGGGAGATATAGGAAGTACTTTCTTGGGAGCATTCTTTTGTGGAATAATATTCTATAATTATGAATTCAAAGAATCTATCCCATTAATTTTAACTGCTAGCCCATTATTAGCAGATGCATTTATTTGCCTACCCCGAAGGTATTTCCATGGCGAACCTATCTTTAGCAAACCTCATAAATTGCATTTATATCAAAGACTAGAAAAATCTGGTTGGAGTCACTCTAGGGTTTCCATAACATATATGATTGCTACAATAATTCTTTCATTATCTTTCTTGTTTTTAGGAACAATAGGTTTATCTATATTCTTATCAATAGAATTCATATATGCTTATTATCTTGATCAATATGTGGCATTAAATTTTAAAGAAGCTATATAAAATAAGTTATCAAAGTAAACACTCAGCAGGACAAACCATTCTAATAATATGGAATCCTTCTCCAAATGCAAAGCCGGCTTGTGATCCTCTAAAAAGGGATAGTGCTTTCAAGGCTTCAACCGATCTAGGCGAAGGAAATTTGTGTACTTGAGATTCGTAATAAGAAAAGGCCTTCAATTTATCATCAATATTTTCTGTGATATCAACGACCCAATTAGGATTGAAGTTAGGTTCTATATGAGGGGCATTCCAATGGGTTTCAGATAATGTTTCATAAGCGGCTAATACTTGGATCTCTCTCCCAATTCCAACAGGTCTTGTCGTAACCATAGCTGCATCAAAAATAACTCTATGATCAATATGCCTATCAAAGTATGGTATTAAAACTATTTGGGGTTTGATTTCATTGATAACCTCCTGAATCTCCGAATTAAAATCAGATGTTTTTTCTTCATTTAAAAATACTGCAGCTTTATCTAAGAATATAGATCTTTTAACACCTATGAAATTATGCGCTTTTCTTGCTTCAGATAGTGTTTTTTGATGAATCTCTTCTGAAAATAGTGGTGGCTTATGTGCGGCAATAGTTAAAATGTAAACCTCCCCGCCAGCTTTTGAAAACCTAGAGATAATACCTCCAGCTCCAAGAATCTCATCATCTGGATGCGGTGCTATTACAAGCATTGTCTTTGAAGGCATCCAGTTAGAAAAATTATTGAAAATATTATAATATAGAGGTATATTTATGGGTTGAATATTTTAATATTAATAACATTAAATTTTAATAAACATCATAATCAGAGAAAGAAATTGTAGGAGCAAGCTTTGTTAAGTCAATTGTGTTTTTAAATGGATAAAGTATTAAAGGTATAGTACCAGCATCTCTAACGTTATTAATCAGCCCTAAATGATTCATCATATCTTTTAATTCACTATTTAAAAACCTTATTTCAGTCAAATTATGATCTATTGTGAATTGAATTAGTGATAACAGTAAATCTAAAAAGCTATCGATATCTTTCCATTGAAAATCTAAAATATTAATTTGCGGATCAGGTTTATAAAAAGAAAATATTAATGTTGATTTAGAAGATTGCAAGGTGAAATACTCTCTATCTTCTAAATGAGGTTTATTTAAAAATCTCCACTGATAATAATCAAATGACTTATACGTACTGTATATTCCATTGTTATTGGACTTTTCAATGGCAATCAAAGATGACTTATTAAAGAAATCCAACTTTTCTTTTGTTGTCATAGAAGAAAATTCAACTACTTTAACATTAGAATTATCATATTTTTTATGCACATCTTCTATATTTAAAAGGGAGATATTAAGTTCTTTAAATTGCCAGCCAACTCTTTTATGCCCTCTAACAGCTAATTTATTAGGCATCCCATAAGCCAATTCAAATTCATTACTAGATTTATCAAGAGAAAGTTTACTTATTATTTGAAAAAGGTTATACCTGAGATATTTCCTAGAGCAGAATACATTATTGCATAATCCAATTGATGCTATGCCTGAAGAGTAGCTAACATTGTTTTTCAACAAGCTGTAAGCAGAAACAATTTCATCATCTGAATTTATCAATAAATAAGTTTTATTTATTTTATGCCCTATCATCCAGTCTAGACTTGATTCTACACCTCTTCTTTGAAATGCAGACTGCCAACTATTTATATAATTATTTCTATATTTTTTCCAATCATCCATCTCCCCAAAGGCAAAAGATTGATCTTTAATTTTAAGAATTTCCAATTTTCTTTACTATATTTTTAACATGCTAATCGATCCACACATATATTGCAATTCCAACCATTTATTATTAGTAAATTTAACTAGAACTTGAATACATAACTTTGTATACGGCTTCTTGCATAGATAGATGTTTTATAATAAAATAAAAAATATTTTATATAAGCAATCAATTGGATCAAGGAAGACCATTCTTGGATCTCTATGAAAATCATTAGTAACACAAAGTCTTACTGAAGATCATTTCAGAAGAATAGAGTATTTATATAGAACACTAGGCGTCACAAAATGAATTTGATAAAGAATTTGGGGTAGAGGTACAGTTTATATGTCCTTCCAAAGAATTGATAGTACCATTAAATGATTGTTATCTCTTTTTTATGAAAATTAAATATTAATTTATTTAATTCCCAACTCTTTTCTGCTTAATCTTAAATGATACAATAATATAAATAATGATTTATTAAGTGTCAAAATTAGAAAATCTCAATAACGAAATCACCTTAAATGTTATAAAAGCAATTAATGAAGGTGGCCTAGAATTTAATTCAGCCAGTTCTATTAAGATTGAATCTTTGTTAGATGATTGGAAGGAGTTGACATTTTCCAATACTAATTTAGACAACTATAATATTATTCAAGCACCATTTGCAGTTAATTCTTTTAAATGGCCAGTTCTTTCTTATGGAAAATTAGATAGCAGCTGTTTCTTTTCTTTTTTAGAGTTTGGAATGTGGCTTTCATACAAATTCACTGGAAATCATAAAAGTTTCTGGGATGTTGGAGCTCATCACGGAATAGATTCCTTTATAATGAAATCTTATAAACCTAGTTCTTCAGTTCTAAGTTTTGAGCCTGACCCACTAAGTTATAAAACATTCAAGGAAATAATTGAATTAAATAAAAAATTTGTTTCTAATGAAATAACGGCAAGAAACTCAGGCTTATCAAATGTTGATTCGACCGAATCATTCATAAGAGTTTTAGGTAATACAACTGCATCACATTTTTCTGGATCTAGGGAGCATCATGGAGAAATAGAGGAATTCAAAGTAAAATTGGAATCTCACAAAAGATTTAATTATCCATCATTGATGAAGGTTAATATAGAAGGATATGAAAAGTATCTTGTTCCATCATTTGACTCTAATATATTTGATAACTTAACAATGTTGATAGAAATTCACTCGGAACAAGATATGTCTATTGTTAAATCATATGCTGATAAAAATAAGATTAGAATTTTCACTCAATCATCTGGATTTAAGCATGTTGATAGCTTAGATCATCTCCCCAAATCAAATAAAGAAGGATATGTTCTTCTTAAAAGAACAACTGAAGATAATGCCCTCCATGCATAATTTTAAAAAAAAACTTATTACAACTTTATCTAGAAAAAGAAGGAAAGCTTTCTCAATTAAAGAATACATATCTCTATTAATATCCTCTACTGATTATTTATTATCTAATAAAGATCCTATTTACAATGGTAAGTATCAGAAAAAATTTGAGAATGATTTCTGTAATTCATTTGGTGGAGGTTTTTCTAAAGCGGTCAATTCTGGTACTAATGGAATATATATAGCAATAAGATCATTAGAGCTACCAATTGGTTCCAAAATTGGTGTAACCGCTCTTATTGACCCGGGGGTGGTAAACGCAATAATAATAGCTGGCTATGAACCTGTTTTATTAGATATAGTTTCAAAAGATAAATTATATTTATCTTCAACTGAAATTTATAGGGCTATTGATTTAAACATTGTAGCTTTAATTTTAGTTCACTATTATGGATACTCCGCTCCAGCTCAATACTTTTCTTCAATTTGTAGGAGACACAATATAAAACTAATAGAAGATTGCTCTCAGTGCCACTATGGAAGTGATTCAGGGAAAAGAATTGGATTATTTGGAGATATAGCAGTTTTTTCAACTATGAGTAGAAAATCAACTATTACAGGAGCAAGCGGAGGAATAATTTATACTCTTGATAAGAATCTGTATCAAAAGATATCCTCATTTTCCGATCGCGGAAAAGATACAATTTCTCAATATAGTAATCCTAGAAAATGCTCGGAAAATATAAATATTTCATTGAACTTTAATACAGACGAATTTAGTTCTGCTATTGGCATATCATCTCTAAGAAGACTAAAAACATCAACAATTAAAAGATTAAAGCTAGCTAAATTTTGCCAATCACATCTTATGTCTATTCCTGGAGTTCATACACCCTTATTTTGTTCTAAAGATTGCCCATTTATTATTCCAATTTTTTTTAGCAACGAAATCAAGGATAATATTATCAACTCTTTTAACTCCTACGGTATAGATTTCTCAAACGAATATGATCAATGCGCTTCAAAATGGCCGTGGCTATTAAGTTATATAAGTCATAATGAAAAGCTTATTAACTCAGAGGACTTTGCAAGAAATCATTTACTTCTATATATCCATGAAGGTTATAATATATTTTACAGATATCTATTTAAGCAAGCCATTAAGGAAATCAAGAATTCCATCTTAACAAACTAGTAACTCCTATAATTATTATTAAAATGAAGAAAATTGTTCATGTCTTAGAATATTCAGAAGAACTTAATTATGGTGGTTCATGTAAATATGCTCATCTTTTAGACAAGGGATTAAATCTCTTAGGATATAAAACTATAAAAATATATAGACCTAGTTTAAAATTCGAGCCCCTAAATAGAACGCCTTCGGAAGCATTTTATTTGGCCGCTAAAAATTTGATCAAATTGTTAAAACTAATATTCTATAGTCATTTAAGAAATGATTATGCTAGCTACACTTGGATTACCCATCACCCAGTTCTTGGCTTTTTATCTCTATTTAGTAAACGATCTAATTTTATATATATATGTCATGGTCCATGGGCATTAGAAACCTATGATCTTATGAAAGATTATTACGGTAAGAATTCAAACATATTTCTCATTTTATACGTAAAGCTTATATTATCAATAAAAAGAAATATTCAAAGAATATTAATAATAAAATCTAATAATATATATTTCCTGAGCAAATATATGAAATCAACGGTTATATCTGATTTAAATTTAGACAAATCTGATAGGATTTTAAATAAGATCCAATTAATCTCACCAATAGTTGAAGAAAATACAAATTCAATTAAAACTGACATACCTATTCTAAGGGTCCCAAATAGTTTTTATATCTGTAGACGATTGGTTAAAAGAACAGGCGTAAGTGATTTTTTAAATAAAATCATTGAGTGTAAAAACTTTAAGCCTTATATATTAACAATAGTGGGGACTGGACCACAATCAGAAGAAATCAGAAGACTAACAAAGCATAAAAGTATTTCTGAATTTACTTATTATGAAGGTTTTATTCCAACAGATCTTCATAATAAGAACTTCCAGAAGTTTGATTATATGATTTTACCTTCTTTATGTTTTGAAGGCTTTGGCTTAGTTATTATCGAAGCAATATCTTATGGATGCATACCAATAGTTTCTAAATATGCAGAAGGCGGTGCGGAATGGCTTAATTGTACTTGTAAAGAATTAGTTTACGATGGGAGTATTGAAAGCCTCATGGAAGTTGTAACCTGGGTTAGGAATCAAGGAAGGGATAACATTATTTCTAATTTAAAAAATGAAATCGCCTCAATGTATCCTAAACAAGTTGCTTTATTATTGAAGCAACATTTGCTATCTTAGTATTAAATGTAGATTTAAATTATGCTTTATCGTTGTACTAATTGCTTAAAGAACCACGAATCATTAATAGATCATTCAAATTGCTGCTCTTCGTCAAATAATAAAAATAGATCCAAGAAATATTCAAATAAATTTCTATCAAACTTTACACTAGAATGGAATCTTAATAAAACAACGCAGTTTGAAAATAAGAATAAAAAAGTTAAAAGCTCAAAAAACTTCTACTTAAGAACAGGTAAAGAAAATTTAGATTTTGAGGGTAAAAAGGTACTTGATGCAGGAGTAGGGTCTGGTAGATACGCAATAATTCCGCTTATAGAAGGAGCTGAAGTCTGGGGAGTAGATTTTTCTGATGCTTATTTAGTTGCAGCTGAAAATCTTAAAAAATTTTCTAAGTTTACTTCAATGCAAGCTGATATTGCCATGCTACCTTTTGCGTCAAACCAATTTGATTATATATATACATTTGGTGTAATTCATCATTCTCCTGACCCTGAAGCATGTCTTAAAGAACTATATAGAGTATTGAAACCTGGAGGTGAGTTATGTGTTACTGTTTATCCTTCTTTTGGCATATATTATACTAGTAGATTTATTCGAAAAATTACAACTCGTATTCCAATAAAATTACTTTATATTCTTACCAGCATCTATACAATCCTATTTTACCATTTATATAAGTATCTATTTATAAAGCATACCTTGTTAGGAAGATTAATCCCAATATCAACTTCAGATTCTTTTAAAGAAGCTCTTCTAGATACTTATGATATATATTCACCTCAATACCAGCATACATTTCATACTCACGAGTTGTACCAAATCTTAGATAATATAGGTTTTAAAGAAATAACACCAAGGCCTCAACCCATTACAATGACAG
>MDTG01166515.1_pt1 | contig 10501 bp, 6 predicted proteins | sample 811421 | NCBI WGS metagenome assembly MDTG01 (sample SAMN05326645, study PRJNA326480) | marine metagenome | isolation source: seawater | place: Pacific Ocean: South East | collected 2011
CGAGGCACTAGAGGCAATTGGTCAAGAAGTTAAATACGGTTACTGGGATTTCGGAACAGATGGAAGTAAAACTGCTGGTATCGACAGAAAGCCAACTATTGGTTATTCGCCAATGCAGGAGCAATATGCCCATACTCCATATGATAAAGTACGTACTGACTACATAGAAAAGGCAGTAGCAGGAAATGCTGCTATATTCTTAAAGGTTACTGAAGCAGGTCCAGAAGCCTTTGAAAAATTGGTGTGGTAGTTAGTAGATAGATATAAGTTCTAAGTTGTAAGTTCAAAGAATAGAGCCTGATGAAGGATAGAATAGGAATTAAACCCAGATTAAAGTATAAAAAAACGTGTTGCACAAAATAATGCAACACGTTTTTTAGTACCTAATTTTTCTACTATAGATTTTTACTTTAAAGAATGACCTAAACCTTAGAACTTACAACTTAGAACTTTGAACTATCAATAGTATGGGTATCCGCCATATCCACCATAGAATCCTCTTCTTCTAAATCTTCTACCTCTTCTACCTAGTAATTGACTTAGAAGCAGGATACCAATTATGTCCCTTCCAATGTAACCGTTGTATCTTGTGAGTTTATAGCTTTCTTCTATATCTTCTTCGAAGTTAACACCATAATCCTTTTTATATTCTTCATGTATTTCTTTTACCATTTTATCTACAGTTTCTTTGCTAGGGAAGGGATTCATCATAGGATTGTTCTCTGTGTCTACCATTTCGCATTTTCTTTTAACATATGGCATTATTTTGTGATAGGATTCCGGGAACATTTTATTGGCTTCCGCATGACAATAATACAGATAGTTGTCATCATATTCATACATATGGAAAAACCTCCTTTACATAAACATTCAAAGCATAATAAAATATATACAATATCATAATATGTGTAGAATAAAAAAAGGTGATGAAATATAAGCTTTAATTACCTTAAGAAAAACCTTTATAAAACGTGATATAATAAAAACTATAAGATTTTAGAAAAATGTGGAATTTGCTTATATGCTTTTAGATAAGGAGGAATGAAATGACTAGTTCTCTTGCTAAGGAATTATACAGTAAAATCTCTAATAAACTTTTAAATACGGAGTTATTAGATAAAGGATCTCCATACCAGGGGTTAATTAAAGAATATATTGATACAAAGGAGTTTAAAGAAAAAGTTAATAAGATAGTAATAAACAATGACTATTCATGCAAAGCCGTACTAGATCTATGCAGGGATCTAATGGAGGAACTGGATATTTGTAAAATTCCTGATGATTGGCTCCTTTACATATATCAATATACTCTCAGTAAATCATTCCCCGAAGCGGTGACAATAAGACTTTATGGGAGTCTGAATTATGCCTGTGAACTATATTTAGAAGTGCTTAGGGCTGTACTCCAGGTTCAAAAAATATCTGGTGACGGCAGTTGGGAAAGCAGCTATCCCTTTTACTTTTTAACTCTGCGAGAAGAAAAGGAATTGGAGAGTATTGAGGAATATAGAGCGTTTAAAGGTGCATTTGAAAAAGAATACATTTATGAAATGATGAAGTTGAATCAGGAAGTTATGGGATATAGTTCGCTACAGCATATATCCGGTGTCCATTATTTAGCGCTATTTATAGGACGTCAGTTAAAGGAAGCAGGATTACCAGTAGACCTTGGAAGGGTATCGGGCTCGGCAGCTGGGCATGATATTGGTAAATTTGGATGTAAAAAATCTGAAGCAAGAAGGGTACCTTATTTACACTATTACTATACAGATGTATGGTTCAAAAAACATGACATAGTTTATATAAGAAATATTGCAATTAATCATTCAACGTGGGACTTAGAGCTTGAGAATTTATCCCTCGAACATCTTATCCTAATTTATTGTGACTTCAGAGTTAAGAAAAAGGGCAAAGGAATGCATATATATAGTCTTGAAGAGTCCTTTAATGTAGTATTGGATAAATTAGATAACGTAGATAAGGCTAAGGAAATGAGATACAAGAGAGTATATTCTAAGCTCAAGGATTTTGAAGAGTATATGAGCAGTATTGGGATTGATCTAGATGTTAGTCCGAATAAAATCTATGGAGAGATAAGGTACACAGATAAGAAATACTATTCTTTAATGCAAGGAAAAGAGATAATAAAGAGCCTTAAGCATCTTTCAATAAACCATAACGTGAACTTAATGTACAAGCTAAGAGATGAGTTTTCTTTGAACTCCATAATAGAGTTGGCAAGGAGCGAAGAGGATTCTAATAACCTGAGGGGCTATCTAAGTGCCTTTCAAGAATACTCTACTTACCTTACCCAAAAGCAAAAACTGATTACAATAAGGTTTTTGTATGAACAGTTAGTTCATCCCGAAGATGATATTAGAAAGCAATGTGCTGAAATAATAGGTGCTTTAATTGCTACCTTTGATGAAATCTATAGGAAGGAAGTACCTGAAAATGTAATATTGGAGCCTCCTGGATATGCTGCATATGAATTGTTCTATGACTATTTGGAGCTGTTCCTATTCCCAAGCAAACAGATTATTCCTACCCATCAAGTATGGATAGGAAATAGTACTGAAACTATGGTTTCTTCGCTTTTTTCACATTCACCAGAGAATCAAATCAAAGATTTTATTAATGTGCTTATAAAACATTATAAAATTGACCATAGACGTAATAATGCTTTTAAATTAAATATGTTAAACACAGCAAAGTATATTCCGATTCAAAGATGTGAAAAAGAAAAAATCGAGATACTCTTTAAGTATATAAAAAATGTATTTTACGAGGAAAATGTTGATTTAAGACTGTCTGCTCTGGAATTAGTATACAATTTAATACCAAAGCTTAATAAAGGTGCTGAAATGTTTTCTGTGATAGAAGCAGAACTATGCAAACATTTAGAGTATTCGCAGGTACCTGTAGAGAACTTTCTGAAGTTGAAAATAGCCAAACTTCTTAACCTGGAAGATAATGTTATAGAAAAACTTGAGGAATTTTACCAGAATGATAAAGATAAAATTCCGAGTATGTTTTTAAGCAACCTTAAAACAGCAACGGATTGGGTGACAAAGAAATATCAGGTAGAGTTAATCATGGAACATACCTTAAGAAATCCTGAAAGCCGAGGTATACATACTGCTATGCATTTTTGTAATCTTCTTAAGGTTAGTGCCAGCGAAAATGTAAGAAATAAAGGTGGAGAAGCCCTTATAAAAATAGTTCCTAATTTATCCTTTGAACAAAGGAATGACATAGTGATTGAACTTTTAAGGGCTTTAGAGATAGAAGGCCATCAATTTACGAAATATATACCTAATTATCTTGGAAGACTTATGCTTTACTTACGCCCTGTAGAACTTGATGAGTTAATAATAGACTTCATTGAGAAGATAAGGCAGTCAAGTCCAAAGGTTATATCTTTATTATTAAAGACAATTGGACTCACAATAACAAATTATCCTATGTATAAAGAGTTGTTCAATGAAACTGAGAGCTGTCATAATGAGAGATTTGTCAGGATGCTGGGAATACTCCTTAATGGACTGGTTAATAATAACTTACAGGTTAGACAGGTGGCTTCCAGTGTTATAGGGATAGATATTTTTGGTTCAAAGAATTTAAGTTTAGAAGAGAAAAATCATATTTTTATTCTTGCATCAAAAAAACTTCTTACTCTTATTGCAGATAGTAAAGAGACAAAGGAACTATACTTTCTAACAAATTCAGCTGGACTAAATCATATATATAGATTTATCTCAGATTACAAGTTTTATAATGGTGAAATAGTAATTGAGAGACAAAAGAATATTGCCTTTTTCCCTGGAAGCTTTGACCCATTCTCCTTGAGTCATAAGGAGATTGCCAGAGCAATAAGAGATTTGGGTTTTGAGGTTTATTTGGCTATAGATGAATTCTCATGGTCAAAACGAACACAACCGAATCTAATAAGAAGAAATATTATTAAGATGTCCATTGCAGATGAGTTAGGTATATATTTGTTTCCTGATGACATACAAATAAATATTGCAAGCAATAATGATTTGAGCAGACTTCCAAAAGTGTTTTCACAGTGCGACGTACACATTGTGGCTGGAAGTGACGTTGTATTAAACGCATCAGCCTATAAGAAGGATGAAAAGGACTCAATTGTTTCTTTTTCACATATTGTTTTTGATAGAAGAAACCTATATTCATCCCAAAACGATGATGAAAATCTTGATGAAATAATAAATAGGATCCATGGAAATGTGATTAGGCTAAGCTTAGCTCCTCAATATGAGGACATAAGTTCAACTCAAATTAGAAATTATATAGATCAAAATAGAGATATATCTAGTTTAGTTGATCCACTTGTGCAGAAATATATATACGAAAATGGGCTATATCGAAGAGAGCCACAGTATAAGACACTTATTCAGACAAAATCGATTTCCGTTGAAATTGTCGATGATTTGACGGAGGATTTATTAATTCAGCTTACAGCGTTTTTGTTGAAATATAATGATAAAGCCTATCATATACTAAAAAATATATCTAAGAAATTATGGCCAAGAATTATGATTCTAAGAGATATAAAAAATAATGGGAAAATACTAGGGTTTTCAATTTTCCATTGGATACGATCAAACGCACTTTTTAAAGAATTTAGGGACAATACTGTTTCGGAATATGTTCGTAACAATTCTGTAGGAAGAATAATACTTATAGATGGGATATTTACAAGTAAAAATTCAGATTTTTCAAATTTAGAGCAAATTATACTTACGGAAACCCTTGCATTTTGTCTTGCTAAGGATTATACATATGGAGTTTTTAGAAATGTAATAAGTGGCTATTCCACCGATAGCTTAAGTGAAGTTCTGGAATTGCAAGGTTTTCAAAGAGTACCTGATTGTGATAAAGAGAATCCAGTATATGTTGTGGATATGACGGCTCCGTGCTCATTATACCTAGGTGTTGATACATTTATCAAAGAGCCTTTTATAAGTAATGCCAAGGTAATAGATGTAATAAATCGATGCAGAAAGAAACTTCAAAGAGCTATTGTCAATCTATATCCAGGGAATCTTCTCTTATCCATTGATAAGCAAATGGTTTTTGAAAATTTGATAAAGAAAATTTGTGATGAAAATAGTGTGTCCACAACTCCAGCGAATCCTAGAAAATTAGGTGACGCCATGTGTGTACCGTTTGGACAAATACTTAAAGGGTATATAATACCTAATACGGTTACAAAATCAATGCATACAGAAAAATTCTTTTGGCCTAGTGCAAAAAATTATGAGATAAAGGCTTATCCATATTATTTGAATCTTGAGAATCAAGTAAACATGATCCGTTCATTTAATAGACAGGTGATCTTAGTCGATGATCTATTGCATAAGGGCTATAGAATAAAGGCAATTGATCCAATTCTAAAAAATGCAAATGTTGAGGTTAAAAAGATTATTGTAGGTATTCTTTCAGGACGAGGGAAAGAACTGATGGATATCCAAGGTAGAGAAGTAGAATTTGCCTATTTTATACCAAAGCTAAAGGTTTGGTTTAATGAAAGTTCTATGTATCCATTTATTGGAGGAGATACTCTTTGGAGAGGGGTTTATCCAAAACGTAATTTGCTGCCTTCAATAAATCTAATACTTCCATATACATCCCCGTCATTTATAAAGGGAACTTCTAAAGAAGCGATATATAACCTATCAAAGGTGAGTATAGAAAATTCCATAGAGATTCTATCTATACTTGAAGCGGAGTATCAGAGAATAAATGAAAGGAGCCTAACACTAGCACATTTAGGTGAGGTCTTTATATCTCCGAGATGCTCCGATCATGGAGAAAATGTGAACTATGATTTGAAGATAAATCCTTCTAATTACCTTAAAAACGAATTAACTATATTGAAACGCCTTAAACATTCATTGTCTAGCGAGTAAGGAGATGAAATATGATTTACTATAGATTGGATGATAAAATACTTTTTTCCCATGCCAAGTACAGTAACCTAGAGACGATAGAAGAAGATGTTGCAAAGGAAAGTACCGATATAATCTACTTCTTAAAGGAAAGCAATCCAATGCAGTCAAGAAGAAGCTTTAGTATATCTGACCCTTCACTGATGTTTATTGAAGAAGAGGGGCTAAATCTCATACAAGAGGACACTCATGAGGGAAAAAGAGATTTGCCTAAATGGATAATAGATAAGATCAAACTTAGACAGGTTACTTGTATAAATACTAGGTATCCACAGTGGAAGAAGGCTCTAAAACAGTCCCTTCCTGAAAAGTGGAGGATAAATGTATTTGGACTTGGAGATGTAGGGGGAACTTTGGTTACAGGCCTGAGATTACTAGGTGGAGATTGCATTTCCAAAATTGGAGTCTATGATAGAAGTGAAGATAGAAAAAATAGATGGATACTTGAGACTAACCAGATTCTTTCGGCATGTGATAACAAGAGCTATCCTGATGTTGTAGGAGTTACCCATGAGGAACTCTTTGACTGCGATATGTTTGTATTCTGTGCAAGCGTCGGGGTACCACCGGTTGGAGAGCAGGTAAAGGACGTCAGGATGATACAGTTTGAAGGAAATTCTAAGATTTTAAGTACTTATGCAAAGATGGCAAGGGAAACTGGGTTTCAAGGTGTCTTTGCTGTGGTATCAGACCCCGTTGACCTCTTATGCAAATCGGTTTTTATAAATAGTAATACCTGTGAAAAAGGGGAACTAGACTATAAAGGACTAGCACCAGAACAGATAAGAGGATATGGTCTGGGTGTAATGCATGCCCGCGCGGCTTATTATGCTAGCTTAAATGAAGATGCAGTCCACTATTTGAGCGAGGGTAGAGCATACGGCCCCCATGGAGTAGGGCTAATAATAGCAGATAGTATAAAGCATTATAACAATGATTTATCAATGTATTTAACCAAGAAGGCAAAGGAGGCTAATTTAGAGGTTAGAGCTGCGGGCTTTAAGCCATATATAGCACCGGCCTTATCCTCTGGAAGTCTTTCGTTACTAGCAACTATTAGAGGCGAGTGGCATTACAGTACGACGTACATGGGAGAAGTTTTTATGGGGGCTAAAAATAGACTCACTTATTCTGGTGTTGAAATTGAGAGACTAGACCTTCCAGAAACACTAATGACTAGATTAGAAGAAACCTATACTAGTTTGAGGAATATCATATGAAAAAAATATATCTAATCATGCCCGGTGAGATTTCTCATAGACTCTCTAGAATGGTTGCAGCTGCTAGCGAAGGATTAGATACAGTTGTAATAAAGGATTCATCGAGGATTCCTGACCTTAGGAATAAGAAGATAATCTTTGCTATTCAGTTAGATGATTTAGGATACAATATTCCATTAAATGAAATAGTTGTTGAGCTTGGAAGAAGGGGAAGTGATGCCCTTGATGGATCAAGCGCAGTGATACTGATCAATAGTCCAAATGACTTATATACTAAAAGTGTGTCTCAAGATATAATATTTAAAGCAAATCAACTGGGATGTCGCTTTCCAGGACACCCATTGGTCGAAGGGATAGAGGGGCTAAAGAACCTTAGAGCATGGCAAAAACAGTTGGATCTATCCCTTGAGGATATAAGTGTGCAGCTATGTGGGAAATTGCGGAAGAACTTTATGGCGGATAATCCAGAGACTGTAAAAAATCCAAGGATTTTAGTACTTCATGCCAGTTCCCATGCTACATCCAACACTCTAATGCTGTGGAATATGATTAAGAGTCATATTAAAAACTGTACTTTAGAGGAATATCATGTTGAAAATGGAACCATAATCGACTGTAAAGGTTGTTCATTTAAAACTTGTATGCATTATAGTAATAAGAAATCCTGTTTCTATGGGGGAGTTGTAACGAAGGAAATTCTACCGGCAATTGAGGAAGCAGATGCCGTAGTATGGATATGTCCTAACTATAATGATGCTATTTCTGCTAAACTTACTGCAGTTATAAATAGAATGACGGTTCTTTACAAGAGAACTAAGCTGTACAATAAAACGTTATTTGGGGTAATTGTTTCCGGAAATTCTGGATCAGATTCGGTGGCCAAGCAACTCATAGGAGCTCTAAATATAAATAAGGGATTTAGACTTCCTCCTTATTTTACTATTATGGCTATAGCCAATGATCCCGGAGAAATCATGAAGGTAAAAGAAATTGAGGAAAAAGTAAAGAATTTTGGTGAAAATATTATGAATGAAATTAAGGCTTAACATTTTTACTACGAAGCTTAAAATCTTTAATAGAAAGGTAGAAATTAACACATTATTTAAGATATGTAAATTTAAATTTTAGGGGAACTTTTTTGTTGAAAAAGAGTCTAACTAATATTGATGGGAAAATTTATACAGAAATTGTTAAAAATAAAACTACTAATTTATTATAAAATCAATTATAATAGACTTTGGGTGATGGGAAATGAGAAAATATGTAATTGTTGTTTTTGCAGCTACACTTTTATTGACATCTTGTACTGACAATAAGAGCCAAGAGGCTATGCAAAGTCTGGAATCAACTAACAAGGTTTTACAAGAACAAATCGAATCTTTAGAAAAAGAAAATCAGAAGCTTCAGAATCAGAATAAAGATTTATCAACAAAGATAAAGGATCTAAATGACAGAGTGGATAAAAAAGAATCAAGGATCGATGACCTAAGAGATGAAGTAGATCGATTAGAGAAGAGTCAGTCCTTTGTTAGAGAAGATTTTGAGGTAACTGAGAGAAAGATTGTAGAATTAGATCTAGATGGTGATGAGGAAAAGGAGTTTATTAAGCTTGAAACTGGTGCTAATAAATTCTATAGATTGTCCATCAATGATATTTCATTAATAGGTGTCGCTGAAAATGTTGACTATAAATTTAAAGTAGTTGACTTAAATGAGGAAGATGGTATTAAGGAAATTGCAATAAGTGAATTAGGAACTGATGACAATCCGAGTACTACTTTCTATAGATACTGTATACATAATATATCCTTTGTAGGTAAAGTTTCAGGACATATTGATGATATGAAAATTAACCGAGATGGAAGCCTTGTTACATCTACAGACGGCGATATTCTTCATTCATGGTCATATAGGGATAAATATATTTTGACTCCTGAGCATGTATTGGTGAGTGAAACTAAAGAATTATTTGAGATGAACCATAAGGTAAAGGTATTAAAGAGTATACCTTTATTAAAATCAACCACAGAAAATGAGATGGTAGCTGCCCTTACAGTTGGTGAAGAAATAGTAATACTCGCCAGTGACAATAAAAAATGGTGCCAGGTCAAAAAAGAAAATGGAGTAAAGGGTTGGTTTGAATTAGAGGGATTCGATAAGATTAAGGGAACCGAGTATAAAGCGACGGAAGTTTTTGAAGGATTGAACAAATAAATGGACTTCAATTAAGACCTATTAGTATTTAGATGCTAGTAGGTTTTTTTTATTTTTTTTGAGTTTTTTTATGACTTCAAAGATATGACACATAATCTAAGAGCTAACAAAGCTTCGTATGACGCTTTGAGCTCCGAATAATTGCCATAAAAACCCAAAAATTATCAAAATAGGGCCGAAATACTAGTCAATTAGTAGGAAAAAATAAAAAAAACAGCAAATAAGACAAAATATGACAACATTTTTTTTGGAAATATGATAATATAATTAGTAATTATATTTCATGCCCTTAGTCAGGAGTAGTGGAGGTTGTTAAATAATGATACAAGAGTATTTATATATAGCAATATTAGTATCTTTTCCTGAAGCCTTATTAATGATTTTAATAGGTCTTAATCTTTCCAATGTTAGAAATGCTAAAATAACAAAGTTTATAATTGTTGCAGCTATTCAAGCTGTAGTTGCATTAATGGTTAGAGTACTAAATATATATTTGGGTATTCATACCTTAATACAAATTATATCATTATATTTTTTAGTGATAGTATTTTTCAAAGTTAAATTCTATAAAGCCATAATCCCAGTACTTATAGGCATGTTAGTACAGATAATGCTTCAGAGTGTTATATTCACCAGTATTAGTGTTGTTAGAGGAATAGAACTAAGTAAAATATATTATACACCAAAAAGTGCAGTGCTTTATTCTATTCCAGTATTTGTAGTTTCGTTGATCTTTTTTGTTTTCATAAAAAGAAAGAACTTCTGTTTGTTTGATATTAATGATTAGAAGGTGAAGGTTTTGAATAATAAGAGTAAATATATTATTTCTTTTACAATATTATTTCAAACGACAATTATAAATGTCTATATTCTATTAATGAATAATAGTGACATATTAAATATTGTAAAGAACGGTGTTCCTATTCTTAATTTGATTATGGTTATACCATTTACATTAACTATTTTTTCGTTTGTTGCTATGAAAAAGTTAGATTATTATGTAGAAAAAGAAGCAGAGCTTAAACTAGTAAAAGCTAGTATGGAAAACACTGAAGAATTAATAACAATTCTAAATGCTCAAAAAAGTGACTA
>MDTG01169979.1_pt1 | contig 10501 bp, 7 predicted proteins | sample 811421 | NCBI WGS metagenome assembly MDTG01 (sample SAMN05326645, study PRJNA326480) | marine metagenome | isolation source: seawater | place: Pacific Ocean: South East | collected 2011
CGAGCCAAGTTTGCTTGAACCTAACTTTGGGGATTAGATTGACAAACTTTAATAGGAAAGGATCAAATGTAAGTCCCTCTCTATAAAGGACGAAGAAAAACGCGGTAAATACGATAAAGGTTCCGGCATCGGGCTGCAATAAAATCAGTACCATTGGAATGACAAGAATAAGCAATGCCAGTAAGACGTTTTTAGAGCTTAATTCTCTCATGTTCAGTGAGCTTACATATTTGGAGAGTAAGAGGGCTGTGGAGATTTTAGCAAATTCTGCAGGCTGAATACCCATACTTCCCACACCAAGCCATGCGCGTGCACCATTAATAGGAGGCATGAACAACACAATCACAAGTAAAGATAGAGTGCCAAGGTATATCGGAAAGGCAAACTTTTTATAGATATCGGAGTCAATTAAAAAGACCATAATACCTAAAAACAAAGCAATACCGATCCACATGATTTGCTTTCCATATTTTTCGGAAAAGCTAAATATATTAGGGTGCTCCTCATTAAAAGCAACAGAATAAATCGTGATTAGACCAAAGAAAATTAAGGAAATGAACCCGATAAATAAGGGCCAGTCCAAATTGTTGATGAGGGATTTACTTTTTCTCATATTTATTGTTCTAATAAATTGGCATTCAAAACACGAGTTTCTTTCGTTACGCTTTTACATTCCTTTAATAAATAATTCTCAATCATTAAGCTTGCAATAGGAGCGGCCCATGTTCCGCCAAAGCCTGCATTCTCCACAATAACAGCAATGGCAATTTTAGGGTTTTCTTGTGGCGCAAAAGCTATAAAGACGGAATGGTCTTTTCCATGTGGGTTTTGAACCGTCCCCGTTTTCCCGCAGACATCTATTCCTTCAATTCTAGCTCTTCCTGCTGTTCCTGCATCTTCATTTACAACGCGCCACATGCCGGAGATAACGGGGTCAAAATGCTTTGCATCCACCATCGTTTTATGTTTTTCAAAAGACGTTACAGGTTTGTTTCCGATTTTTTTTGCGAAATGAGGGTCATAATACCAACCTTTATTTGCCATAATTGCAGCGAGGTTTGCCATATGAAGGGGAGTCATTTTTACTTCTCCTTGACCAATTGCAATAGACCTAATTGTTGAGAATGCCCATCTATGTTTTCCGTACCAGCGATCGTAAAAGGCGGTGTTTGGTATGATTCCTGAGCGCAAACCAGTTAAATCACTTTTTAACTTTTCTCCGAATCCGAAGCTGTGCATGTATTTGTCCCAAAGATTCATTCCTAAAGCCGCATCCTTGAATATAGTGTTTTCTTTTCCTTGCTGTATGATTCTTTTGACCGCATAATAAAAGTACGGATTGCAGGAATATTGCACTGCCCTTTGAATGGAGTTTGGGTCAGGGTGGTTGTGACACCCGACCAAAGACTTATTGCAAGCAAAACCTGTATTGGGCTTTAAGACTCCCTCCTGAAGACCAACAAGAGATTGTACCAGTTTAAAAATAGACCCTGGTGGATACTCTGCCTGAGTTGGCCTTGGGTAGAGAGGCTTGTCATTATTTTTAAGCAGCCTTGGGTAATGCTGACTTACATTTTTTCGGCCTACAAGCAAGTTTGGGTCAAAGGAGGGAGCCGAAACCATTGTTAAAATTTCACCACTTTTCGGTTCAATCGCTACAATACATCCTTTTTTGTTTTGCATTAGTTTCTCTCCATAGGCCTGAAGTTTTATGTCTATCCCTAACTGAATAGGAGGCGCTTGTTTTGCGACGGTATCATAAATTCCATCTTCATATTTTTTTACGTCATTATTGAGTGCAGATCGCACGACGTAATGAACGCCTTTGAGTCCACGAAGCTCCTTTTCGTAATAACGTTCAATTCCAGAACGGCCGATATTGTAGCTTGGTTTGTAAAATTCATCTTCCTTGACCTCACGAGCATTTACCTCAGATAGGTATCCAAGGATATTAGCACCATTCGGATAAGGGTAGAACCGCATGCTTGTTTCTTCTTCAAAAAAGCCCGGAAAAAGATCTAAATAAGGAGCGATTTTCGCCATTTCCTCTTTGGTTAGTTCCTTTAGAAAAGGGTATGGTCTAATGCGCTGGTAATTTGATATGCGTGTATTGTTGTGGCGGTTGTAATAGATTCCTTCTCCTTTTACGATTTCTGCAAAACGTTCGTGAATTTCTTTTTTGGTCCATCCAATAAGCTGCGCAAACGAAAGGGTATCGAAATCTGGCCCCATTTTATCCTCAATTACCATGAGATTAAAATAGGTTTTGTTGGCCACAATTTTGGTTTTATTTCTGTCAAAAATAACAGCCCGAGGAGGAGTTATTTCTCTTCTTTTTTCACTTATTTGATGTGCACGGTTACTCCAGGAGTCATCAATCACTTGCATATAGAAAAGACGAAATATATACATCACCCCTACAGTTATGATAAAGGCAATTATTACATATCTTCTATTTTCTACATTCAACTATCCGGTACGTTTAATAAAGATTGTTTGTAAGATAACACAAACAACAAATGAAATAAAACCGCTTAAAATGGTTTTTTGAAGAATTAACATTGTTTCGCTGAACGAGAAAGCTTCCAAAGTAAAAAACCATAAATGGTGGCTAAACAATAGAATTGAAAAAGTCGATATAAACCACCTATTTCCCATATCGAAAATTGAGGGGCTCTTCAGCGAGTCATAACCGTCTCTAGGTGAAAAAACTCGGAAAATAATGGGTCGGAGATATGTGAAAAGAAGCAAGGAAGAAGTGTGTAGTCCAAAAGTATTTGACGTCGCATCAATCGATACACCAAGAACTAGCGCAATCAAAAGTAGGCTAAGTGTGGATCGGTCAAAAGGCAATAAGAAAATATATAATGGAGCAATTATGACATGAATCGAAGGACTAATTTCGAGTTGGTTGAAAATAAATGATTGCAAAAACAGAAACAAGAGGAGTCTCAAAAAGTAAATTTGTAGTTGTGACATTTATTTGTTTTGAACTGTTTTGAACTCGTCAAGAAAAAGGTTTTTCACCACATAAATATTTTCTAGAGCGGCATATTTTTGAGAAAATTCGATATCAATACGCCATGATGCTTCACCCTCAATAGTAGTGGTTTTTTTTACTACCCCGACTTCAATTCCTCTTGGAAAAATACCGCTACCTCCTCTTGTTACAACCCTGCTGCCGGTTGGAATTTTTATATCATTACTTATACCTGCTATGTATCCGATATTTGGACTTTCTCCACTCCATTTTAGCATGCCCGATGTGCCTATTTCGGTCAACAATACATCAATATTTATGTTTTTCGTGAGTACGCTTTTAACTACACTAAAGTGCTCGCTTGTGTTATGAACGATTCCTACAACACCATTACTCGAGAAGACACCCATTCCTTTTTCTATTCCTTGAATATTTCCAATGTTGAGTGTGAAAAAATTATCTCTTTTCATCGTAGTAGAGTTAATAATTGTTCCCGGGATATAATCATACTGCTGAGCAAATGCGGAATCTATAACCTTTGATGACATCGACTCGTTGCTGTATAAAAAAAGCGAAGAGCTTTTACGCAGTTCAATATTTTCTTTTTGTAATGCTACATTATTTTTATCCAAAAGAAAGTGCTGAGTGATTGAATGTCTGATTTCGAATAAAGTTCCAGTGATGTAGGATGCGGTTGTGAAGTAACTACTTCTGGGTGCGGACATGAAGGAGACATATGTAGAGAGCGCAAAAAATTGAAGCACAAAGAAAACGATGAAGTAACGAAGACGTTTGATAAATGCGACCAGATTATGCATGTTCAAAGATAAGAAAGTACCTCAGATTAGCGACCTTGAAACTTGAAACTTGAAATTTCAATAAGATTAGTCCTTGATTAAGAACTGGTATTTATCAATGTTTTTTAAAGCAATACTCGTTCCCCTGGCAACAGCTCTTAATGGGTCTTCTGCAATATGAACAGGTAGTTTTGTTTTGGAAGAGATTCGATCATCTAATCCTCTTAACATTGAACCACCACCAGCAAGATAAATACCGGTTTTATATATGTCAGCAGATAGTTCAGGCGGTGTCATTTCCAGCGCGCTATGAATGGCTTCCTCTATTTTTGAAATGGTGTTGTCCAGTGCTTGAGCTACTTCGGTGTAGGAAACTAATATTTCTTTTGGTATTCCTGTCATTAAATCACGCCCCCTTACTGCATATTCTGGGGGAGGATCTGCTAATTCCGGTAGCGCTGCACCAACCTCTATTTTTATTTGCTCAGCTGTCCTTTCCCCAACTAGGATGTTATGCTGACGCCTCATATATTCTTCAATATCATCTGTGAAGTCATCACCGGCAACACGTATTGATTTATCACAAACAATTCCTCCAAGCGCAATAACTGCTATTTCTGATGTTCCTCCACCTATATCAATAATCATATTGCCCATAGGCTCTTCTACATCAATTCCGATTCCAATCGCAGCGGCCATTGGTTCATGGATAAGATAGACCTCCTTTGCTCCGGCATGCTCTGCAGAATCGCGAACGGCTCGTTTTTCAACTTCGGTTATTCCCGAAGGAATACAAATAACCATTCTTAGGGTAGGGTTAAATAAGCTTCTTCCGGTATTGATCATTTTAATCATTCCGCGAATCATTTGTTCTGCACTCTGAAAGTCTGCGATTACTCCATCTTTAAGTGGCCGAACTGTTTCGATAAGCTTGTGGGTTTTTCCATGCATTTGTTGCGCTTTTTTTCCAATTGCAACAATCTTACCTGACTGAATGTCTTTTGCTACAATAGAGGGTTCATCAACCACGACTTTATCGTTCCAGATAATCAGCGTGTTGGCTGTGCCTAAGTCTATTGCAATCTCTTGTGTTAAAAAACTAAAAATACCCATATTAACGATCCCTTCTGTACTTATATTCTGAATGAGTTCCTCTGGAAAAAAGGAGCTTCTTCAAATATACTAAAGTTAATGTTTGAAATGACGAATTCCGGTAAAAACCATTTTCATCTTATTTGCATTGCAGTATTCAATTGAGAGTTTATCTTTTATTGATCCACCAGGCTGGATTACTGTATCGACCCCCTCATTATGCGCAATTTCAACACAATCTGGGAAAGGAAAAAATGCGTCACTGGCCATTACCGCTCCTTTCAGATCAAATTCGAAGGACTTTGCTTTGTGAATTGCTTGACGCAGAGCATCAACCCTAGAAGTTTGTCCTGTTCCGCTTGCGAGTAGCTGTAACCCTTTTGCTAAAACAATGGTATTTGATTTAGTATGCTTCGAGATTTTATTTGCAAATAACAGGTCCTGTATTTCGTCGCTTGAGGGCTCTTGAATAGTCGCATTCTGAAGAGAGGAGGTAGTTTCAATGGCAATATCTTTTTCCTGAACAAGGAATCCGTTTAAAACCGATCGCACGCTTTGCTTACTAGCTTTAAGTGGTTTAGACTCGAGGAGTATTCGGTTCTTTTTCTGTTTTAAGATTTCTAGACCACTTGCATCAAAAGAAGGAGCGATAAGAACTTCACAGAATAATGTGTTAATCAGCTCTGCGGTCTCCTTATCAATTTCAGTGTTGGAAATTAAGACACCTCCAAAAGCACTAACGGGGTCGCCTGCTAAAGCACATTCATAGGCATCTTTTATTGTAGCTCGCGTACTTAAACCACAGGCATTATTGTGTTTCATGATAGCAAATGTTGGACCATCATCTAAAAACTCTTGCATCAGATTCGTTGCCGCATCTACGTCCAGTAAGTTGTTATAGGAAAGCTCTTTTCCATGAAGCTGGGTGAATATAGCGTTGAAGTCTCCAAAAAACATTCCTTTTTGATGCGGGTTTTCCCCGTAGCGGAGGGATCGTTTTTGACTATTACTTATTTTGAGGACCTCATTTGAATCTTCGGCGAAGTAATTAAAGATAGAGGTATCATAATGAGATGATATTTGAAAAGATTCTCCTGCATAGGACTTTCTTTGCTCAAGGCTAAAAGCTCCATTTTGGGATTTTAAATCGTTTAAAAAACTGGCATATTGATGTGTAGAAGATACAACCAAAACATCAGAATAGTTTTTTGCTGCTGCTCTAATCAATGAGATTCCTCCGATATCAATTTTTTCTATAATATCCGTATGAGGCGCTTTAGAAGCAACAACCTCTTCGAAAGGATAAAGGTCAACAATTACTAGGTCAAGCGCTGGTATGTTGTACTCTTCGATGGTTTCTTGGTCCTCTTTTAAGCCTCTTCGGTTAAGAATACCCCCAAATATTTTAGGATGTAAGGTTTTCACCCGACCGCCAAGAATAGATGGATACTCCGTAAGCGATTCTACTGCGGTAACTGGGATGTCAAATGACTCTATAAAGGCCTGTGTGCCACCTGTAGAGTATATTTTTACCCCTTGTGCATTCAGCTGTTTAACAATTTCATCTAAGCCGTCTTTATAATAAACAGAAATTAGAGCAGATTTGATTTTTTTCATTTGGTAGTTGGTTAAAAAAACGGGGACTTAAAGCCGTACCCATTTGTAATCGATTATAAGTTTACTGAATTTAAACGGTTTAAGATTCTGAATCTTTACTGTCTTGTATTTTATTTTTTATATCATTTTCTTCTTCAACAACTGCTGTTTTTTGAACAACTCTTTTGTTAATATTAAATTTTATTGAGTCCGAAGACGCCTTTGTTTTTAAATGGTACATACCTGTCTTGAGTCCTTTTTCCCATCCATGAAAATGCATGGCAGTGAGTTTCCCAAAATTGGCATTTTCCATGAAGATATTCAATGATTGACTTTGACATATAAATGCACCGCGGTCAGCGGCTTGATCAATCAATGTTGTTTGTGGAATTTCCCATGCTGTTTTGTATAGGTTTTTAATTCTTTGCGGAATGCCCTCAAGGTTCTGAACGGAGCCGTTGTTTGCCATTATGTCCTTCCTCATATCTGAATTCCACAGACCCTCTTTGACTAGGTCTTTTTGTAAGTGCTTATTTACATTGATTAATTCTCCTGAATTTATGCATCGTGTTGAGATGTTCGATGTATATGGCTCAAAGCATGGGTTATTTCCTAAAATTTGCGACGTGTAATTTGTCGGCATAGGCGCAATCAGTAAAGAATTACGAATACCGTATTTTTTGACCTCCTCTTTGAGGAGTTTCCACTCCCAACGTTTTGTTGGTGTAACATTCCACATGTCGTATTGGAAGATTCCTTTTGAGACGGGTGAACCAGGGTAGGTATCATAATGACCATATTCTTTTGCTAGATCTTTTGACGCTGTCATAGCCGCAAAATAAATCGTCTCGAAAATTTCTTGGTTCAACGATTTTGCTTCCTTAGATTCAAATGGGTATCCCATTAAAATGAAAGCATCAGCCAATCCTTGAACTCCGAGCCCAATAGGTCTATGCCTCAGGGTAGATTTCCGTGCCTCCTCAACTGGGTAATAGTTGCCGTCAATTATCTTATTGAGATTTAATGTCGCTTCATAGGCGACATTGAATAAGGCCTCAAAATCAAAGTCCTTTCCTTCATTGATGTATTTGGGAAGAGCCAACGAGGCGAGTGTACACGACGCTACTTCATCTGGAGAGCTATATGCAATGATCTCAGCACATAAATTTGAGGACTTCACTACGCCTACATTCTGTTGGTTAGATTTAATATTTGCTGCATCTTTATAAAGCATGTAAGGCATGCCTGTTTCAATTTGAGCCTCTAGTATTTTGAACCATAGTTCTTGAGCTTTAATTGTTTCTCTTCCTTTTCCTGCTTTCTCATACTCTGTATAACGTGTCTCAAACTCATCTCCATAAACGTCTGATAATCCCGGGCATTCATGGGGACACATTACGGTCCAATCTCCATTCTCTTGTACACGTTTCATAAAAAGATCAGGAATCCATAATGCGTAGAAAAGATCTCGTGCACGCTGCTCGTCTTTACCGTGATTCTTTTTTAGGTCAAGAAAGTCAAAAATATCAGCATGCCATGGCTCAATATAAATGGCAAAAGAGCCTTTCCTTTTCCCCCCTCCCTGATCGACATACTTTGCTGTATTATTGAATACTTTAAGCATCGGGACAATCCCATTTGAAGCCCCGCTAGACCCCTTGATATACGACCCTTTGGCCCGTACATTGTGAACAGCTAAGCCCAGGCCTCCTGCCAGCTGCGATATTTGAGCACAAGATTTAAGTGTGTCGTAAATACCATTTATACTATCCTCTTTATTGGTTAGAAGGAAGCCTGACGATAATTGGGGTTTCTCAGTTCCTGCATTAAACAAGGTAGGAGAGGCGTGTGTAAACCAGCCTTCTGACATCAAATTATATGTTTTTAGTACTGCATTGATATCATTTTTATGTATGCCAATTGCCACGCGCATTAGCATTTGTTGCGGTCTCTCTACAGTTTCGCCATCAAGCCTCATAAGGTAGGATCGCATCAGTGTTTTAAAGCCGAAATAGTCGTATTTAAAGTCTCGATCATAAACAATGTTTGAATCGAAAAGCTCCGGATTACCCATGATAATAGAATGTACTTCTTCAGATAGAAGTGCTGCATTTTCTCCTGTTTTAGGATCGATGTAATTATACAAATCATTCATGACCTCCGAAAAGTTGTTTTTGGTTTCTTTATGAAGGTTTGAAACAATAATCCTAGACGCTAGTAAGGCATAATCAGGGTGCTCTATTGTTTTCTCCACTGCAACCTCTGCGGCAAGGTTGTCTAATCCTTTTGTCGTGATTCCGTCAAAAATAGCTTCAATTACTTTCATAGCGACAGCCTCTGGAGAAACCATAGCGTCCAAGCCGTAGCACATCTTCGCGATACGCGCCGTGATTTTATCAAATTTTATAGGATCTTTTCTACCGTCCCTCTTAACTACATACATTTAAATTTCTCTTTTGTCAGTTATTATATTCAGACCTAAATTCAAGCTTTTTTGTCTTCGAAAACTTTTCGAATTGTGGCATGTTGCCTCTGTTTTTTTTAAAGTTGTTTTTACAAAGCTTCGAAGCCAAAGACATTATTTTGTTGATTGATTCCTTTATACAAGCGTGCATGCTCAGCAATCGGATTAACCGTTTTTTCAGATTAGTATTTTCGAACACCGAGCGATACAAAATTTGTCAAAAATCTCGCTAAATCAAACTAAAGAAATGAACAATGAATTAATTTTTTCAACACCTGTGCACCCAATCCATCTGTTAATAAACCTTTCAGCGATTATGAACACATATTCGAAAGATATCCACATCATCTTCTAACTATCTTTAAAACTTTTCTCTCCGATTTTTCCTATCTGCATTGATTTTTTTGCAATCTTTTGAAATCGAACGAATATACCTTGTTATCTAAGTCTTTAAGATGCGTAACCTTCTTGTTTTTTTGAAATATTTACAATCATTTCGTGCAGGTCTAGTACATCTTATATATCCTGATTTGTGCCTGCATTGTCATAGGTCTCTTGATTATAATCATCTGTTTCTGTGCTATGCTTGTTTATCAAAAATTGATTTGATAAAATGGCGGCAAAAGGAGGTGCACCATTTGCTGCAGCAATCTTTAAATGAGCCCCGTTTATCTTCATCAGTTGTTTTATATAGATTTGAGAAGGAAGGACCTGTCCAAACAATCCTGCATGAATTGAAATATAAAAACAACCGTGAAATTGGGCGATATTTTGGAAACCTTTTAGGTCGAGAAGCTCAGCGTAAAGAGCCAACCCAAGTGATTGGTGCTTTAATCCCGGTGCCGATTCATCATCGAAAGAGGTTTGATCGCGGATACAATCAAAGCGAGCTTTTAGCAAGAGGTATTTCATCGGTAATAGGCGTTCCAGTGAAACCTGACCTTTTATCAAAAATCAAGAATACTAAGAGTCAAACGAAAGTTTCAAAAGAAGAACGAATTGAAAATACAGCCGGTTCCTTCTCTGTTTCTGAGGAGATCAAAGAATATAGCTCTATTGCTTTGGTCGATGATGTAATCACTACAGGAGCTACCGCGGGTACAATTTGTAAGGCTCTCAGAAAAAAAAACGAGAACTTACAAATCACTATTTTCAGCCTTTCAATTGCCATTAACAATTCATAAAAAAAAAGGTATCATCTTTGGCTCATCATTGGTAATTGTATGCAAAGAAATAGTAAAAGGGAATTCTACAGTAATTAATATCTCTTCACATTATAATAAGTTTAAATGCCTCTAGAAACATTACTTTTGTTTGAAGTGTTAGCATATTATGAAGTCAAGCAATTTAAAATCTATCTCTTATGAGCTTCGGGGTTTCTTCTTGGGTAATTCAGCGCTAATAATCAGCTCATAAAAATTGAAAAACACACTAATCATAGGAGGAGGGATCGCAGGCTCTTCATTGGCAATTCAGTTGATGAAACGAGGGGTTGGAGTCACACTTTTAGACAGAGGGACAAATCATTCTTCTGCGGTTGCATCTGGCATGGTAAATCCAATGGTTTTTCGC
>MDTG01181949.1_pt1 | contig 10501 bp, 13 predicted proteins | sample 811421 | NCBI WGS metagenome assembly MDTG01 (sample SAMN05326645, study PRJNA326480) | marine metagenome | isolation source: seawater | place: Pacific Ocean: South East | collected 2011
ACAAAGGTAAGTTATGCGAGAGAACTATTGGAGAATTAGCGCTAAAAGATGCGCTTTTACCCATAAAAAATTATCGTACGGGATAGTCGAATGACATATCTCGCACGCCTCCGTTGTATTTAGAGATAAATGAATCATCAAAGCTCATTGGACGGATGATTCGAATAAACTCTGCGGCATCTTCTGGGGATTGGAAATTCCCAAGAGAATAACGCATGGTTCCGTCAATATTTTCATAACGCATGATGAGTCCATTACCAATTAGGCTCGACAAATCTCGCTTATCATAGAATCCGATTTGAATCCGGTAGGTTTCTCCTGTAGATCCGCTGGCACTTCCAGACATTTGACCTTCAGCATCTCCAGCACTTCCGTCACCATTTTCCCCGCCGGCATCACCTGAACCATTGGAGGTCATGACATCTCCAATGATACCGTTGTTTGCCCCCATGCCATTCTTATTGCAATTTTTGAGTTGCTCATCTTGGAAGGCGACTACTTCCTCTAATTGCGCAATTTCCGATTTGGTGTTATCTACTTCTTGATAGAGCTCTTCCACTTCGACTCGATAGGATTTGTTGGTTTCAATAAGGTTTTTGTATCGTTCTGGATTTTTCTTTAACTGGTTTATCTCCTTGACGAGCTCCTTTCTTTCTTTCTTGCTGAGTTCCTGTCCAAAGCTTTGCTGGTTGAAAACAAGGCAGCATATGATAGGTAAAATATATAGGTAAGAGCGCTTCATAATTATAGGGTTTATATCAATTTTGAATGAGTGATTTTATTCGTTATCGAATCTCGATATTATCAAGTTTTTCCTTCAAGGGTTGAATATACTCCAAATATTCCTGGATTTGGTCAGATGGCATGGGTAAGCTTTCCTTTCCAATTTCAGAATACGGATTGATTTGTTTTCCGTTTTTCCAAAACCTGTAGCAAACATGGGGTCCAGTGGCAAGACCAGTACTCCCTACATAACCAATAACTTGACCTTGTTGCACAGGAGTGCCACGTTGAATCCCGTCGGCAAATTTCGACATATGAAGGTATTGAGTGGAGTAGGTGTTGTTGTGTTTAATTTTCACGTAATTCCCATTGCCACTGGTATATCCCTTTGCCTCTACTACGCCATTTGCGGTGGCTAGAATTGGCGTGCCCGTTGGCGCGGCGTAATCTGTCCCTAAGTGGGGTTTGTTCTCGCCGGTTACGGGATGTCTTCGGCTGTGGGTATAGCGAGAGCTAATTCGGGAGTATTTTACAGGTGCCTGCAGAAACATTTGTTTCATGGTGTTTCCCTCTTCATCATAGTATTGTGTTCCATTAACTTCATCTTCATAGGCGAAGGCATAATAGGGTTTGCCGAAGTGCGAGAATTTCACGGCTGACACGTTTGTTACGCCGAGAATTTCTCCGTTTTTTGCCACAATTTCATCAAATAATACGCGTATAGAATCTTTCGCTTGTATACGGTAAAAGTTAATCGACCAGGCGAAAATGTTCGCTAAGTCCATGGTGAGCTCTCCGGTGCTTCCTTCCTCCTCGATGGTAGCCCATAGGGAGGAGTTGATAACTCCACCGAGTTCTTTGGGTCTGGTCGTTGTAGGGATATCGATAATTTCTCCGATTACATCTTCCCAATAGATTTCATAGGCATAATAGGATGTATTGTTGTTTGTGGCATAAACATGGGTTACCTCACCTGTTGAATCCTGGAGAATACCAAATTTTTGACCTTCTCGAACATTGTCTAAGGGAGGAACACCTTCATATTGAGGTTTTGCCATGCGCAGTATGGCGTTATATTGGATTTTGCCGTCAAGTACTTCGGATAGTGTTTCTCCGCTATCTACCACGATGATTTCAACGTACTCCTTGGGGTGACTTCCGAAGAAATAGCTCGAATCTTTACTCATAGAATCCATAAAACCCGTAGAATCCGTAGAATCCGTAGAATCTCCAGGATTCCCAGTATATCCCGAACTCCCCCCAACATTACTTTTGTGGTCTTCCTGAGTAGACTTGCAACCCATCCACACCATGGATGATACGATAAAAAGCAAAAGGAAACTATGCCGAAAAAACATTAGCAAAGGAGATGATTACCTGTCTATTTTGAAGCGCGCGTCCACTTTTCAGTCCTTCCAAGGGCGGGTATCCCCACATAACCCCGAACATCTAAGTTATTGTCATCAATAACTGTGATAACACACTTGTAAGTTTTCCCATTTTCGGGATCGTAAATAGTCCCTCCCGAAAATTTGCTATCACCTTCAGAAGTGAAATTTTTAAGTACTCTCAGACCGATAATCGGGTCATCATGATCCGCGGCGTTTGGGGAATTCTCATTCACTTTGGGCTGTCCGCTTTCGTTGAGCGGTTCTTCCAGCCAAATGATTTCTCCGAAGTAAACTCCCTCTTCTTTGAAAATTTTAATCTTCCCAGATTTCTCAGTGTTGTACCATATACCGGCAATATCCTGTGCAGCCAAACTGAAAGACATGGAAACACATAAAATAGTTAAGCAAGAAGTGAGCAAGGATTTTTTCATGGAATAGATAATTTATAGGGCCTTTAAATTCTCACGTAAAATATCTAAAAAATCAGGTAATCTCATGGGATAGGCGCCAAAGTTTTCCATCAGGGTTGTGGGGATTTGTACATCAATGAGTTCAAAGTTCATCTTGGTGCATAAGTGGTTTAGGGCGACCTTCGAAGCACCGCTTTTTAGAAAGAACATAGATTCTCCGAAAAAGATATTTTTCATAGCGACTCCGTAGAGTCCACCGATGAGCTTTTCTTTTTCCCAAACCTCTACCGATGTCGCATAGCCTTGAAGGTGTAGTTCTTTGTAGGCTTCGATCATTTCGGGATGAATCCAAGTCCCATGTTGTCCTTTTCGGGGATTATTCGCACAATGATGGATTACCTGATTAAAATCAGTATTGATGCGAATCGACCAATCTGTGTTTAAAATATATTCTCGGGCACTTTTGGGTAGATGAAATTTATCAGGTGTGATGACATATCTGGGGTTAGGGGCATGCCATAAAATAGGTCCCTCTTGACCATACCAGGGAAAAATACCCGCTCTGTAGGCATGGATTAAGCGCTCTGGAGTCAAATCACCCCCTACGGCGACGATTCCATCTTCTCCGATTAATGGATTTGGCAGTGCATATACATCATCATTTAAAATTACAATCGGCATCTCAAACTAATGGTGATACTTTATTTTTTGGTGTTTCCCTTTGATATAGAAGTGCTCTAATCCTTGACTCAATGCGAGGTCTTTCCAGGCTTCTTGATGTTCGCCTTGATAGAGCGGCTCTCGAATGATTACTTCTTGTATGCGTCCAATAACCAAAATTCCTTGACTTGATGGAATTTTTACATGTTCTTCGTATTCACAGAAAATTTGGACATCGGCTTGATCTATTCCTGGAACACCATAGTCCCTTGAATCAGTTGGTTTGATGGATTTGCCTTCAAACTCAGATTGGTTTGAGGGTAATTTTTCAGAACACTTTACCACATCCTCAAGATGATCCTCGGATACGGAGTTTATGGAAAAAGATTTTTTTTCTATAATATTTTGAAGGGTATGTCTGTGTGCATTATCTGGACGACTAATGTATCCGATTCTCGCTGGATTAGAGCTGATATGTACTATGGAGTTAAACGGAGCGATATTCAGTGTATCTCCATTAGAGGAAACAATCGCAAAGAGCGACTTGATACCCGACAGACCCTGTACGAATTCCGTCCTCTGACGTTTGGGCATGGCTTGCAAATCTTCTGCTTGAAGATGTCGGTAGGACATTACTCTATAGTCGCTTGAATTCCCCTTTCAGTGAGAGCATCCCGTTGTGGTTTAAGTTTTTCTTCGCTTCCTGTCTTCACTGCATACTTACCTGTAAAGTGAATGAGCATGGCACATTGCTCGGCTTGAATGGAATTGTGACCACAAATTTCTATGAGGGAAGAAATAACCCAGTCAAATGTATTCACCTCATCATTGTGTACAATCAATTTCGCCCCAAGATCTTCAAGTACATCTTGATCATAATCTGGGCTGAAATCCGTATTGGGATTAGACTGGCTGAAAAGGAGGTCGTTCTGTAAGGTTAGTGGCATCACCATATGAATATACTACGTTTTAAGAATAGAATGCTGCCTTTTTTCGTAAAGTTTGAATCATGGCATGCAAACCGTTGGATCGCTGAGAACTAAGATGTTCATGAAGTCCGATCGATTCAATAAAAGATAAGGGATGTTGTTGAACTTCTTGAGGACTCAATCCATGAAGTACCCGAACCAACATGGCAATTATACCCTTTGTAATTGCGGTATTGCTATCGGCTTGTAATAGGATTTTTTCGTCCTTACATTGTACATCTAACCATACGGTGGACTGACAACCTTTTACAATGTTATCTTCAGTTTTTGCAACGGGATCCATAGAAGGGAGCTCTTCTCCAAATTCAATAATTACCCCATATCGATCCAGGGGATCATCGAAGGCAGTCACTTCATTGTAAATAGCTTGTTCTCTTTTGTCCATAAACTGAAATATTCTAAACTAACTTAAACAAGTAAAAAGTTGTTCAAAGTTGTTTTCGAGTTGCTGCGACGAATTCTTTGCATCATTATTATCCTGATGATGGGAATGGGTTTTTTGTACCAAGGTCACACAGCCCATGGTAGGATAGGTGTAGGATTCTCCCGACAGAAGGCTGGCAAAGTTGCTGATTCCAGGATTATGCCCTATGACCATGCAATGCTTATCCTGCTCAGCTACCTGCTCGTAAAAATCTAATAATTCGTACTCTGAGGCATTGTAGAGATTTTTTACTATCCTCATTTTTTCAAATCCCAATTGTAACTCTCGAATCAATATCATGCCTGTGTGGATACTCCGCTGTGCAGGGCTCACATAAAAAATATCAGGTTCAACGCGTTTAGCGCACATCTTTTTGGAAAATGCAATGGTCTGGGTAATTCCAAAGGCCGATAGAGGCCGATCGATATCCTCTACACGAGCAATGTGCGAAGGCGTGCTATCGGCATGTCGTGCAAGAGAAATAAAATTCATGAGAAAAAGTTATGGAATTTTTCATGGAATACCATCTAAAGGTCAAATAGATTTCGATGAACTCTAACAGACTTGGCCTATTTATGCAAGATGCAAGGCACTACCAAATGACCTACTTGGCAATATTTCTATTGACAGGTATTCTTTTTTTAGACTGGCATAACAACTTATTGGATTACGCGGTGCTTATCATAACCGCTTTATGTATTCAAAGCGCAGGGATGATCGCTGTCAATAAGTACCACGGCGGATGGTGGAAAAGTGCATTGATTACCTCGCTAGGTCTCTGTTTATTGTGCAAAACTGGATCTCTTCAGACCACGTTACTTGCGGCCATACTTGCCATTGGTTCAAAATTCTTGATTCGATTTAGAGGAAAACACCTCTTTAATCCTGTGAACTTTGGCTTGGTAGCTACCGGCCTGATTACCCAAGATTCGTGGGTCTCACCTGGTCAATGGGGAAGCCATCTTATCCTTCTTCTTGTACTGGGTGCCTTGGGCTTTATTGTTTTAGCGAAAGTGCAACGTTGGGACGCACCGCTTACTTTTTTTATCGTATTTGGTGGCCTTATGTATGCCAATGTAGTATGGTTTAAGGGGTGGGAATTCGGCGTATTTCTTCATAGCATTACGAGCGGAACGCTTGTTCTCTTTGCCTTTTACATGATTACTGATCCTATGACTACACCTAGGCATCAACTAGGAAGGGTATTATGGATTAGCCTTATGAGTATCATATCCTTTGTTTTAGTCACTCAGTTCTATTTCTATTCCGCCCCGATTTGGGTGCTCTTTTTTATGTCTCCATTAGTTCCAATTATCGACAAAATTTGGATGTCCCCGGAGTATGAATGGGTATCCGAAAAAAATCCAATTATTCAATCCATTTAAAATTCATCTTATGCTTAAAACAACTTATTTCCTTGTGCTTGCTTTGCTATTGAATACCCAATCTGCTAATGCCTTTTGTGGTTTTTATGTAGCTAAGGCAGATACTAAACTTTTTAATGAAAAGTCAGAAGTCATCTTAACCCGTGATGGTTTTGAAACCGTTCTGACTATGTCTAATGACTTTAAGGGCGATGTGAAGGATTTTGCTATGGTGATTCCTGTGCCAACTGTTCTTTCTCGAAACAACATTAAAGTTGTGGACCGATACATTTTTGATCGGCTGAATGGCTACTCTGGACCCAGATTAGTGGAGTACTACGACGAGCATCCATGCCATCGTTACGACTATCGCATGATGGAAAAAATGTCTATACCTTCAATGGAAGTCATGGAAGGTACCAGTGGATCCATGGAATTTGATGATTATCAAGTAACCATTGAGGCATCCTATACCGTTGGAGAATATGATATTTTGCTTCTTTCAGCAGAAGAATCACTAGGCCTGAAGCGTTGGTTGACGGATAACGGATATCAGATTCCAGAAAAAGCCGAAGCTATTTTAGAGCCCTACCTGAAAAGCGACATGAAGTTTTTTGTAGCCAAGGTAAATCTTGAAGAGTACAGTCAATCGGATTATCACAACCTGCGACCGATCCAAATACGATACAACCATCCACGATTTATGTTGCCCATTCGTTTGGGGATGGCTAACGCAAGAGGAAGTCAAGATCTCATAGTCTATGCTATGACACCAAAAGGTAGAGTTGAGGCTACAAACTACCAGACGGTGGATATTCCCTCCAACTTCAATGTCCCTACGTTTATTACTGACCAATTCAGTTCCTTTTACAAGGATCTCTTTGCCAAAGCTTACCGTCGTAATGGGCGAAATGCTGTTTTTGTAGAATATGCTTGGGACTTGTCGTCTTCAAACTACACAAAATGCGATCCATGTGCGACTACGCCTCCTGCATATTCAGAGCTTATTGATGCGGGGGTGCATTGGATTGACTTTCAAGATGTATCAGGTTGGGGGGCTGCTGATTACGATGGAAATCTGTTTTTTACTCGTCTCCATGTGCGCTACGATGAGCTTCACTTTCCATCAGATTTAGAATTTCAGGTAACACCAAACAAGAAGAGTCACCAAGGTCGATATGTAATGCAACATATGTATGAGGGAAAAATCAATTGCGAAGGAGATGCAGATTTACATTATTATCTAGACGTTAAAGATCGCAGAGAGGAAGAACTAGATAATCTAGTCTATTATGCAGGGTGGGACAAGCATAAATACCGCTCTTACGTTTCCTCTATAGAAACTCATCTTGATCGAGTTGATCCAGAAAAAAAACGAAACACTCTTGTTTTTCAAATCAAACGATTTTTTAGAAAAATTTTTATGGCCTTAACACCACTTCATTATCAATATTTAGGAATCGTTTTGTTCGGAATTGCAAGCTTATTTTTTATGCGACATGTCGCAAGAAATAGGCAAATTGTTAGAGTTCAATGAGTGCTTCAAAAAAGTCACTCATATATTTACGCAGGTGTTCATTTTTCGCAATATGGTGATTTATTATCAGGGAAAATGAAAGCCATTTTCCCTGCTGGGTCTGCGCGATTCCTGTGTAAGACAATACACCTGTAAGTCCTCCTGATTTAGCAAAAACTTTCCCTTTAGCAGGACTTTCCTCAGCGACAAGTGTCTCTAAGGTGCCTTCATCTCCTAAAATCGCGAGGGAATTTTGAAAGTCAGAATGCGGTTGGTACTTGGCAAAGGAGTTAATGAGACGAGTCATGAGATTGGTGGATACAATATTGGAACGACTAAGTCCAGAACCATCGGTGATGCGACAATTTATCTTAAAGATTCCGTGTTCTTTGGCATATGATTCTACTATATCTTGGGGAGTAGATAGATTTTCATGAATCATTAGTTTTTTCATTAATCCATCTGCGAAAACATTTACACTGTACATATTTGTCTTATGCGCAATGCTATCTAATCTAGGACTATCATAATGCACCAACTCAATGGTTTTATGCTCGTGGGAAGGAAAATTTCCTCCAATTTCCACCGTCTTATTCCCGAGGGAAGCGAGTTTTTGCTGAAGGATCAAAAGCGCGGTGGTTTCGGGATTATGCAGTGCTGATTCCATGCGCATTCGCCAATAACCATGTCTCATTTTACCGCGTACTAGGATTGAGGAAGTGCCCATGGGATAAATCAACGCAAGTGACGAGGCAGATGAATCTTGTACTTCATAAACAATGGTATCTAATGTGGTATGAATATCTGGGACTAGTTGCAAAGACCAGGGTTGATCGTAACTCTTTTCGCGTTGTAAATAAGCTCTTAAAATATTTTCGTTAAGGTTAATGGAATGGGCTACTGCGCCATAGTACTTTCCTAAATCTTCATGTCCATAGTCGGCGGGAACGGGGTTGGTAGGCCAATTTCCTCGGTCTACATAAACCCGTTTGATGGACATTATCTGCTGCTGGTTAAGAAGATCATCAATTAAGTTATGTAAGATGTTATGGGCATTTTCTTGTTGAAAAAACCTCATGGATCCCAGGGTTGGGTCTCCACTTCCCGCTATAACTAAGCAAGTGTCTTCGTTTATTACTGTGAGCGACAGGGTAGTTCGAAAAGTGTAAGCAGGACCTAAATGATTCAAGGCAATTCCGGTGGTGATTGTTTTTAATGAAGAGGCGGGGCATAGATTAATATCTCCATTGTGCTCATAAATGAGCTTGTCATTGGATAGATCTCTTACACTCAGGCCAATGATTGATCCATCAAAGAATGAATTCTTTTCCCATGATAAAAGGGTAGTAGCTAAGGACTGAGCCCCACAAAAAGAGGCGTAGCAAAAAACAGCAGAAAGCAAGATTGTAAATCGCAGGCAACTTTGCATGATTTAATTATGTTTAGCAGTAAATAAAGTTGTTTTTTAGCAGACCTTTCCCTGCTTTAAAACGGTTTATTAACAATCTTTGTGTTATGAAGGGCCTAAAAAATGCCATAGTTGAACAGATTAAAACGATTTTTGATCCAGAGATCCCTGTGAATATCTACGACTTAGGCTTAATTTATGAAGTCAATGTTGATGAAAAGGGACAGGTAGAAGTTATAATGACATTAACTTCACCTGCATGTCCTGTGGCGGGAAGCTTACCGGGTGAGGTAGAAGAAGTTGTTATGAACGTTGATGGAGTGGAAGATGCCGTGGTTGAGCTTGTATTTGATCCGCCATGGAACAAGGACATGATGAGTGAGGAAGCTAAGTTTGAACTTGGTTTTGATTAATAATGTTGTAAGATTTACAGAACAAAAAAAAGTACATGTATCCACAAGAAATTGTCTTGCCTATGAAGGCGGAATTAACAAATAATGGTTTTCGTCAACTTGAAACGTCTGAAGCGGTGGACGCTGAATTATCAGGTCAGTCAGGAACTACCTTTGTCGTGTTTAATTCAGTATGTGGCTGCGCGGCTGGCTCTGCGAGGCCTGCAGTGATTGATGCCATTCAACAAGACGTAAAGCCCGATCATTTAGTTACCGTTTTTGCGGGAGTTGATAAAGAAGCCACCGACAAGGCTCGGTCATATACTCAGCCTTATCCTCCATCCTCTCCATCGATGGCTTTATTTAAAGATGGAGAACTCGTTCATTTCATTGAGCGACATCAAATTGAGAGCAATAATGCTGAAACAATTTCAGCCCACCTCAAAGAAGTATTTAATCACTTTTGTAAGTAATGGCAGATTTTCATTCTCTTCAAGTAAGCCGAATTGACCGGTTAACCGATCAGGCGGTAAAAGTTACCTTGGATATTCCTAACGCGTTATCGGATAATTTCTCTTTCTTGCCCGGTCAATACATCACGTTAGACGTAGCGGTGGGAGAGGAAAAAGTACGCAGGTCCTATTCACTTTGCAGCGCCCCAAGCATTCAGGGTTCAATTAGTGTGGGCGTTAAGGAAATTCCCAACGGCAAAGTCTCTCCAGTGCTTAATCGACAGATTAAAGTAGGTGATTCCATTGAGTGCATGCCTCCCATGGGCAATTTTACTTGGACTAAAGAAGCTCAGGGAAGTGCACATGTTGTGCTCATTGGTGGGGGTAGTGGGATCACTCCTTTGTTATCTATTGCAACTACTATTCTAGAATCCAATGAAGCCTCTAAGGTTTCGCTGGTATATGGAAATAAGAATGGAGATTCAATAATGTTCCTAGAGGATATCCAAGCCTTTGAACAACAGTATCCTTCCCGATTTGAAGTCATCCATGTCTTTGATCAGCCAAGAAAGAAAAAAGGACTGTTTTCTTCAAAGACCATGGAAACAATTGCTCATAAGGAGGGGCTAATCAGCAAATCCCTTTTGTTAGTAATGCTCAATAGTATGAATATTCCTATCGAAGCTGCGCATTTCTACATCTGTGGTCCAAGTCCGATGATGCGATCCTGTCAACAGGCATTAAAGAGTATTCAAGTAGCAGATGAGAAAAT